>Ga0307377_10002226_pt1 | contig 23166 bp, 20 predicted proteins | sample TR3MG_FD_202535 | JGI IMG/M metagenome (GOLD analysis project Ga0307377, IMG submission 202535) | Soil microbial communities from Risofladan, Vaasa, Finland - TR-3 | ecosystem: Environmental > Terrestrial > Soil > Coastal area > Acid sulfate soil | place: Finland: Risofladan, Vaasa | collected...
CCGACCCCAGACGCGGGGCAGCGCACAAGGACGTGCGCTGCCGCCATTGCGCCAAGGATGGCGCATTTGGCGGGCACCCCGCTCCCCAGAGACAGGAGCTTGAACGGTTAGTTTGCTCTGCGTCGTATGCACCGAGCGCTGTGTCACACAAGTCCCTTACCCGAGTATAGCACTAGTCCCCAGCCGTTCCGCTCCTGCTTGGATAAGCTCCAGTGCAAACTCCCTAGTCCTGATTCCGCCCGACGCTTTAACCTTAACGCCTTCCCCGACCCACGCTTTAAGATTACGCACATCCTCTACTGTAGCTCCTCCTCCGGCAAAACCAGTCGAGGTCTTTATATAATCCGCCCCCGATCGTCTAACAATCTCAGCTACCGTTTTCTTCTCGTCCTCCGTTAGCAAACTGGTTTCAATAATAACTTTTATAAGTAATCCGCACGCATGCGCTGCTTCAACCACTCGAACAACATCACGCTCAACCGCTTCCCAATTTCCGGATTTTGCCCATCCAATATTAATAACCATATCCACTTCTTTACCGCCATGCGCTTTAACCATGAAGACTTCTTGGACCTTAGCTTCCGTAAACGTCGCACCTAACGGAAAACCCACTACGGCCGCAACACCGATTCCTGTACCTCGTAATAGCTTTGCCGCCGTTTGCACATACGTCGGGTTGACACAAACCGTTGCAAACTTATTCTGTTGAGCCTCATGACAAAGTGCCACGATGTCTTTCTCTGTGGCTTGCGGTTTTAATATCGTATGATCAGTCATTCCTGCAATATTCATCTTACTCCCGTTCCTTTCCATACCCATAATTACGTAAGCTATCCGGACGATTACGCCAATCTTTTTTAACTTTAACCCAAACTTCCAAAAACACCTTGCTACCTAACAACGCCTCAATGTCCAGACGAGCCAAGCTGCTGATCTCTTTGAGCTGCCTACCACCAGCCCCGATAACGATCCCTTTTTGAGATTCACGTTCGACCACAATCAAAGCTCTCACTTTAACAAGTGTCTTTTTTTCTTCAACCTCTTCTATTACTACAGCAATCGAATGTGGAATTTCATCGTGGGTCAGCTGAAGCACTTTTTCGCGCACCAGCTCCGCCATGATAAACCGTTCCGGCTGATCAGTCACTTCATCTTCGGGATAATACATCGGTCCATTAGAAAGTTGAGCAAAAACCACATTTAACAGTTCATCCGAGTTTTCTCCTGTCTTTGCCGAAATAGGAACAATCGCTGTAAAATCGACTAGAGCAGAATATTTTTGGATTTTATGCATCAACATTTCTTTCGAGGCCAGTAAATCAACCTTATTGAAGACTAGTACACACGGGCTCTTCGTTTGCTTGAGCATCTCTATAATATACTCTTCGCCCGGGCCATATTCGGCGGTAAGATCCACCATATAAAGGATAACGTCCACGTCTCGCATAGATTCCTTGGCCTTACCGACCATATATTCCCCTAACTTATGTCTAGGTTTATGAATTCCTGGAGTATCCAAAAAGACAATTTGTCCCCGTTCCTCCGTCAGAATACACTGAATGCGATTTCTGGTCGTCTGGGGTTTATCTGACATGATCAGTACTTTTTGTCCCAGTAAATGATTAAGCAAGGTCGATTTCCCTGCATTAGGCCTTCCAATTACGGATACAAAACCAGAACGAAATTCTTTTGAAGATGTTGAAACCAACGGTAAAGTCACTTCCCTATCCTAATACTTTTATTTAATTTTATTCTTCATTACCATAACCTTAAGTAATGGTGTCTATACAGCGCGGATTTTTAGCCACAGGGCGAAGCGTGACAAAGCACGACGTCTCTTCGTAAGCAGAAAGAATTCAAACGCCATCCCCCTGTGTCTCCAAAGTGTCTCCGAGACGGTGTCCATGAAATGTGTCGTCCTCCCCATACCTCTGGAATTGAGACACAGGAATCGTCCCCCTGTCTCGGTGCACACTCGTTCCTCGTTTCCACGTTCCAAGCCCGGGACGCAGTGTGACACGAGCGCGACGTCTTTACGAAAGCAGTTTAGCAAACTTCCGTGTAAGCGACCCCAGATACGGGGCAGCGAACAAGGATGTGAGCTGCCGCCATTGCGCCAAGGACGGCGCATTTGGCGGGCATCCCGCTCCCCCTTTAGGAGCTTACACGGTTAGTTTGCTCTGCGTCGTATGTACCGAGCGCTGTGTCACACAAGTCCCTTAGTTTGCTTCTGCGTCGTAGACCAAGCGTTGTGTCACACAAGTCCCTCGCTGGCTCCAAGCCTCCAGTTCCTAAAGAAATTCAGGGCCAAAGGATTCCGGCAACAGTTTCTTCAAACTTGTCAGACGTGTCATACCTTGCCCATTAATCAAAATCACCGGACAATCCACAGCAAACTCCCGGATTACTTGGCGGCATGCGCCGCAGGGGGAAGGAAAGACCTCTGTCGGTACGGCAATGGCAATTCCTTTCAATTCCCGTTCTCCATGAGCAACGGCTTGGAAAATAGCATTTCGCTCTGCGCAAACAGTTAAACCGTAACTCGCATTCTCTACGTTACACCCACCATAAATCTTTCCAGAGGAAAAAAGCACAGCTGCTCCCACGGGATAATGGGAATACGGTACATAAGCCTGTCGGTATGCTGATTGAGCCTGATTAATTAGTTCTAACATTAATTCTGGTTCAAGGTCTTTAAATACTCCTATCGTTTGGGATTGATCCATCTTCAAACAAAACTCCTGTCTACCATATTCCTGCGTTGTCGATTCATCTCTCCATTGAAATAGGTATATTCTGGCAAGTTCTAGAAGATCTTACTAGCCAAGCGAAACAGACGTGGGAAAAAGACAATCATTCCAATCGTAATGGCTTGGATCGCGGTCACTAAAACGACGCCTGAAGCCACGTCCTTAGCCATTCCAGCTAGAGGGTGGAAATTTGGTTGAACCATATCTACCACAATTTCAATCGCGGTATTCATGACTTCTGCAGCGATAACACACCCTATCGCAACAATGAGAATCAACCATTCAAAATTTGTGACCCCCCACAGCCAAGCACAGCACAAGACGCTAATTCCCGCCACGAAATGAAACTTTATGTGTCCCTGCGTTTTCCAGGTATGAATCAATCCTCGCCAAGCCTGATTGAGACTACGCCAAAGCCCTGGTTTATGATATCTCCCCATGCGCCCCTCCGTATTAAGCTCTCTCTAACTTAAGTATTGCCATCACTTCTTCTTCTTTGTGGCGCATCTCTTGCTTAGCCGTCTCTTCTTCATGATCATACCCTAATAAATGGAGCGTCCCATGAACAGCAAGGTAAACCAGTTCCCGTTCGAAAGAATGACCGTATTCATCTGCTTGCGCCCTTGCTCGTGGAACTGAAATTACGATGTCCCCAAGCATTTCGTCTTCAAACTCCGAATCCGGTTCCTCCTCTATCTCCTCTTGTAAGGCAAACGAAAGAACATCCGTCGGGCGGTCCACCCCTCGATATTCCAAATTTAAGGCATGGATACGCTGATCATCAACCAGCATTAGGCTAACTTCCGCCTCATCCGACCCACCGGACAGGCGGATCCCCTCTTCAATAGCCTGATTTAACAATGCTGCTAGCGGTTCACGCCGTTCAAGCAAAATAGATTCTTCTTCCCAGGCAATATCCAAGATCACATGTTTTGGGCAAACCCATCCCTATTAAACCAGTATATGGGCCACCCTTTCCTCCCTTCAGAACATCATACTATAAGCTCGTCAACAACTCGATTTGGCGATAAGCCATCGGGTACACTATAAAGCTTTACGCATTTGTTTAGGACTTATCATTAGCAAGGGGCTTTAGATTATCTTGAGGAATTTGGGATTCTGCCTCATCATCGGTTTCAAGATTCTTTACTACGTCCCCACTCATTTTACTGGTCTGATTACTGACATCTTCCACGAGCTTCTTCGTTTCTGCACCGTTTCCATTCTCCCGTATAGCTGGCATATCCGGATATTCGACGCGTGAATGGAAAATACCGTTCAAGACCCGCACAAAAGCCATCGCAATTCGATCTAAGTCCTGAAAGGTTAAATCACATTGATTCAGTTGTCCGTCGTTCAGCCTGTCCTTGATAATTTTTCGGATAAGTCCTTCGACGCGTCCCGGCGTGGGTTGTTTCATAGACCGTACCGCTGCTTCTACGTTGTCAGCCAAGGCCACAAGAGCGGCCTCTTTGGTCTGAGGTTTTGGCCCTTCATAATGAAAGGATTCCTCAGGAACATCCTCTCTTTCTTCAAGGGCCTTATGGTAAAAGAAGCTGACTAATCCGTCGCCATGGTGCTGAGAAATAATATCTAGAATCTGCTGTGGAAGTTTATTTTCCTTCGCCATTTCCAACCCATCCTTAACGTGGGAGGTAATAATCAGTGAGCTTAGGGTCGGGGCGATTTTATCATGGGGGTTATCTTGAGTAAATTGATTCTCAATAAAAAAGTAAGGGCGTTTTAATTTTCCAATATCATGATACATTGAGCCTACCCTTACCAGAGTAGCATCTGCATGCACTGCCTCAGCGGCGGCCTCGGCCAAATTGCCTACTAAAATACTATGGTGGTATGTCCCTGGTGCCTCCATCAATAAGCGCTTCAGCAACGGGCGATTAGGGTTGGATAATTCCAAAAGACGAACAGAGGAAGTAATCCGAAATCCTGACTCAAACCAGTGTAAAGCCCCCACCGTTAAAAACGAAGACGCCACACCGTTTACAATAGCCAAGATCAGACCGACCAACCAAACCGACAAACGCATTCCTGCGGTCAAGGCTATCGCGCTAACCATCATTACATTGACCCCGGACACAAATAGCCCGGCACGCGCCAAATCAGAACGCTGGCTTAAATGGGACACACTATACACCCCGGTAAACCCTCCAAATAGAGCCACTATGCCTGTTTGAAGGCCAAACGAGGTTGATAGAGTAGGATCAACCAAAATTGCCACAAAAATAGCCAAGACGACTGCCACTAGCAAAGCGACATTCACGCCGACTAAAATTGCAACCGTCATGGTCGCCCAAGCCACTGGAATGAGCACGCCTGACAAGGTGTTAAATTCTGCTCCTCCCAAATTTAAGGAAATCACTCCACGACCGATTGCTAGAACCAAGAACATCGTCAGTCCAATCAGAACAACTCGATTGAACAAGGGTAATATGTCCCGCCTATATTGAAGCAAATAAATCAATATTGTACCTATTCCGATGAGGACAATCAGCGCAATTCCATAAGTCGACTTCCAGGTGTTACTACTATTGATAAGGCCATAGGCAGCCAAAACTTGGTAAGCCTTTTCGTCAACAATCTCACCCGCGCCGACGATCTTTTGGTTCGCTTTATAATGAATTACATCCTTTTTCGTAACCGCTCGAGCCGCTGCGCGTAATTTATCCGTGGTTTCTTCATTCACAGCCAAGGTCGGCCGAGTCACATTTTGATCCACAAAGGCCTTAAAGAACACTTTGGCATCATCCTGCAGTCCGGACTTATTAATATCCGATTTAGTTTCCTCACGGAGTGGCGCCACATCCGAATCCGTCCGCGCCCCAGTATCCACGTTTCGCGCTCTGTTTAAGATAATATTACTACCGATTTGTTCAGCAGCAGTTAAAGCGTCTGGAGAAGTCTTCATCAATGAAACTAATATCCCCTTCTCTAAATTCGTGAACGGCTGGGTTTTCTGCAGCTTAGTGACACGCACACTCTCATCCCCCGTGGTGGCAGCGGCTTCCCGCACGGCAGTGAACGCTTTTCCTATATTCTCAGTCAGCAGATTCAAATACAAGTCGTCCGGCTTGTACACAGCTTGTACAGCTTTCGCAGCGGCGTCCTGGTCTTGTGCATACTTTTCCGTATCCTCGATGTCCTTATTCCCTGGCGCTGTGATGAGCTGAGGGCTTGGTTCCCCCACGACCAAATGGAGTTTGGCGACAAACAAGCTTGAGGATAACAGAACCGTAAACAAGAGAAAATACATCACCCCAACGATGGCGCGTAGCCAAATGGTGTGATGTCTAAACGAATCCATACGGTTGGATAGCCCCTCCAAGATCTTTTTGACCCAAATAATTTTCAATACCATCATCCTTACTCACGAGTGCCTTGGCTCTATTGTCATGCTTCAAAAGCCGAAAGAATCATTCATCCCTTAAGGATTAGCGTACACTGCCAAATCCTCGTATGTTTCCACCTCGACTCTAACCCGTTCAGCACCTGAATTGTTTGGAATAACCTTAACGTTTTCTTGCACAACCAAAACTCCGGGCGTCATTTTTTTCTGAACTTCAGTCCGAGCTGTTTCTTCTGCCAGCTGACGTGCTTCGGCAATAGAGCGTTCAATGTGCACATTATGGAGTTCTTTGTATTTCACTGTAATAACTTCGACAGGGAAGCGCCAATTCCTCCAGGGTTTTAGGGAATGACTCATGATTTCTTTATTGGCTTGCTCAAACGGCGAATCCTGCATTGTTACCATTATGACGCGGGAACCAAATTTTATACCCCACCCCATAGCAACCCTGCCACTTTCCTCAACTTTATCTTCCACCAAAGGGATTTCTTTTTCAGCACTATACCACACTCGTGCACGGACAAACCCTCTGGCCATAGATGCTGGGGGGTTCGGTTTGGAACTGTTGCGATTATTCACTGTTGAATTTGGAGTAGCAGGCGTACTTGGAAGGCCTGGATTTAACGCCTGTGTGATCAGCACTTGACCCGCCCGGACAGTTTCCCCTTCATGAACCTGAGGAATTCCCTGAATCACCGTAATTTCCTTGACAAGACCAGCATGGCTTGCGACGAGATTTCCCGCTTCTTTAGGTATTGATGGACGGATCTTCTCTGAAATTTTAATCGACACATCAGTCCCATTCCGCTCCACACCAATCCAAGCAGCGTCCGGTAATTGTTCCTGAAGTGCTTTTGCAATCTGGTTTAAATCCAAGTCTTTTGAATAGGCCCAAGTTTTAAGCCCTAGTTTCTCGGCCCGTTCCAAGACATCCGTAGTTAAAACGTTGTGATTACCTAACACAGTAATAGAGAGCACAAGTTGGGACAAAACAGTTAACACCAAGGCGATCATGACAATCCCGGTTAAAAGACCCTTTCTACGCCACCAACGTGCTGCAACAAAAGGCCAACCATATTTAGCTATAATATGGATTCGAGTATGGGTTTGGTGAGCTGCCCGCCGCAAGCGCCGAAAATCTGCCAGCTTAATCTGCGCCCGCATTCCTCGTTCAGATTTTTGAGTATGATAAACAATCACACCATTTTTTAAAATCAGATTTAGAAACCTAGCTAACTGGTCTCCTCTCGCCATGAAGAAGATCCGTCCCTGCCAAAAAGCCCGCAATCGTTCAACCATTATTTCATCTCCCTTTTCTCAAAAGATAAGGAAGAAAGTTCCCCTTCAATTCGAAGTTCCGTCGATAATATGACCTTCAGTACTAACCCCTTCCCGCCAAAACAAACATCCCCTTCCGCAGTTTCCAAACGAATTTCTTCCTCAGAAAAATTAACTATGTTCACATAATTCTCCACCAGAATTTGTCGCCGCCCGGTTATCGTAATTTTGGGACCTTCTCCCACCACTTCTGGTGGAAAATCCAAAATATCTCCGACGCTCGTCTGTATTTTTCTGAACATAAAAAGCCCCTCCCTTCTGTTGATATCTATGAAGGGGAGAGCAAGAATAGTCCAAGCCATTTATCTAATTGTTATGAGCGCCATCTTAAATCCAGTTCCCACCACGAGCAACGCTACCACAGTCATGGCCACTGGTTGATTTAAGCCAACTAACTCAGGAGAGTTGCAAATTCCATCCATAGTGGTTGAGGATTTATATTAGATAAAAGGACCAAGTTACATATGTAACTTGGTCCTTTTATCTAATACTTTTAATTTCCTCTATGCACCGAGAATTTCCCGTACAATCAGATTGACAAGTTTGCCATCTGCACGGCCTTTCGTCTTAGGTGATAATGCACCCATGACTTTCCCAAGGTCCTTAGGACCCTGAGCCCCTACAATGGCGATGGTCTCCTGGACGAGCTGGCGAATTTCCCCTTCGGAAAGCTGTTGAGGAAGATAATCCATTAGAACGACCAATTCCTCTTCCAGAGCCTTAACCGTTTCGGGGCGACCTGCATTTTCATATACTTCAAGCGAATCCCGACGTAGTTTCACTTCACGTGCTAATACTTCGATGACTTGATCATCACTAAACTCAATTTTCTTGTCGATCTCAGCATTTTTTATGGCAGCCCTAGCCATTCGGATGACGGAAAGTCTTACCTTCCCCTCCTCTTTGGCCTTCATGGCAACCTTCATATCCTCAACGAGGCGATCTTTCAGGGTCAATTCGAGACACTCCTTACTTGAACTTGCGTTTACGTGCAGCTTCAGACTTTTTCTTTTTCTTCACGCTTGGTTTCTCATATGCCTCGTGCTTACGAGCTTCTGCACTAACCCCTGCCTTTTGACAAGTACGCTTGAACCGGCGGAGTGCGGCATCCAGGGATTCGTTTTTACCAACTTTGACTTCACTCATTGTCTTATCCCTCCCTCCACTGGATCATCACAAATGTATCTTTATTATTATACTGGATGAAGCAGTTTGCGTCAAGTAGGGGCAATTCATGAATTGCCCCTACTTCAAGAGCGATTTACCCCTGCAAAGTACATACTGAAATCACCCAATCTTTGCATTAAGAGCGTGTCCCCCGAGCAAATGAAAATGGAGGTGTCCAACGATTTGACCCCCGTCTGTCCCAGTATTCGTGACCACTCTATAACCAGACTCGGCCACTCCGAATTCTTCAGCCAAACGCCGGATCACGCCAAAAAGATGACCGATTAACGTTTCGTATTTAGGCGTAACATCATTAAGACTACGCAAATGGTTTTTCGGAATAATGAGCAAGTGCACAGGGGCTAGAGGTTGATTATCTTTAAAAGCAATCACCTCATCATCCTCATAGGCAATTTCGCTCGGAATTTCTCGAAGGACAATTTTACAAAATAGACAATCCGCAACTTGCATTTTTCAGTTCCTCCTTCATCTTATTAAGCGAAACATAGATTTGTTCTACAATGCAGAAAGAATAACAAGCAAAGCACCAACGGCGCTGTTGAGAGCGCAGCAATTCAACTCAACCGTTACCGGCCTACGTCGTCCCCCTCCTGCGTCATTCCTTGCCGTTCCCAGCCCGGAGGGTGTGATTTTGCGGAGCGAACCCATCCAGCAGAGTCGCGTCAATCACGCTTATATTACGAAGCGCCAGCACGGCGTTTGTTCACCTGCGACGGAACAGGATGTTCCTAGTGCCGCAAGCGCCAAGGACTCGAACTGGACGTTTGAGATTAGAGCGCCGCCAAGGATGGCTAGGCGCCGTATGGCATAGCATGCGGCCAGAAGGCCCAGAGGTTTTGCCGACGCTCGCTTCGTAATCAAGCGTGATAGCGATGGCGCTGTGGGTGATCGGAGCAACTTCACGCCCTCCCCACCATCCCTTCTTCCAAAACAACCGTTACAAACTGCCGAGAAACCCAAGGCTTTCCGTCCTCACTGGCCGGTATTTGAACCTGAATATAATGTGGAGTATGCCCTATTGCACACTCTTGAGGATCAATCCACTCGATCAGCACTTCCACAGGTTTTCCAATAAAATGACGTACAAACTCTTTCTGGCTAACACGAGCAACCAACAACAGATCCTTGACCCGTTGTTCCTTAATTTGCTTCGAAACTTGATCAGAATAATCTGCCGCAGGGGTTCCTTTCCGTTTCGAATAAGGAAATACGTTAATTCCGGAAAAACCGCAGGACTTTACAAACTCTACAGTAGAGGCGTGATCGTCTTCTGTTTCTCCTGGAAAACCAGCGATGATGTCCGTCGTGACGGCAAGATTTGGAATTCGCATACGAAGTCTTTCAAGCAAGCCTCGGTATTCGTTCAAAGTATATGGACGGTTCATTCGGGTCAGTATCCTGTCGCTTCCACTCTGCAAGGGCATGTGTAAGTGAGGGCAGACTTTATCTGAAGAGACAATACTCTCGATGAGCGCGGGCGTATATTCCATCGGTTCGATCGAACTCAAGCGCAGGCGACAGAGCCCAGGTATTTTGACCAATTCCCTTACTAAACGAGCCAAGTTCCATCCTTGACCTAATTCTCCCCCTAAATCTTGTCCATAATACCCAGTATGTATTCCAGTCAAGACGATTTCGGGATATCCCGCCTCGACAAGCTGGCGAGCCTCCGCTAGAGCATTCTCTGGGTGACGACTCCGCAAAGGTCCACGTGCATAAGGAATAATACAATAAGTGCAGAATTGATTACATCCTTCCTGAATCTTGAGAAGTGCTCTTGACCGGTGCTCTTCGCTGAGTTGGGGAAGTTCTTCAAACTCCTCAGCCTCCCAAATCTCGTGCACAGCATTCTGAGGTTTTCGCTCGGTTTTAACTTGCTCAATCCACTCTAACATCTTCATTCGATCCTGCGTCCCGAGTACGAGATCAACGCCTTCAATACCCAAGACCTCTCCCGGAGCAGTTTGCGCGTAACAACCCATGACCACTACAACACTCTCTGGATGTTCCTTAATCATTCGGCGAATAACTCGGCGAGATTTACTATCTCCTGTATTCGTCACAGTACAAGTATTAACGACGACAACATCCGCTTCTTCTGATGCATCGACCACCTGATACTGTGCCTCCCTAAAAAGTTGGGCCACCGCTTCACTTTCAGTTTGGTTCACTTTGCAACCAAGGGTGGTGAAACAAACTCGTGGTTCGTGATTCGTGGTTCGTGGTTCGAATATTGTCGGGTGCTTTTTGACCTGTTCAACTCCGAAAGACATTAATACTCCACCTCTTTTCGTGGTTCGTGGTTCGTGCATCTTACGACCCCAGAGACAGTACGGCGCACATGAAATGTGCCGTCTCCCACTCTTCCCGAAGGATGAGACAGGGGAACCGTCCCCGTGTCTCTTTTTTCGTGATTCGTGGTTCGTTGTTCGTGGTTCGTGCATCTTACGACCCCAGAGACAAGACGGTGCACATGAAATGTGCCGTCTCCCACTCTTCCCGAAGGATGAGACAGAGGAACCGTCCCCATGTCTCTTTTTTCGTGCATCTTACGACCCCAGAGACAGGACGGTGCACATGAAATGTGCCGTCTCCCACTCTTCCCGAAGAATGAGACAGAGGAACCGTCCCCGTGTCTCTTTTTTCGTGATTCGTGGTTCGTTGTTCGTGGTTCGTGCATCTTACGACCCCAGAGACAAGACGGTGCACATGAAATGTGCCGTCTCCCACTCTTCCCGAAGGATGAGACAGAGGAACCGTCCCCATGTCTCACTCGTCCCCCGTTCCCACGTTCCCCGTGCCAAGCCCGGGACGCAGTGTGACACGAGCGCGACGTCTTTTACGTAAGCAGTCTAGCAAACTTCCGTGTAAGCGACCCCAAACACGGGGCAACTCACAAGGATGTGAGTTGCCGCCACTGCGCCAAGGATGGCGCATTTGGCGGGTACCCCGCTCCCCAGAGACAGGAGCTTACACGGTTAGTTTGCTCTGCGTCGTAAGCACCGAGCGCTGTGTCACCCTGCGGCCCTTACCCAAGATCCCCAAAATAGGCTAGTACCATCGTTAGCGTTGCCAGAGCAGCCGTTTCCGTCCTCAAAATTCGTGGCCCTAAAGAAACACTCTTTGCCCCAAGTTTTTCTTGAGCCAAAGTCACCTCGGTCTGGTCAAAGCCTCCCTCAGGACCAATCAGTATGGCAATAGGGCGTTCGGGGTCCAAACTTTTAAGCACGAAGGCTAAGCGCTGAGTTAATTCTTCTTCATAGGGAATAAGCCACTGGGTGTCAGGGGGCAACTGCTCAGCCAAATCCCTCCAATCGGAGACCTCCGATATTTTGGGTTCCTGAACCCTATGGGACTGCTTCGCCGCTTCGGAGGCAATTTTTTGCCATCGAAAAACCCTGTCCTGCGCTCTACTTCCCTCAAGCTGCATAACAGATCGTTTAGTTCGCAAGGGAATGAGCCCCTCCATACCCAGTTCAGTTCCCTTCTGAATCACCCATTCCATTTTTTCCCCTTTTGAGAGTCCCGCTACAAGGTAAACAGAGATATGGGCTTCCACATCGGGATGATCCGTACTGAGAATCCGGCAGGTTACGCTATTATCCTCGATCTTTAGGATGACACTGGTATACTCCATCCCGGTATTATCAAAACCAACCACCAAATCTCCGGGTTTTAGCCTAAGCACCCGGACGAGGTGATCGCGTTCCGAATCCCGCAACCAAAAGACATCGTTTCCAAGCTCCGTAATTTTAAACCGATTCACGATTGGCCCACCTCGCTAGGAATAAAATCCACCCGGAATCTTCAATACGTTCCACAATCTCGAATCCGGCTTCATTTAATCCTTCTTCCACATCTTCTGCTCGGTTTTCAATAATCCCAGACGCTAAAAATACGCCGTCCGGATGCAATAAGCGTTTTAAATCTGGAAGCAGGATTAAGATAACATCCGCAATAATATTTGCAATCACGACATCCGCCTGCCCCGTGAGCACGGTCCCTAAATCCCCACGCACTACTCGGACCCGGTCGTTCACTTGGTTTAAATCGACATTTTCCTGGGCCACCCTGATCGCCACGGAATCGAGATCCACCGCCTCCACTTTCGCCCCGAGTTTTGCAGCTGCGATCGCTAAAATCCCAGAGCCTGTTCCTAAATCAAACACTCTTTGTTCGGGTTTAACAACGTCCTCTAAAGTTCTTAAGCACAGTGTAGTTGTAGGATGAGTACCCGTACCAAAAGCCATGCCAGGATCAAGTTCCAAGACGATGTCTCCCTCGATAAGATCTACTGACTCCCAGGTCGGCTTAACTAGAAAATGTCCGCCAACACGGATCGGCTTAAAATAAGCCTTCCACGCAGTTTCCCAATCTTCTTCCTTCAACGAGATTCCTTTAGCCTGTACAAGCCAATGCGGTGAGCGCTGCAGCAGTTCGCGAATTCCTAGATCAAGCTTCTTAAGCTTATCTTTAAGCTCGTCATCCTCCGGGAAATAACCTTTTACCACAGAAGTTCCTGTAAGTTCCACTTCTCCAAAAGCATGGTAATCCCACTTTCCGGACTCTATATACTTTAGTAAAAGTTCCGGATTTTCCACACTAACACCAGGACACCCTAATTGATAAAAAAGATCGGCAACAGCTTCTTCTCCTTCAGATGAAACTGTTACCGCTACTTCACGCCAATTCATTAGTTTATACTCCTTTTTACCCCATCGCATCGCGGAGGTTTTCTTTGAACTTTTCGAACAATGATTTCTTACCCATTTGTTGATGTTCAGGCGTCGCTTCACCGAATTCATACAAAAGTTTCTTTTGCCTGTCGTTCAGCTTAGTCGGCGTAGTCAAAACAGTCCGAACATGCTGGTCTCCGCGACCGCTCCCTCGGCGGTGAGGTACGCCGTGTCCTTTAAGCCGAAAAACCGTGGAAGTTTGAGTCCCTTCGGGGATTTTCATCTTAACCACCCCATCAAGAGTCGGAACATCGATGTCTGCGCCAAGTGCCGCCTGAATAAAGGTAATCGGAATCTCACAATAAATGTCATTTCCTTCACGTTCAAAGAACTTGTGCCCTTTAACCTGTAAAATGATATAAAGATCTCCCGAGGGACCCCCTTTGGCTCCAGCCTCACCATCTCCACTGAGTCTTAAGTTTAAGCCGTCCTCGGAACCTTGTGGAATGCTTATTTTAATCGTTTTAACCTTTCGAACTTTCCCTTGCCCCTTACATGTTGAGCAAGGACTACTAATACTGCGCCCTTCCCCATGACACGTAGGGCACGTTCGGGCCGTCTGGATTTGACCAAAAGGCGTGCGTTGAAGCACTTTCACTTGCCCGCTACCGTGACACTGGGAACACGTTGTTGGATGTGTTCCAGGAGCTGCCCCAGAACCCTGACAATCCGAGCAGGTTTCATCCCGCGGAATCTGGATTTCCTTCTCGACGCCAAACACCGCTTCTTCAAAAGTCAAGGACATCGCATAGCGCAAATCAGCACCCCGTTGAGGACCACCGCGTCGTTGCCCGCCGCCACCACCGCCAAAAAACATATCAAAAATGTCCCCGAAGCCCCCAGCATCGCCAAATCCACCACCTTGGTTGGGATCTGTACCGGCATGACCAAATTGGTCATAACGCGTTCTCTTCTCCGGATCGCTTAAAACATCATATGCATCCGTAACTTCTTTGAACTTTTCTTCTGCTCCCTTATCACCCTGGTTTACATCCGGGTGATATTGGCGGGCCAACTTCCGATAAGCTTTTTTGATCTCCTGTTCACCAGCTGACCGATCGACTCCGAGCACTTCATAGTTATCGCGTTTCATGTTTTCCCTCCACACTCCTGCTTGTCTACCCGCTATATTGTTATAAGTCCTATAGTATTATATGACCCTTAGACTTTAATCACAAGGAAATATCCAATTAAATGGAAATAATATTAAAAATCTACAAACAAATGCGGGTACAAAGGCATGAACACCTTTGCACCCCCAAAGTTTATCTCTAATACTTATCCTAGCCAGTTCTAACCTGTTCTAGCCAGTTCTAGCCTGTTCTAGCCTGTTCTAGCCTGTTCTAGCCTGTTCTAGCCTGTTAGCCATTCCCGTCAAGGCGCTGAGGGTGAGCGGAGTAACTTCACACCCTCCCCATCCCTATTCTTTCTTAACCTCAGTAAACTCAGCATCTACAACGTCGTCATCTTTTTTAGGCTCTTCAGCTTCAGGTTGAGCCCCTGCATTCTGTTCTTGAGCTGCTTTTTCTTGATACATCTTTTCGATATATGGATGGAGTACTTTGTTCAACGCCTCTGTTTTCGCGTTCATTTCCTCAACGTTTGCAGCAGCCGCCGCATTTTTCAGGTCTTCAAGAGCTTTTTTGATGCTTTCAACTTCAGCAGCATCACCCTTACCTTCGAAGTCCTTCAAGGTTTTCTCTGTTTGGTAAGCGAGCGAATCCGCTTGGTTCTTAGCATCGATCAGCTCTCTTTGTTTCTTATCTTCCTCAGCATGGGCTTCGGCGTCTTGCTTCATTTTTTCGATGTCATCTTTAGAAAGACCCGTGGAGGAAGTAATCGTCACTTTTTGTTCATTCCCAGTAGCCATATCCTTTGCTGAAACATGGACAATCCCATTGGCATCAATATCAAATTTAACTTCGATTTGCGGAATGCCGCGTGGCGCAGGAGGAATGCCAGTGAGTTGAAAACGTCCAAGCGTTTTGTTGTAACTCGCCATTTCGCGTTCCCCTTGAAGAACGTGAATATCCGTTGAGGTTTGGTTATCTGCAGCAGTTGAGAAGATCTGTGATTTGGTGGTAGGAATAGTAGAGTTACGCTCTATGATCCGGGTAAATACTCCACCAAGCGTTTCAATCCCTAAGGATAGCGGAGTAACATCCAGCAAGATCATATCTTTGACTTCTCCACTGAGAACGCCACCTTGAATGGCAGCACCCATGGCGACCACTTCATCCGGGTTAACCCCTTTGTGTGGGTCTTTTCCGCTTAATTTCTTAATAGCTTCTACGACGGATGGAATACGGGTAGATCCACCCACTAAAATGATTTGATCAATTTTATCCCAAGAAAGTTTGGCATCTTCAATTGCTTGACGTGTGGGGCCAATGGTCGATTCCACCAAATCTGAGATAATGTCTTCAAATTTAGCACGAGAAATATTCATATCCAAATGTTGCGGTCCTTGTTCCGTCATGGTGATAAACGGCAGATTGACATTTGAGTTTGTAACACCGGAAAGCTCAATCTTGGCTTTTTCCGCCGCTTCTTTTAAACGTTGAAGGGCAACACGGTCTTTTGAGAGATCTGCGCCATTAGTTTTCTTGTATTCAGCCACCATATAATCGATTAAGCGTTGGTCAAAATCGTCGCCGCCTAAATGGTTATTACCACTTGTTGCTTTCACCTCAACCATACCTTGGCTTAATTCGAGGATCGAAACATCAAAGGTTCCGCCCCCTAAGTCAAACACTAAAACAGTTGAATCATCTTTTTTGTCGAGGCCATAGGCAAGCGCTGCGGCCGTTGGCTCGTTAATAATCCGTAGTACTTCAAGTCCAGAAATTGATCCGGCATCTTTAGTAGCTTGACGCTGAGCGTCTGTAAAATAGGCCGGTACAGTAATAACCGCTTGGGTGACTGGTTGCCCGAGATAAGCTTCCGCATCTGTTTTAAGTTTCTGGAGAACCATCGCGGAAATTTCTTGTGGGCTATAAGTCTTGTCATCAATTCTAACTTTAAAATCGGTACCCATGTGGCGTTTAATAGAGCTGACAGTTTTGTCAGGATTGGAAACAGATTGGCGCTTGGCCACCTGTCCGACTAATCGCTCGCCGGTTTTTGAAAAGCCTACCACAGATGGAGTTGTGCGATTCCCCTCCGCATTAGGGATAACTACCGCTTCCCCACCTTCCATAACCGATACGCAAGAGTTTGTTGTACCTAAGTCAATACCAATAATTTTTCCCATTATTTTCTTCCCCCTTAAATTAACTAATTAGAAACTTTAACCATGCAAGGACGTAGCACTTTTTCTTTGAGATAATACCCTTTTTGCAGTTCTTCTACGACAGTATTTTCCGGATGCTCTTCTGAAGCTACTCGGAGCACTGCTTCATGGAGATTCGGGTCAAAAGGTTGGCCGACAGTATCCATTGCCTTTAAACCTTCCTTGCTGAGCGCAGTTTGCATTTGGCGAAGAATCATCTCCACTCCTTGCGAAAAGGATGTAAAATCCGGATTGACTTTGGCCGCACTAACCGCGCGATCAAAATTGTCCAATACTGGAAGCAGATCTGCCACAAGGCGTTCAGACGCATATTTAATGAGTTCTGCTTTTTCCTTTTGTGTCCGTTTTCGATAGTTATCAAAATCTGCCTGCAGACGTTGCAACTGACCATAATGATCTTCAGCTTTGGCTTTGGCCATCACAAGCTCAGTTTCAAGCGTCAGATTTTTTTCTAGAGGGTTCATATCCTCGTCATCCAGGCTTCCTTCATCCAGGATGGATTTTTCAGATTCAAGCCCTTTGTCATTCATACTATCCTCGTCCTTACTCAACGTTTGGTCTTTGAGAGCTTCATCTCTCCTTTGTACCATCCACAATCACCTCTCGTGCTTAATAAAATTGACTACATCTATGATTTAAGGACCTTCCATTTTATGGTTTCCAGCCCAAAATTGGTATTATAATCTTCTTCCCGTCAAAATTCCAGTCAAACTTCGCGTCATACAGTCAACAATAGCAATCACTTTAGCGTAATCCATACGAGTCGGCCCAAGAACACCCACCGCCCCGATGGTTATCCCATTCACTTTATAGGTTGCAGAAATCAAGCTACAATCGCGAAATTCTTTTAACATATTTTCTCCACCAATGGTGACATTTAACCCTTCATGATAAGGATGCAGTAGTTTTTTCAGGGATTCATTTTCCTCGAAGACCCTGAATAAGGTTTTTACTTTAGCTAAATCCCTAAATTCGGGCTGATTTAACATATTGAGAGTTCCATCAAGATAAATGCGTTCCTCTTCATTCTGATCGTCCAAAATAGCCCTTAGCATATCTAAGGCATTATCAATCAGAAGCCTCTGTCGTGACAATTCACTATAGATTTCATGCAACAAGCTACGTTTAACCTGGCCAAGGGAATACCCTCGCATTTTTTGATTAAAAACCCCGGCCACACGTTGAAGCTCTTCAGCCGTGAGATTCTCTCCAACATCGATAATATGGTTTTCCACCACACCGTTCTCTTTCACGATCACCATAATAACCTGGCCCGGTTGATACGGCAGGAAATGCATTTTCCCAAACGTGCTTTTCCCTTTCTGTGGTCCTAGTACAATACTCGTTAAATTTGTGAGTTCAGACAACAGCTTACTCGTATGTGAAATAACTTCTTGAATCTCATGGATTCGTTTCGTGCTTTCCCGTTCAATAGTTTCCCTGTCCTCTTCACTGGGTGCTTGAGGATCCATTAGGCAATCCACAAAATACCGATACCCTGCATCCGAAGGAATTCGCCCAGCAGAAGTATACGGTTGTTCAATGAATCCTAAATCTTCTAAATCAGCCATCTCATTACGAATCGTCGCGGGGGATACACCAAGATCAAACTTACGTGCAATCGTTCGTGAACCAATCGGTTCAGCGGTGGCAATATAGTCCAGAACAATCGCCCGCAGTATCTTGCGTTTGCGTTCATCCATTTGCATACATGCTTCCCCACCTTTCCGAAGACTGCCCCTCTCCGTTTAAGTATCTCACGTTCGAACACCGCTTTTGATTGATCTTGTTAGCACTCTCACTCGATGAGTGCTAACAGCTGATATCAACACATTACCACTCAACTTTCGCTTTGTCAATAATCATTTTAGGGACTTGTGTGACACAGCGTCGGTGCTTACGACGCAGAGGGGGACTTGTGTGACACAGCGCACGGTACTTACGACGCAAAGCAAACTAACCGCGTAAGCTCCTGTCTCTGGGGAGCGGGGTACCCGCCAAATGCGCCATTCTTGGCGCAGTGGCGGCAGCGCACGTCCTGTGCGCTGCCCCGTATTTGGGGTCGCTTACACGGAGTTTGCTGGGCTGCTTACGTAAAGACGTCGCGCTCGTGTCACACTGCGTCCCGGGCTTGGGTCGGAGAACGGAGAACCGAGAACCGAGGCTGTTAAGTAGTCTTGGGAAACGGCACATTTCATGTGCACCGTCTTGCTTTGGCTATATTTGGAGATAGGGACGGCTCCTCCTCGCTTCCTTGTGCGCTGCCCCGTATTTTGGGTCGCTTACACGGAAGTTTGCTAGACTGCTTACGTAAAAGACGTCGCGCTCGTGTCACACTGCGTCCCGGGCTTGGGAACGGGGAACGGAGAACGGGTGCAAGTTGAGGACGGTTCTTGGCTTGCAGTTGGTGACGAGGGTTTTGGGAGATGGCACATTTCATGCGCACCGTCTCGTGTCTGGGGTCGCTTACACGGAGTTTGCGTCCCGGGCTTGTAACGAGGGAAATGCACGAACCTCGAACCTCGATTAGGGGAGACCGCACATTTCATGTGCACTGTCTTGTCTCATGGGTCGCTTTCACGGAGAGTGCATGTTGAATGCAAGTTGGGGATGGTTCTTGACTTGCATTTTTACCCAAATAGGACGGTCCACATGAACTATGTAAGTAGAATGATTGAAACGTTTTTTAGAGGCCCTTATACGAATTCTTTTAGGATAGAATTCGCCACAAAAGTATATTTTGGATTTAAGCGTAAATATTCACCCTGAAACATGAAAACGTCCTGATTTTTATAGGGTTCCAAAACATCCCTATAAATATCCCTAAGATCGGCTCCAAAATCAATTCTAAACGAGGTTAGATTAACGCCTTCCTCAAGGCGCAACCCCAAAATCATGCGTTCCGCCATGCATTCGTGCAACGATAAAGTTTCCCGGCCTGCTTCATTGACGGGGTCTTGCCCGTTGTGAAGGCGACTTTGATAAGTGCGTACTTCTTCTATATTTTTCCAGCGCACCCTATTTAAGCAAGACACACCACCCGGGCCTAACCCTAAATAATCCTCTCCCTGCCAATAACCTAAATTATGCCGACATTCATAGCCTGGGCGCGCGAAATTAGACGTTTCATAATTCTTATACCCCGCTTGTCTTAACCGCTCGACAGCCCAATCATGCATTTCCGCTTGTAAGTCATCATCTGGAAGCTGGTCACCCTGCACGGCATTTATTGGACAAAGCCGTGATATGGACACCATTTTTACTCCTTCTGTATTATCTGTCTTATCTGTCTTATCGTTCGAGCCTTCATTAAACCGCTCATAGAGTGGGGTACCTTCTTCTAACATTAATCCATAGAGAGATAGATGTTCCGGTGAATAAGACAGGGCTTCCTCTATAGTCGCTTGCCAAGTCGCCATATCTTGCGCAGGAAGTCCAAACATCAAATCCATGCTAATATTATCAAATCCTGTCGTTCTCAAACGCCCGATCGCTTCGCGTGCTTCTTGGGCGGTGTGCATACGTCCCACAGCCTTTAACAATTTGTCATCGAAGGTCTGTACTCCGAGAGAAAAACGGTTAATCCCGTAACTTCGCAAGATATTTAGCTTAGATGCTGTGATGGTTCCTGGATTCCCTTCAACAGTACACTCAGCCCCTGGGTTCAAGTGAAAATGCCTATGAATCATATCCATTAAGCGATCTAGGTCCCTATCTTTTAACGATGTCGGTGTCCCACCCCCGATAAAAAGAGAAGATACCCCATGAGGTGCATCTTCTCGCCGCTTCGCCATTTCGACACCTAGGCCCTCTAAATACATGACTATAAGATCCTTGGGAGAATTAACCAATGTATGAGAATAAAACGCACAGTAATCACATTTTTGAACACAAAACGGAACGTGTATATATAAAGAAGGCATACGTGTGCACAACTCCCTCCCTTGTTTATCCACTGCCAAGACTCCCACTTCTAGAAGTGGAAGTTCCATGTTCTGCTTTAGCTACTTAGGGACACGATTCTCTCTCGTTTATTTAAGGTAACGATGCACCGTGCCTCTAATTGCCATCTAATCTTCGATCTTCAATACCGCCATAAAAGCATCCTGAGGTATTGCCACGTTGCCCACTTGCTTCATACGCTTTTTTCCCGCTTTTTGCTTCTCCAGTAGTTTGCGTTTCCGGGAAATATCTCCCCCATAGCATTTTGACAAAACGTCTTTCCTCATAGCACTAACGGTCTCACGGGCAATGACTTTATTCCCAATCACCGACTGGATCGGAATTTCGAACATTTGCCTCGGAATAATTCCCCGAAGTTTCTCCACAAGTTTCCTTCCCCGATTATAAGACTTTGCACGATGTACGATGAACGACAGCGCATCCACCATTTCTCCGTTTAGTAGAACATCTATTTTAACTAAATCCGTTTCTTTATAACCGCAAAGTTCATAGTCCAGAGACGCATATCCTTTGGTTCGTGATTTCAATTGATCGAAGTAATCGAAAACAATTTCGCTGAGTGGGAGTTCATAGATCAGTTTCACCCGACTCTTGGACACATAGTCCATGGTAGAATACGTCCCGCGCTTCTCTTGATTGAGTTCCATAATCGCTCCAACATACTCCGCTGGAACCAAAATCGTCGCTTTGACTACTGGCTCTTCAATACTAGCAATTGAATCAATAGGGGGAAGATTTGAAGGATTATCGATGCTTATAACTTCCCCTTTCGTAGTGTTTACGTTATAAATCACGCTGGGTGCGGTAGTTATCATGTTAAGGTCGTATTCCCGCTCCAAACGTTCCTGAACGATCTCCATGTGAAGTAAGCCAAGAAATCCGCACCTAAACCCAAAACCCAGGGCGACTGAGGTTTCCGGTTCAAAGACTAAACTCGCATCGTTAAGATGAAGTTTTTCTAAAGAATCGCGCAGTCGGTTATAATCGCTTGAATCAACTGGGTAGAGTCCACAAAACACCATTGGAGTGGCTTTCCTGTACCCTGGAAGCGGTGCGGCGGCACTGTTCTCCGCATCCGTGATTGTATCCCCGACCTGAGTGTCCTTGACGTTCTTAATGCTAGCCGCGATAAATCCAACTTGACCTGCTTTAAGTTCATCAACTATACGCATAGCGGGAGCAAATACACCTACTTCAGTCACTTCGAAGAGCTTTCCAGTGGCCATCATTTTCATCGTCGTGCCTTTGGTAACTCGTCCTTCTACAATCCGGACGTAGGAAATAGCTCCTTTATAAGCGTCAAATTTGGAGTCGAAAATCAGGGCCTTCAAAGGAGCCTGATCATCTCCTTTCGGAGGTGGAACAGTCGTCACAATCCTTTCCAAAATATCCTCTATCCCAATTCCAGTCTTTGCTGAAGCAAGGATTGCTTCACTGGCGTCCAATCCAATCACTTCTTCAATTTCTTCTTTAACACGCTCAGGCTCCGCACTAGGTAGGTCAATTTTATTGATCACTGAAATAATCTCAAGATTATTTTCTAAGGCTAGGTAAACATTCGCTAAGGTTTGGGCTTCAATCCCTTGGACCGCATCGACTACTAACAATGCGCCTTCACAAGCCGCCAAACTGCGGGATACCTCGTACGTAAAGTCCACATGCCCCGGCGTATCAATGAGATTCAGTTCATAAACCTCTCCATCTTTCGCCTTATAACTTAACTGCACAGCTTGCAGTTTAATGGTAATGCCACGTTCACGCTCCAGATCCATGGAATCAAGGACCTGCTCTTCCATTTCTCGTTTGCTCAAAGCGCCAGTATACTCGATCAGTCTGTCAGCTAATGTAGATTTACCATGATCGATATGCGCAATAATAGAAAAATTCCGGATACGTTGTGAAGCCTGTACCAAGATCTTGCCCTCATTTCTATAATTCAAAGAGTTATTAAATTTGTTAAACTAAACAAACATGCATTCTGAACATTAAGTATATCAGATATAGGGGGAATTCAGCAACCAAGCAGAGATCTCCACAGAAAGACGACGCACATTGGAAGTGCCGAGTTTGACTACGACGACCGCAAAGGCGTCGAAGCGTGTGATCGCAGACCCTCTGGGCTGGGAGAAGGCGACAAAATACGAGAAGTTGCGCATGGAATGTGCCGTCTCCCCATATCCTCTTCACAACACACGAATATTCAACCCTTTCCAAAGCAGGTCTAAACGTTCTCCGTTCCTCCGTTCTCCGCTCTCCGCTCCAAGCCCGGGACGCAGTGTCACACAGGCGCGACGTCTTTACGAAAGCAGACTAGCAAACTTCCGTGTAAGCGACCAGATACAAGACGGTGCACATGAAATGTGCCGTCTCCCAAAACCCTCGTCACCAAACACGAATACTTAATTATCTCCAAAGCAGGTCTAAACGTTCTCCGTTCCTCCGTTCTCCGCTCTCCGCTCCAAGCCCGGGACGCAGTGTCACACAGGCGCGACGTCTTTACGAAAGCAGACTAGCAAACTTCCGTGTAAGCGACCA
>Ga0307377_10002228_pt1 | contig 23144 bp, 39 predicted proteins | sample TR3MG_FD_202535 | JGI IMG/M metagenome (GOLD analysis project Ga0307377, IMG submission 202535) | Soil microbial communities from Risofladan, Vaasa, Finland - TR-3 | ecosystem: Environmental > Terrestrial > Soil > Coastal area > Acid sulfate soil | place: Finland: Risofladan, Vaasa | collected...
TTGTATTCCTGTTGTGTAATCATAACTTTTTCGCCTCTCTGTCGCCATTTCTGTACACCCGCCCCAACTTCTTCAATAGCCTCCTCGCGGGTCTCGCCAGTGAAGATCACGCCAGGGCACTCACTGGAAATCACCATTGCGCGCCAGTCTTCTTCGCCACGCAGCCATACTTCAAGTTCCAGGTCCAATGAATCTATTTCGTTGTCGTTCATTGCACGGCCTCCCGTTCCAATGTCAGGGCGATCTGTTCGGCCACATCGAGCGGCGCATTGAGCATCGCGCCACTATAGCGCAACACCCGCCAACCAAGTTCAGCAGCGGCGTTCAACTTCTCGCGGTCGGCGTCGGTGTTGTGCCGCCCGCCGTGTGGCGACCATTGCCCGCCATTAATCTCAACGGCAATATGACGATCCGGCCACGCATAGTCGAATAGCCAGCGCCTTACCTTATGGAAGCGATACTGTGCGACCGGCTGTACATCCAACAGCGGCAACACCCAAGTCTCGAAACGTGCCTCAAGCGCACTCTTGCTCATTGCCCGGCTTCGCGCAATGCGGTGGCCATCAGTTTGTGATTGGCATCGGTACGTTTATGGTACATCGTACCGCTCCCATACAAGCAACGGATCGGGGTCATCCATAATCATTTCGAGTAGGATCCGCTTCATAATCTGCTGAGCCTCTTCTTCGCTGTCGGCATCGCATTCAAGAATCGTATCGAGGTACATCCCCTCATAGTGTGTCATTGTCTGCTTCTCCTTGCACCGCTATGGGATGCGATTCAAACAACGGCAGCGCCACCATACTAGCCGCCGTCTGCGTGCGCTCCGCTCGTGGCAAAGCGAAGTCCTCCAAATATTGCGCGTTCAAATCCAACCCGACGAACCGCCGCCCGTGCCGGTGCGCCACCATCCCGACCGTGCCTGTCCCACAAAATGGATCAAGGACGATATCGCCTTTCGCACTTCCGGCCAGAATACACGGCTCAACCAATGCCGGCGGGAAAGTGGCGAAGTGCGCACCACTGTAGGGCGAAGTCGGGATTGTCCAGACAGTACGACGGTTGCGAGTGCCGTTATCGTCAGTTGATTCTCGTTCTACACGATGCTGAATAGCCGACTGACCTGGAATCAAATGATCTTTAGTTGTCCGCTTGAAGTCAACGGCGGCACCATTCTGTCCTGTACTAGGCTCCACAATCGCTTCCCTGTCATAGTAATACTTTTGCGACTTGCTCAACAGAAACACGTACTCGTGGCTTTTCGTCGGCCTATCCATCACACTCTCCGGCAACGGATTCGGCTTCGCCCAGATAATATCACTGCGCAAATACCAACCATCTGCTTGCAAAGCGAAGGCCACGCGCCAGGGGATACCAACCAGGTCTTTAGGTTTGAGGCCAGTATTTAATTTTATCTGTTGGCGACGTTTCGTTTTAGAAGTAACTGGTTTCCCGTCTATAACTCGCCCTTGTACAGAATCGTGACGCCCAATTTCTCCGCTTGCGTAACTATCCCCGATCACCAGCCACAGTGTCCCATCATCCCGGAGCACACGCCGCACTTCCCGAAAAACCGCAACAATCTTCTCGACATAGGCTTCCGGCATACCCTCCAAACCAATTTCCCCGTTTTCCGCCCCGATACCGTAGGAGCGCAACCCATAGTAAGGCGGAGAAGTTACGCAACACTGCGCCACCCGGTCGGCCAATGGAATATGAATCGAATTAGCTTGTATGAGCATCAACATCTCCTCGCTGCGCTTGTGCGTTTGCGCCGCGTTCGCGCTGCGTCGGATTCCCGCACGGCGTCCCATCATCTGCTTCCTCCTCAAACACCTGGCAGTACCCGAAGGGACGCGCTTCATCGGGACCATAATATTGACAGCAGATAGTATTACGCCCGCCCTCAGCGCCATACCCACACAGTTTACAATCCACAGGGTACAACTTGTCTGCAATCGCGCCGACCTCTTCGCGCAGCACGCCGGCGTTTTCATCGCGGTGCCTTTCAAGATATTTGATGCGCTCGTATAGTATGTTGAGTAATAGTCTGGCATCAATTTGTTTCTTCTCGTTCATCAGTCTTGTCCTCCTTGTTTTTGATTAGATACCACATAGCCAATTGGTCGCCATCCAAGTAAATGTGTTCCAAGTAAGCCACCTCCTGCGCCAGAAAATAAACTGAGTTCATTCATTGCGGCATCTCCGGCATTTGCAAAGCAATGTTGATTCCCCGAACGTGAAAACGCCACAGCGGGTCAATATTGGGAGCATTTAGCGCGCGCTCCAAGACCACGTTGAGCCGTTGCTTCATCAGGAGCAATGCGGCCACATCCGCAAGTGCAGCGATCAACAAATCTACCGCGACGGCGTGTCGCGTCTCAATGTTGAGCGTTACAGTAAAATGTGTACTACTTTCCATCGCTTTTCCTCAGATCGACGCCACCCATTGGAGCAAGAAAACCCTGCTGCATCCGACTGGCTAAATACTCAAAGTCGCCCGGCAAGTCTTTCGGAGCCTTGTTGGTTGCCAGCGCCGTGAACACTTCTTCGCGGCAACGGTGACGCTCATCTAGGATCAACATCAGTGTGGCATGTGCCCATTCCGTCGCACTGGTGCGGTCTACCTCGTCAATCGCCAGGAAGTGATAGTGCTTGTACAGATCCTTGACCTGCTGTTCGGTCACATCTGCGTCTGCGCCGTAAGTCTCACGAATACGGCCCAGGATGTCCTCGGCGCGGGTATAGTGTGACCGCAAGCCAAGCCTGGAAAAGTGCGCCGTCAGCGCCTTGAGCACCCCGGATTTCCCGACACCTGGTGGCCCGAACAGCGTGAGCCATCCGATTGGGTGGCGCTTCCTCGCAATGATTTTCTCGGCAGCTTTATAGGCTTGTGTCTTACCGCCCATCTTGGCAATGAAGGCAATATCATAGCCGCGTTCGGCTTCGAGTAAGCCGGTATCGCGCCACATATCACGTACTGCGGTCCCGGCCTGGCATTGCGGGCAAGCATAGGCCTTGCGTTTGTACTGATACCACCCGCCATCATACCAACGCCACGGGTCCCGTCCGCCCTCGATTGTCTTTGTTGGCCCCCGGCTTATCCAGTCGAGATATACCCACCCAATGCCCCCGCAATTATCACACGCACCAGCGTATTCTCGTATTGGAAAGCGCACTTCCAAAAAGCGGATTGGGCGCACATATTCAAGTTCGGCGATTTCTTCCATAACGTTGCTAGGATATTGTACTGAGCCATTCATTGACGTTCACCCCTTTTGCTTCTAGTGCGGCGCGGTAGTCCTGAGCATCTGCGTCGTGATTGTATTTGATATAGTGAATATTCACCCAATCATTCTCATCCATACCGGGTGGCACTTGCGATAATGAATCCTTGCCATTTCCGTTGTTGCGTCCATTGCCGTTGCCTTTCCTGTCATCATAATTCCCGTTGAGGCACTTGCGCCAGTTATCATCGTTCTTGAGAAACCAGTACAGGTCGAAACCAGGAAATTCTCTATGAATCCATGTCGATTTTCCAGCACGCTCTAAGGCGGGTTCCCACTTTTCCTTGAACTCTTTCGATTTCATCCTGGCGGTAGTTTTCGTTTGCAGGCTTTTTGTGGTGGCTTTGTGCTGAGGTTTTTCTGGAAATAGGCGAGAATAAACGTCAATGATGTGTTGTAGGTCGGCGCAAGCCGACGAAATATTCTCTTCCTTATTCTTATCATTATCATTATCATTATCATTATCATTAGACGCTAGGTAGACATCTAGTTGGTCTTCTTCTTCATCTCTAGCTAGACTTCTAGGTAGACTTCTAGGTAGTGGGGCGTTTGGTCTGTAGGGCCAGTTAAGAGTATGAATTTTCTTGTTGATGTGGCAACGATAATGATCATCCCATCCATCTGGCGGAGAATAATCTGAAGGACTTGACCATTGCGGCGTTTGAAATTCCCACCAGTTCACAACCTGATAAAGTAGCTTTTCATCTGATTCATAGAGAATGAGCATCCCGGAAGCAGCTATAGTTTTCAGGTCATCTACAATATCATCTTGCGTTACTATATCGAATGGAAAAATTGAGGATCGCACCAGGCCAGGATGGGCGCGTCCGCGTCCCTGGTCGTCGGCGGTAGTAATCAAGCCAATCCACAAAATGCGCTGGCGCAATGTCAACGTCGCAACGCTCTCGGATTGCCATATACAGTCGTGAATCATCCGGCGCTTAGTCATATCCGTGTTCCTCTTGGTGGCAATCCCGGCACAAAACCATTACGTCATCGTAGGTTTCGTGTCCCAGGTTGTCATAGCTCAAGTGATGCACTTGGAGATCCGATTGATTTCCGCATTTTTGGCATTTATAACTTGCTCTGTCAAGCGCCATATTTCTTATGGCTTTCCAGTGTTCGGACTGTAAATACATTTGATAGGCCGATTGTTTCCTGAGTGTATATTCGCTTGGGGCTTGTGTTCTCTCGAATCCTATCACCTGCCATTCGTCGTCATCGTTTCTTTCAAGCAGTCCTACGGTTTCGAGTTGAGTGACGCATTCTGTAAACTCTATCGAGTCTACACGTAAGCGCCAGGCCATATCGAAAACGGCGGGCAGTCTCCCGTCCTTGTTTTCTATTCCTGCAAAAAGCAGAAGTTCGATATAGTGACGCCAATTTGTATCCGATAGCCGCCCCACGCGGGGATCGTCAAGCAAACTATGCTGTAATTTAATCCAGTATTTAGAATCCATCATTCACCGCCTTTCAGGCAACAAAAAGACGCCTTTCACCGTGGCAACCCAGGTCAATTGCTCCTGGGGCTGGCGACCCCGTGGAGGGGTTGCCACTGTGAAAAGCGTCTTTTCGATTATGTGTTTCTAGTCGGTAAAACATCGCTGCGACCTCTCAGCCTCGCTGCTAGCTTGTACACCGATGCGGTATGCACCGGGGAGGCGCCACCCTCAGCCCTCAGCCACTTCTGATTATAGCGCCTGCGCCGAAATTGTCAAGCGGCCTGATCCCGCACCGTGAAGCACTCGCGGTGCAGATCGTCGTACACCGTGACGGTCGGATAGCACGCAATACATCCAGCGATGTGATCCAACACGGCCAGCAGACGCGCCATAGATTCAGGTCCGGGGCGGCGCGAGTAATGCGGGTGTCGCGAACGACTGCGCCAGAACTCGACGCGGCCATCGTTCTCGATGTATATCTTGCGGGTTTTCGCCCAGTTAGACATCATTTGCCTCCTGGTGATTGAACGCAAATTCTACGAGAGTTACCAGTTCCCGATCATCAAAGCCGGGATAAACGTCACGCAGCACCGTGAACAACCCAAAAGCAGTGCGGCATTCCGGGTCGTGTTCATTGGCCAATTCTCTATCAGTCAAGTCGCAGAACCGGAACACGCGAGTCGCAATGTCAACACAAGCGAGGATAGTGAGCGAGCCGGTGTCAACAATCAAGACGTTGTCGTGGTCGGCGCAATCCCACTTGACACCACGCCGCACGGTGAGATTGAGGCCGTCATTAAAACTTGGATTTTTGAAATACAACGTACTCATAGTTCTCCTTTGTCGCAATGTTGGCAACGCGTCTTGTTGCTGCGCATCCACGCCGCCAACCGTCGCGCACCAGCGCTGGCATTGCCTTCTCCGGCGGTGGTGATGATCTCCCAGATCTCTGCGCTCCAACGGCGCGTAACCTGCTTCAATTCGCCTGCGCGATCATCGGCAGGCAGCTCTGGTCGCCCGTAGACGCTCCAGGCGGCGGCGAGGTCGCGTAGGCCCTGACTCATGTTTGGTCCTAGCGCGGCGATGCTGCCCGCGTCAAGTTTGATGGTGCGCTGTTTAACGTCACTCATTCCCGTCGCTCCTTTCTCTCTAAACTACCTCCATCATACACCTATTGCGGCGAATGTCAATACAAAGCTAGCGACGAAAAAGAAATCCACATTGCGGAAGTGCGACTTAAAAAATATTTCTTCATCATTCTAACTTTTGTATTGACATTTCGATATACGGGTGTATGATAGAGATAGATTCAGAGAAAAAACGGAGCGATGGAAATGACACGATTCCTACATTTTACAGACAATGCAGCAACATTCAAGCCAACGAACAACACAGATGCCCCACAAATCAGCCTGGAATGTGGTGGATTGTTCGTATATCATTTTCCTGATTCCTCCGAAGATTTCAATGTAATGTGGAAGTCCTGGGGTTATCGAGATGCTATTGAAATCTTTGTCGATGACGAGGAGAAAGTTGTCTTCAATGCTGACTCTCCCAGTGATGAGGATGATATTTTTGCAGAATATATCATCCCGTTTTCAGAATTTGAAAAAATTCGTTATTATCGCGTGGATTGTTAGAACAGATCACAGGACAGGACGCATATCCGCGTAGCTTGACCTGCACAAGCCCAATTTGACACGGAGCGCGTTTTATCTGCGCTCAACGTCAAAAGCATTGATGGGGCGGTAGGGGGCTTCCTGGGGGCATCCTGGACACCGTAGGAGGTGAAAAATGTCTTTACACGAGAAAAGGATCGAAGCATTGAAGTTCGTGATCGAAGTCCTTGAAAATCGAAAACCAGAGGCCCCAGATTGGTATGCTGCCCAACGGCGCATCGATATATTGATCAGGATGCTGTGGGACGAGGAAGAAAAGGCGGCCGTGTATAAAACCGAGCAGGGGATGCTCGATTCTGGTACGTCTTTGGTACATTTTTTACACACGTTTTGTACACTGGGATGGTATAATTTAGATAGTTGAGAAACAGAGAGGAGATGGAGATGACGCCAAAGCAAGAACTTTTATTGAAGACAGAGAACGCAGCGCTGAAACTTATGCTCGTTGGTGAGAATCCAGACATCGGCGCCATACTTGATGATACGGCCCGGAAAATCGGAGGTTTGGTATTGAATTTGTACACTGAGGCAGGTGATTCCGAAGTGGCAACAATGGTGGTACTTGTTCAAATCGGTCTTCGGGTATAAATTATCACCGCGAGAACGCGATTTTAGTACGTCTTTGGCATAATTTTTACACGGCTTTTACACACTGGCATTGTATCATGGAGATAGTTGGGAAGAGGGTGACAGCGATTCGCGGGGGGTGAGACCCTGCACAAGTGAAAAGGAGACTTCAATGGACGAGCAAAACGACACGATTTTTGTATGCGAGATTTGTGGGATCGCGTCCCACACCAAAGGCGCGAAGTGCGCGTGCGATAGCGAGCGCGGGTGCGCGGAGCCTCGCAAGCCCGCCACGCAATACTCCCGCTTCTCCGGGCGGAACTGGTACTTTACCATCCGCGCAGGGATTGATGACGTGCGCGGGAAGCCGGTGGCAGCGGCCACTTCCTGGGACAATGATCGGGCCCTCGAACAGTGCGAGGGGGTACTGCACGAGCAGGCCTCCCGCCAGGGATACGCGATTGTCAATGAGTGGAATTTGTGGGATTGAGCTAATCCCCTTCCCCTTCCCCTGCTCATCACCTCGTGGTGGGCAGGCGCGGGGCGCAAGCCAAAAACAGCGGGAGCACGGGCGTACCCGCAACAGGCAAGGAGGCAGAGATGGACAACTACAACCGTTGGGAATTCGAATACTACTCCTGGGCGGACCACAGGACGGGGAATGTGATGTCTGACGGGCGCCACTCATCCGATGTCGGATTTTACGAGTTCTTGCGCAAGATCAAGAAGATCTCATACCGCTTCTTGAACTTGGACAGCGTAGTAGACGACGAATCAGCCCACGCAATGGCGGCAGCCCGGCCTTAGTGGGCAGGCGCGGGGCAAATGCCAAAAAACTTGAAGCCGGGGCGCGACGGCCAGAGACGCGCGAAAAGAGTAGAGGGATGAAACAATTATCGTATTACAGATTAGGGTGGGAAGAAGTAGAGGATATCCGGGGTGGCGCGGTGCCCACGGCCAAAGTGGTTGGGAAAGTTGATCTGATTGACCTGGATGAGTTCGGTGTGGTTGCCGGCCTCAGCCAGCACGGCTACCGCGAGAGCGCGGAGAGGGCGGGTTTTCGGGCGGTTGTGGTCGAGCCGGCAATGTCGTCCGACTGGACGACAGCTGTGTTTCGCCGTCCATAGCATTGACCATCGCCGGGGGCCTCACCCGCCCCCGGCCTTCTCCCCAGCGCCCGGCGCGGGTGCTGGGCAGAGTAGGGGCGCAAGCCAGGGGACAAAGGCACAAACCCCAACGGTTTAGTATCCACCAAACAAGAACGGACTCGAAATGGACAACCGCGACACGGTATCCCGTAGCAGGACAACGTTACCGAAGCTGAGGCGAAAACGTAAGCGCTCGAAGGGGACGACTAACGACCCCACAGCCAGGTGATTTTCAGCCTAGTCCTGGCAATCAAAATAAGGAGAATGCGATGGAAATTTACAGCGAGATTGTCAAAGTCGCAGAGTATGACGAGCAACGCCCAGAATACCGGGGCGCAATCGGGCGCGGAAGCGCAGACGCGGACTATGGCCCCGCCGAGCATCCCGTCAAGCCAGAAGATATGCCGGACGCGGATTGGAACGAATATCAGGCCTGGGTCGCCGAGCAAGGCGCGGCGCTGGTATACCGGCGTGTATTGAACGCGCGGACGCTGGAAATTGCGGGCGCTTTTGACCCGCGTTGTGGGTTTTAGAGACGGGGGGGGTATTATGAAAATTCTTGACTGCGATCGGGCTGGGTGTTACACTGCACGCGGGGCGCTTGTCAGATACTCGCGGCTGGTGCGTGAGTTTCGTTGTGAGTGTGGGCATAGTTTCGTGTTGCAATCGCGGATCGTGGACAGCGTGGTAGCAGGCTATACCCCCACATGTCCTGAGTGTGGGGTGGTTGACACAGTTGTTTACGCAGACGGCGGTTCGGCTGCACTTCGTATCGCCGCCGAGGTTATGGACGCACTGCCCGCTGAATTTAGGAAGTTGGTCGCCCCGGAAACTACCCCGGACGTTGACCTGGAAGCAATCAAAGCAGCATTGTTTTAATACAAGGAGGTGCGGAATGGCATTAAAAGATAGGAAAGCAAAACGTGGCGACAATCGGCGCTTGCTGCGCCTGGGGATCATCCGCTTGGGGCACAAAGAGACCAAGACTTATCAGAGCGGGAAGCAAGTCGAGTACCCGGTACAAGACGACCATTTTGTTTTGAGAGACGCGCCAGAAATCGCCGGCGGCTACGGCCCGGAGCCGAAGGAGATCGATGTGCTCTTTCCGTTCCCGGACATTGCCCGCAATTTCGACGCATTTTATATGGTCTGGGCGGGCGGGGTCCCGATCTGCAAGGGCGACGGCGAGCAAGTACTGAGCGCCTGGCCGCATCGAGTAGAGACCAAGCCGGTGATGCGCGATGGTAAGCAGATCGGCGAGCGCGTCTCGGTTTACAACGCTCCCGGAGATTGTCTCGTCGATAACGGGGCAGCACTACGGGCGTTTGACTGGAACAGCGCGCACTTTGAGGAAGGAGATATTGTGCCTTGCCCTGGCGCAGACGCGGATATGTACCCACATTGTAAGGCGTGCAAGGCGTCCGGGACGCTCAAAGTTATGATTGCGCATCCTGACATTTTCAGATTCGGGTACTACCAGATCAGCACTGGCAGCGGGCGCAACTACGATCACATCAATGACACTCTTGAAGCTGTCTTTGAGGCCGCTGGTCAGGTATCGGCTATTCCGTTCAAGTTGCGCGTGGTGTCGCAGTCCGCAACTTATGTTCAGGACGGGCAGCGCAAAAAGACAGACAAATACTTCTTGCAACTTGAGCCGCCCGCCGAGATTATGATGGCAATTATCAGGCGTCAACGCGACGGGCTGATGCGCCCGGCACTAGCCGTTGGACCGCTTCTGCCAGAAGAAGTTGAACCGTTCGATCTTGATGCCGATGAGACCGCGCCGCCGCCATATGCAGAAGACGGCACTCCGGCTATGGAGACCGTGGATGGCGAGTTTGATTTTGATGCCGACGCCGCGATGGTCGCCGGACTGGTGGCCGAGGCTGAGACACAAACCCCCTCGACGCCTCTCAGCAACTCCGAAACGCCTGCTCCATCACTCCCTCCCGATTGCCCGACCACCAACTGGTCGGCTTTTCTGAAATATGTCATCACCGCCGGTATTGGCTATACTGCCAATATGCACGCTGTCAATACACTCAAAAAAGAACTGGGCGGCGATGACGCGAATTGGGAGCCCTGGAGTGGGGCGCGCATCAATGGCGACCCTGCTCAATTCTGGACCGTGTTGGCAGAACATGCAGCCAACAAGCAAGCCTGAAGGAGAATTGATGAACGCAAAAATAGAGCGGGCAAAAGAGACATTGAGGTTTTACTTCCAATTGGCACTTGGGGATAACTGGTCGTGCGATAGCGGCGCAGAAATAGATGCAGCCATTGACGATCTGGTGGCCGGCATCATCAAGGATCTGAAAAAAGCGGCGCAAGCCTGAGATGTTGAAATGTTGACAAGTGAAGAAAACAAAGCGCTTGACTATGCCAAAGCGCAGGGGTTCCAGGTTTCTACATTGAGCAAATTCCCTGTTGAGTGGTGGTATGAAAAAGCGCTTTACTTCTTGAGGGATCGGCTAGATGGCAAGCGGATTGTTTACTGCCGGACTTGCGGCGCCCCCCAGGAAGATGTTGGGCAAACTAAATGCCAGGTGTGTGAAAGTTGATCATTCACCGCCTGCCCCGTGCGTGACGTGTGCGTCTATAAAGGCAAGCCTGCTAAAAACGCACCGCATACATCTCGGCTAGAAGTACCAAGTAGTCCTGGAAAAGGACTTGACGGCGGGGCGGGCGGATCACAATAAGGAGAATTATGAAAACCTTTATGCTTGAAGACATTCTAAAAACGGACTATTGTCATCCACGTTACGACGTGGACATTATCACTCGCCTGTGGGGCGACCGAGAAAGCGCCACAGCCTTGGATTTACTCGACGCAACGCTTATTCCTGTTGAGGATCGGTTATGGCTGGTCTTCGAGTTGGGAATTCTTGAAGATCGGACGGTATATGCCTTCCGCGCCCGGCTCGCGTTTTTCGACGTGGACATCTACGAGAAGTATTATCCCGCCGACCGCCGCGTGCGCGACTGTGCCGAAGCGTGGCAGAAGCTCGCCGACGGCGATGAAGATGTTGATATTGCTGCGGCAGGGGATGCGGCGTGGGCTGCGGCAGGGGCTGCGGCAGGGGATGCGGCGCAGGCTGCGGCGCGGGCTGCGGCAGGGGCTGCGGTGTGGGCTGCGGCAGGGGATGCGGCGTGGGCTGCGGCGCGGGCTGCGGCGCGGGATGCGGCGTGGGCTGCGGCGTGGGCTGCGGCGCGGGCTGCGGCGTGGAAAAACATCTTGGCTTGGCTGCGTGAAATCATCATAGAGCGGGAGGAGTAATGCGCTACTATATCAAAGGTGAAGGTTCTGTCTATTGGATTCAAGAGCACGTCCTCGGCCTGTGGTGGCAAGACATCTACCACGACCATGACGGCGAGATGCGCCGCAAAGAATATGGTTCGTTCAATGAGGCGTGGTTGGCCACCGGTGCATATCGCCGGCAGGACGAAGCCATCCGTGCAGCGCGCAAAGCCAGATGGCACAAAGCGTGGCACGGTGCAGATGGCAAACATTGAAGGAGGATAAATTGATACCAATTATTGAGATCATCACGAAAACGCACCATGTCCACGAAGTTTTCGTAGCTTGGCTTGCCGAGTTGGAAGCCAAGGAGTTCGCCGGCGCGGCGCAGGAATTGCGCGCGAACCGTGCCAAACTAGCAGAAATAAATGGCCTTGGCGACCTGCGCGCCGAGGAAGTGTTACTGGCTGTCGGAATATGGCTCATCGAGCACGGACTCGCCGTGGGCGATGATGGTACACTGGAAATGTTATTTGAGTAGGAGGCAGGCAATGAAAAAGAGAAATGAGAAGTGGGTGGAATTGAAGGCGTGGTGGGCGGGTTTAGACAATGCCCCGAATTGGAGTGCTCGATGGTGGCACTTTAAGGAGATGCTACGGATCGCTGTCGGGAGGTCTCCTGGTGAAACAGGCCAGGCAATTGCAGGAGTTGCGGTAGTTCTGGGGCTTATTACGTTGATCGCTGGTGTAGCCACTGTCAATTTCACCTACACCGCCACAACGGTTGCTCGTCACGCCGACCGAGTACACTCTGAGGCTCAGATGATCCGGACCGAGTACAATGGTAAAACGCAAGCAGAGTTCTACTTCGCATCCAAGCGCGGTACTGTACTTGCCATTTTTGAGGTTTCTACCGGCGAGATAGCCGGCATTGTGTGGCGCGTTACCGAGGATCAGGGCCGGAGATGGTTAGGCGACGAGGCTTACGAGTGTACTACGTTTGTAAGCACTCGAAAGTATTGGAACAAAGTAATTAAACGCGACGGCTACTTGCCACTTGCTTCATTCCCAAGCACAAGTGACCTGTTCTTTCACTGGGTAAGCGCCCAGTTTGATATGTGAGGCGGATATGATAATTACAGCAAATGAAGCCGTAAAGCTCCTGTACTTGGCGCACATACAGCCATTGAGTCCAGCCGCCGCACAGGCGATAGCAGATGTGATACAGGAAGGCGCACTCGCGAGACTGGATAGAGCATCACGGACGATTGTGCGTGCGGTGGCTTCCGATCATGGCTTGACGCCGATGCAGGCGTTGAATGCGATCATTAAAGAGCGGTATCAGAACGACGAGCCGTGATCCCAGTGTACCAGTTTCTTTCCCTACCTAAGCCACAGTTCTCACTCTGGTTGCTGTGGCTACTGCGCTGGCGAATCATTGACCAAGCGCAAGCCGCGACGTTGTGGGGAATGTGGCTTAGGCGGGGTCGTGGGGGCTGTGTATAAATTATCACCGCGAGAACGCGATTTTAGTACGTCTTTGATACATCTTTTACACGGCTTTTACACACTGGCATTGTATCATGGAGATAGTTAAGGATCAGGGAGGAACAAGAAATGAAGTGCCCGAAATGCAACCAAGAATTTACAAGCAAGGATCAACAAGACCAGAACTATAGCGAATCGATGGGAGTTTGTTCCCATCTGATTTGTCCGGGAACTGAGATCAAGTGCGCGATCTGCGGTGGAAGCATCGCCGATTTTGCGCAGGCGAAGCGCAGCGCTGGGTGGCAGGGAAGCGGATGGCAGCACAAATCCTGCAAGCCGGTGGCGATCAAACGCAATCCAGCCCGCGAGCAAGCGCTCCGGGAAGAGAGAGAGGAGAGCGAGGGACAGCCCCGCGTTTGGAATTTGCGCAAGCACTAATACGACCGGGGCTTCGGCCCCGGCCTTCTCCCCAGCGCTCGACGGGGATCGGGCCCTGGGGAGAAGGGGCGCAAGCCAAAAAATCATTCAAGATTAGGGAGGAATTGAGATGACAAAGTACGATTTGGACACATTTGAAGGGCGCGTCGGTTTCGATGCGATGGTGGAGCAGTACATCGGGATGGATCAAGATATCGCCGATTACGACACCGAAACTTACGCACAAGAAGTTTGGGAGAATCTCGAATTCACCAACGAACTGGATGTTCACGAGGTCGAGGGCATTGATTTCGTGAACGACATGACGGAAGCCAAGGCCCGCACATTTGCGGTTGTTGAGAAGGTGCTCAAAGACGCGCAGGAAGAGCGCGCGGCCACAGATGCAGAAAATGAAGCCGACGATCGCGAGAAATACGAGAAAGTCACACCGATCGCGTGCGATTCGTGCGGATACGTGGCTGCGAGTCGAGAGGAATTCGCAGAACACAACTGCATCGGACGAGAAGCTGCTGCTGCGCATGACGCAGCGCGCCCGGAGTGGTAAGCATAACCTATCCCCGACTTGCTCGGCGGCAGGAGAGGGGCGCAAGCCAATTCATTCACGAATCAGGGGGCAAACTATGAATCGTACATTTTGGCCACTTTTTACACCCGCGAGGGCGTGTGGTACAGTGGCGTTCGGCGCCCAGACGTGGGCGATTGGTTTGATCGCACCCAGGAATGGTGCAATAATGTCTGGGGGAGCAAATCGGCCTGGACGCTTTAAATTAAGAGCCGGGGGCCTGACTGCCCCCGGCCTTCTCCCCAGCGCTCGACGGGGATCGGGCCCTGGGGAGAAGGGGCGCAAGCCAAAAAATCATTCAGTTTAGGGAGGTTGAGATGACACCGAAAGAGTTGAAGGAGTTGCAAGCAATATTGGACTATGTGCTACAGACGTATTCGCCGCCGATTGTAGCCAAGATGCCGGATTTCAGTATCACGGCGACCCGCGAGGACGGAGAAGTCAAGGTGGCCTTTGAATTCTCCGACGCGCTTCGGGAGTACAGGTGCGCGTCGTTTATGGGCTTTGCCAACCACGCGGGTGGAAAGTATGAATTCTGGCGCGGAGATTGCCACGCCGTGGTCGAGTTTGATGCACTCCCAGTGCGCCCTCGCGCCACCGAGGACGAAAACGCCTGGCGGTATTGGCTTTATCGGGTGGCTCAGGCTATAACGTTCCGCATTAATAAAGTGCGGGACGCCATAGACAGGGAAAACTTCTATCTTCATATAGTTGTTGAGAAGACTCCCGCGGGGTGGACGCAAGACCTGACCCCGGCATAACCCTTTCCCTGTTCAACACCGCGCCCGGCTAACCACCGGGCGCTTTTCGTTGTATTCTGTGCTACGAAGATCCCACTTCTGGTATATTAGCGCAACACGAACTCTATCTCTCCGCCACTACCCGTGCTTCGGCGCGGTCCGCGAATACGCCGTTGCCGAGCGCGATCTTCTCTACAACCGCGATCACCGTCACGCGCAACCGTTCGCTTTCCCGTGCCAGAATTGTATTGAATTCGTCGATGCGCGCTTGCTCATCGGCGGCGAGCGCTTCCCGCGCTGTTTTTACATCATAAGTCACTTTTTCTTCAGTCATAAGTCGCTCCTTACTTATATCGTTGCCAGCATCACGAATTCAGTGAGGAACGTCGTGATTTGCGCGTTGATGATCCCTAGCGAATACACCACCCCGTCAATTTGCAATTTTGTCAGTCCTGCCTGCTGGAAAGATGGGACGCTGTCAATCTCGGCCTGAGTGATAAGCGCGTTCCAATTCGGAGTCCCGCTGTAGAGAGTTTTCAATTCCTCTGACAGAGCAAAGGTCGCCCTCAAAGTGCGCGCCTGTATTCCAACCCGCGATATAAAATTAACCTGTGGTGCGTCCATAGTTCCCTCCTAACTGAATAAGTTTACTCCGGTTGCGCTACCGAGACGCGCTTCCAATTCCGCCACCCGTACCTGCAGATTGGCGATAACAGACAGCGTTGAGTTCCCCTCGTCCTTTGTCGCAAAGCCGAACCCAGTATTCTGCACCAGGTCTTGCAGCGCATAGTCCGGTGCGCCTGGCGCAGTATGTGTGATCGTCGTCAACTGCGCAGTAAGCGCCGCCCCGCGCACCACAGCCGCCCCGCCGTAAAAGCCGAGCATTGCTACCGCACCGCTTGCTTCCCAGCGGATGCACTCTCGCGCCGCTGTGTCGTAGGCATAAGCCAGGCCGCGTGCCTTGCGAGTGGCATTTACAGGGTTTGCCCATACTGCCTCTATGGTCGCCGCAATCTGGTTTACTCCATCGAGGGCCGTCTCGAGCTCAAATTCTACGCCCGTTCCGCCACCCGCCGCGAGACCAGTTGCGGCGGTAGAGCAGATGTGCGTGAACCGCGCCGCGTAGGTCACGGCGTTGGTCACCGCGTCGGCAGTAGCCACATACAGATTGCGGGCCACATTGGTGATTGTACCGATGAGCACATTTCCGCGCAGTATGGTTTCTACAACGTCAGTATGCCCAAGTGTCACCTGATTTGACTTCGCGCCGCGTGCATTTGCGCCGATGACAATTGAGTTTGTCAACGTACCAACTGAAGTGCGTGTATTGTAACCAAGGAACACGCAGTAATTATTATCCGTGAACCCGCGCCCGGCGTCTTGTCCAAGCGCAACAGAGCCGGCTCCGGTTGTGTTCTCGTACAGCGCGCCCCCCCCGAAGCCGTTGTTGCCTGCACCGGTGTTGTTTTGCAGCGCATAACTCCCGAAGCCGTTGCTGCCTGCGCCGGTATTGTTTTGTAGCGCGTTGCGTCCAAAACCGTTGCTGTCCGCTCCGGTATTGTTTTGTAGCACGTTGCGTCCAAAGCCAGTACTGTTCGAGCCAGTGTTGTTTTGCAGCGCATAGTACCCGATGCCGGTGCTGTACATACCGGTATTGTTTTGCAGCGCATAGTACCCGATGCCGGTGCTGTACATACCGGTATTGTTTTGCAGCGCATTGCTCCCGAAGCCAGTACTGCCTACACCGGTATTGTTTCGCAGCGCGCCCCCCCCGATGCCGATACTGTATGCACCGGTGTTGTTTTGCAGCGCATAACTCCCGAAGCCGTTGCTGCCTGCGCCGGTATTATTAGTCAACGCGCCATATCCAAAGCCGCTGCTTTCTATTTGTACCGATCCTTGCAACGCACCTATCCCCACTCCTAGCGAAGTTGAGTTAGGCATTCGCGTTTCCAGCACCGTAGTCCCACCCACCAGTTTCCCGGAGAGTATGCTGCTCGCTTGAATTACAAGTTTGACCGAAATGTCGTCGAACCAACCTAGCCACGTCGCGCCGGGCGTCACCGTGAGCACGCCCGCGCCCGTTGCGGCAATGTTGAATACGTATGCTGTGAGTGTCCCCACTTCTTTGCCGATGACTGCGGCCATTGCCACACCGCCGATACTCACTGTCAACGTGTTGGCGGTTCTCGTTACTGCCGTGATTGTGATCTGGAAAATATCACCCGCTACCGGAGGTGCAGTCAAGTTTACATTCGCCAGCGTCGCCGCGTTTGCTCCGGCGACTGCGTGCGAGAACACTGGCGAGGTTGCTGTTACAGAGACGTAATCGGCGGGCACTTCGTCGGTAAGAGTTGCAGCCGCACACGTCATCACCAGCGCGGTTTGAGTCGTGATGACGAACGTGCCGTTGTTGAGTGTACCAATTTTGGCAAAGCCAGTCCAAGTGACGCTCATTCCGACCTGGAAACCATCGGTGATGAACGAACCGGCGACTCGCGTAAATGTCTTGTTTGCCGCTGACACCGTAACATCTACGAGTGCGGCACTCAACGGGATTAGCCAATTTGCGCCCGCCCAGTTTGTAGCTGCCGAGAAGTTACGGTCGGCTATAGCGGTAATGTACTCAGCCGACAACGAGGCGTCCTGTGTTGCCTGAATGACCACGTTTCCTACTGCCAACGGCGCAGAGTTGATGCCTAGCCCGGTCAATTGCAGATAGCCCGTCGCGGCGCTGGCTAGGATATTCGCCGCCGCGCCTGGATTGCTACTAGAGGTGATGGCGTGGGTATGATTGACTATCGTCGCATCATTGCCAGTTGCAACAGTGAGTGTCCCAGCCCCCGTCGCCACCCCGCCCGATCCCGCCGGGAAAGTGTACGTCTGCGCAGCCGTCCCCGCCAGCGCGAACCCGCTCCACAGCACATCCGCCGCATCCCGCGTCACGACACTGCCGGCAATCCCGCCAAGGGCCAGCCGCGCCAGTAGTGGCGTGGCGTTGCCATAGAGCAGATCGCCGCGTATGATTGCACCAGGTAACGTGTTAGGGTGCGTCACGCTTAGGATATTGTGTGGTGTGGCCGGTGTGGATGGCGGCGTACCTCCTGGCAACAGGCGGCTAGAGAGCCACGTTTTTATCTCATTTGTGTGGCGCAGGTCAAGCCGCGCCCCGGTCGGATTGCGGATCGTCATCTTTTGCTACCCCGCACGCGTTCTTCTGTGTATGTGCCGTATTGTATTTGCTCAGACAACACGTCAATGGGACTTTCGCCGGATAGCATCAAGCGCAGACGATTGGGCGCGCTGAATTCGACTTGCTCTACATAAGCCACATCGCCCTCGGTGATGATTGCGCCCCCCAGTGGGCGCGGCGCAAGAGGCGCTTCACGCGCCTTGAGCAAGAAGCCGGGACGCAGCATTTGCGGGATAACCATCGTTCCGGCAGCATCGAATAATTGCCCGTTGGAGAGAAAATAGGTCGGTGTGGTCGGCTGTGCTTCGTAGTATAATGTGCGGTCATAGACGCCCCACTGATACGGATTTCCGGCGGCGTCGCCTTGGTCCACGAGCATTTGAATCAAGTCGCCCAGACGCTGTGGCATCGGATAGCAATCGGCAGTAGAGATGAGCGCATTTGTTGCTACGCTGTCGAGCATGGCGTTCACAAACTCAGATAGATTCGTTGTGCCACGGATGAGAGCGCTGATGGTGTTGGTACGGGAGGTCATTCGGTATTTCCAGAACAACGTCGCCACAAATCCGGCGCATTCTACTGTCAAGCGCACGTCGCGGCGCTGTATGCCGGGTATGATTTCGATCCCGCCAACCATCCGCGTACGCGGATAGCCAAACTCGGTAAGATGGCGGTCGCGCAGAGCCGTGGCGGCGGCAAGTTCGGCGCCGCCAAGACTTAGAATATACTCTACTATGCCAAAGGCGCCCTGGCTGTCTACGTCTTCAGCCCAGGTCGTGTCATAGCGCGTGCCCTCGAATTCTATTTCAAGCACTTGATAACTGAGCGGTATGGATGGCAATAACGCCGGGTCGGTATCGTTCCATCCTGGTGTTGCCCGCCCGATGTCCTGATAGACTGCAATCGTATCGTTTGCGGCCGTAAACGTCGAAGATGCGCCCATATAGCCCCACGAGGTCGTGCCCTCTGAGTTGGCGACCTGAATTCGATATACAGAATCCCCGGCGAGCGTTTCCCAGGCACTAAAGTCTTGCCCAACATCGCTGAAACGAATCGGCGCAGCACGATAAGTAAGTGCTCCCACTTCTGTATCGACAACGCCAATATTGGAGTAGTAGGCGTTGACGCGGTTATGGAAAAAGTCGGGTTCCAATGTACGCACGTATTGCACGCCGTTGAGTTCCAGCGTCATCCGATAGACGAGGCCGTTCCACGTCATTTCATTGTAGGCGTGTTCCTGCACCTCATAGCCGAGATAGCGATTGAAGAAGTCCTTGATGTCGCTCATTGCCAAACCGGAAATCTCAAACGAGCCGATTAGATATCCGCCATTGGCGGACGTGATGCGCGTCCAGGTTTCACGCACAGAGGGAATATTCCAAATGTCACGCACGAATGTGGCACTATTATTGATTATTTTTTGATATAAATTTAGATTCATCCCGCGCCCCGTAATGATTTGTAGCGTTCGTATGCGGTAAGATTGATTTGAAGTGAATTATTTACAACATTTCTGTCTTGATAATCTACAGCGGCAACACAAACAATACTATCTGTATACGGTAATCCTAACCCCTCTATGGTTGCCGGCTCAACGCTCATTATCTGCGCAAGTCCTAATTCTGCATAGATAAATCCATCTGTATCATCCGGGGCAACATAAATGTGAAATCTCCCGTCTGCCGTTGGCGTTCCCGTAAATGGCACTGTTGATTCCCAGTGCATAAAATATTCATCAATTGGAATAAGTATTAGACAATCAAGAAACAAACTGCCTGCTCCGACGTCGCGGCGAGCATATAGATTAAAACCGCACAATCGCGCTACATCAACGGCATCTTGTATTCTTGCATTACCTGCCGGAATCTGCACCACAAGTCCAGTATCATACATTTGCCAACTCGTATTTGAAAAAGTCAAGAATTGACCTTCAAGAAGGGTTCCATCAATTATGGCTACATTTTCATATATCGCGTAATCTATACGTGCCGTTGCCGTTGTTGCTGCATCAACTTTCGCACGCAGTAGAACGACAAATCTCCCGTAGTTATCAGTGTAGTTCGCGGTTACGTTATCGAGAATAACATAGCCCCGCTTAATCATTGTCGCATCTGTCGCGAATGTAGTTTCAAGACAATTATTAGCAGACATATCTGGTGAAGCGCCCGCTTCTGTTACGGCGGCCGTATCTGTTCCTCCAGCCCCATCTTCGATTTCCCATCTAGTTATAAAATTGGCAATGGCCCCGTGTTTCCGTTCGCTTCTAAATCCATACCAGAATTTAACAAGATCGGTAGCTCCGGTGTAGACATGACCAGACAGTCTGATTTCATCAACACGTCCTGGTGCATCCCCGCCTGGTGCGCCGTAATTGAATGTATCTCCCGTGGGATAGAGTCCCGATTGTGTGTAGAAATTAGATGTTGTGGCTTCCCACCACGGAGCCACACGCATTGTTAATATAACGCGCAATTCGCTTGCCACTTCTCCGTGTCCACAGGTGAACCACAAAGAATTATCAAAAGCAATATCCAAAGATTTTACAAGTCGTCGCCTTGCATTTGTTTCGCCTTCTGTTTGCCATACAAGCCATACAATACTGCCTATCCCGGCGCTTGTTTCCTCATTGAAAAACAAAACGCTATCTTGCAACCTGTGCAATTCTCGAAGACTTGCTGCTTGATTGTCGTCAGAATTTCCGTGAATGGCAATAGGCATTGTTTCGATAACGTCATTCCCAGTTGTTGATACTACTGGCGACCAAGAATCTTCGACAGTTAAATTTATGTCATTCGCTCCTATGATTCCAGCGCCAGGATCAAAACGTAAAATATATGGCATCTAAAACCTCCCCGCTAGGGCGCGCACCCGCGCGCGACGATCCATAATCATCGCGGCCTGCGCGTTATTATTGATGATGAATGTGTCGCCGCCGCTGTTGTTGTATGTAGTATTTACTTCGTTCCTAGGCGTGACCTTGACGTGTTCCGGACCCGCCTCTCCGGCTAAAAACAATCGCGGGCCAGTAACCCACCCGTCGAATCCGGAAGCCGTCGGAGTATACTCCGGCACAGTCCCAATTTGTCCGTGAGGAATCTCAGGGATGTTAAATTCAATGTCGATGACAATCGAGCGGCTTGCCAAGTCGATCAGTTTATCGTCAAGCTCTTTTGCTTTCTTAGCAGCAGTACGAAAGGCTTCGCCATAGCGATCAACCTTCCCAGAATCTAGCCGGTTAGTATCTGCGACGATGTTGCGTACTGTCTCAAGCGCCGTCTGCTCTTTTCCATTGAGGGCATCAAATTCGCTCTTGACACTGTCAATGGCCGTTGCGGTAGCTTGATCCCAAAGGCCATATTCCACGCCCAGGCCGGCAATGACTGCGTACTCGTCTTTCGTGATGACGCCATCGGCAGCGGCCTCGGCTTGCGCGAAACCCAAGATGATACTGCCCATCGCCTTGCGGTGTTCTTCGGCCAACTTGTTTATATCTTCCTCAAGTGCAGTATATTCGCCCTCAAGTTCTGATATTTTCTCACTGGTTGTGATGTAGTCTTTGACTGATTGTGTTGCGCGGCTGTGACTTCCTTCCAGTTTATCGATTTCGGTACGTAAGGCAGTTTGCTTTTCTGCAAGGGTTTCATTGCTCTCGGCATACTGGCGCATCTCGTTACCCACCGACCCCTCCAGGATTGTGTTCATCCGCGAGACCTGTGTAGCAGATGCCTCCGCCGATTTACCGAATTTTACCACCTCGCGCGTGACTTCATGCAGCGCGCGCGCGGCTTCTTCGGAGCGGCGCGTCAGATATTCTACGACAACGCCGCTTCCGTCTATTTCCCCCGCCGCCTTCCGCGCGCTTACGCCTACATCGCTATACCCCTGAGCTAAAGCGGCGTTTCCCGCTGCGGCGGCTCTGCTGTTCAGCGCCGCATCGCGCATCATCTTGGTATTGAATCCTAACACCGAGCCAAGTACCTGCAAAGTCCCACCGACGTACCCGTATTCCTTGCGAGCGTAGGCTATTATTTGTGCGCTTTTATCAAACGTTCTCAAAAAAGTGGCTGCCTTCCCAGAGGTATCGGCAATGGTCGGGGCTAATATTTCTCCCATCGTGACCTTCAAATCTTTGGTGGCCGCGTCCAGGCTGGCCACCTTTCCAGTAGCGGCCAATCCAGCATCGCCAAGTTTATCGAGGGATTGCGTGCCGATCTCGACAGTAGCTTGCATAAAGGCCGTCTCGCGGGAAAGCCCCGGCATGGCCTCTTGCAATTCGAGAATCCGCGCGCGCACTCTTCCAGACGAGATACCGAAGTTGTCCAGGCGCATCACCGACTGATTTGCCAGCAACAGCGCAAAGTCATTTACTCGGTCTCCAGTAGTCATCGTCTGGTCGCCCAGTCTGATCGCCATATTTGTGAGCGTGGCAACTTCATCAGCGCTGGACGCCAACCCCATCGAAAGTAACTTGGTCGAGGAGGTCATCGCCCCCATTTGATCAATCGTGCCCCCGGTGGCCGCTTGCACGGCGGCAAGAATATTGGCAGCTTGTTGCGCCCCCCCCGCGAAGGCTTCAAAGCGCGCTTTGGCAGCCCCGGCCTGCAGGGCCAGGTTGCCAAGTTCCATTCCAATGTCGGAGACTTTCTTGGCAATCGCCAACACGCCAATGGCCTTCAGGGAATTGGCCAGACCGCTTATTTTAGAGCCGGCGTTATCCGTCGCTTTGATGACAATTTCTATGACATTAGACAAGTTTCAACACCTCTTGCGCAATCCGCCATTGTTCTGGATGCGCGCATTTCCAATCGACTTTATCCGGTGCCTGTTTGAAACCACGCCAGGCGCGATAAACGTTGAGGCACGCGGACATTTGCGCCATCAATGCTACAGGTTGATCGCGTAGACCGCCGCCATTGGGAAGGGTGCCATAGGCTTCGGCTTGAAACGCATAGCGCAACGGCAACGGTAGGGCGGGCGGTGGTTCGCCTTTTTTCTGCCCTTCGGCGTATTTTTTCACCGCCCGGATCATTCCCCCGATAGTTCGTATGCGGCGCCGATAGCCTCATTCAACTCCGCCGCGATACGTAACACTTCTCCTGGGTGCATTTCGTCCACGCCTTCTTCGGCCACGTCAAGCCAGCCTAGACGAGCGGCAGCCCTGACGGCGTTGCCATTCGTTTGCACGCTGGCCAACGACCGCCTGGTGCGCACCTCCGGATCAGCCGCAATGAACGCCTCGCGGAAACCCTGTTCGGCGTAAAAGAATAACTCGACGTGTTTCTGTAGCAACTCTGGTGGTAAAGTTAGCGTTGCCATTATGAAGCCTTTGTGTCATAGTCGTAGTTGCCGTAGACGCTAAA
>Ga0307377_10002230_pt1 | contig 23132 bp, 18 predicted proteins | sample TR3MG_FD_202535 | JGI IMG/M metagenome (GOLD analysis project Ga0307377, IMG submission 202535) | Soil microbial communities from Risofladan, Vaasa, Finland - TR-3 | ecosystem: Environmental > Terrestrial > Soil > Coastal area > Acid sulfate soil | place: Finland: Risofladan, Vaasa | collected...
GCCCTTTGTCTGCTCACTTAAGCAATAATGACAATTTAAATTTATAAAAGAAACTTTACTTTAATCTAATTGATAATAAAGTTAATGTTTTTTACTATTTTTATAGTGAAATTCCCTGCCTAAACCGTAGAGCATGAACTGTATTATTGTTGATGATGATAAGCTGAGTTGTAAGATAATAGAAGAGTATGTAAATAAATACTCATCACTTAATCTAATTGGTTCTTTCAGTGATTCAGTAGAAGCAAGGAATGTTCTGACACAACGTAAAGATATCGACCTGATTATTCTCGATATCGAAATGCCGGAAATGAATGGCTTTGATTTTCTTATCAGTCTCGACTTTCCTCCTAATATCATAATAATCTCATCGGCTGAAGAATATGCTTTCAAAGCATTTGACTTCAATGTGGTTGATTACTTACTTAAGCCGGTTCCCTATTCGCGGTTCTGTAAAGCCATTGATAAGACTTTCAGGTATTTTACTCGTAAGGATGTGACCAATAGTGATGATGAAGAAATTTTCATCAAAAAAGGATCATCACTGGTTAAACTTAAATTGAGAAATATTATTTATATCGAGGCCCTTGAAAATTATGTTACTATGAACACTAATGATGACAAATATACTATTCATTTTACCATGAAAGCGATTGGAAGTCAATTACCTTCTGGTGTTTTCATTAGGGTTCACAGGTCATATATTATAAACAAGAGCATGATTCAGACTATTAAAGAGAACTCTCTCGATCTGAATGTGGGAGGTACTCTGAAAGTCATTCCTGTAGGAAAATCATTCAGGGATTCGCTTTTGAACGATATTAATGTGATGGCCAGATAACAACTAGATCTTCTCATGCTTACTAACCGTGAACTTTTCCAACTCCACCTTGGACAAACATCATCATCTCCAATGATGGTTGAAATTGTCAGAGCTGATGGGGTATACATGTACTCGCCTGATGGAAAGAAATACCTTGATATGATTTCAGGTGTATCAGTTAGTAATACCGGTCATAGCCATCCGAGAGTGATCAAAGCAGTTAAGAAACAAGTCGATTCCTATATGCACCTGATGGTTTACGGAGAAATTATTCAGAGTCCCCAGGTAAAATATGCTGAACGTCTTTCGAAACTCCTACCATCACAACTTAACACAACATATTTTGTTAATTCAGGTAGTGAGGCAGTAGAGGGAGCTATGAAACTTGCGAAGAGATATACAGGCAGAGGACGAATAATCTCATTCAAAAACTCATATCATGGAAGTACCCATGGAGCATTAAGTATCCAGGGGAGTGAACTGTATCGAAATGCCTTCAGACCATTATTACCTTATACATTACAGGTTGATTTCAACGATGAAAAGTCGCTCGGCTCGATCGATAATAAAACAGCCTGTGTAATAATTGAACCGATACAGGGAGAGGCAGGGGTTATCTATCCCGAGAATGGATTCCTTGAAAAAATCAGAGAGAGATGTAACTCAACAGGTGCATTGCTTATTTTTGATGAGATACAAACAGGTTTTGGCCGGACAGGTTTTATGTTTGCAATTGACCGATTTGGTGTTATTCCTGATATACTGCTCCTCGCAAAAGCTTTGGGCGGGGGTATGCCCCTGGGCGCTTTTATCTCCTCAAATGAGATTATGTCAGCCTTAATTTCCAACCCCCCATTAGGTCATATTACAACATTTGGAGGTCATCCTGTTTGCTGTGCTGCGGGCCTGGCTTCACTTAATGTTATAGTTGATGAGGACCTTGTAACAACATGTAGGTCTAAATCAGGCCTGTTCCGGAAGTGGCTCAATCACCCCCTGATATCGGAGATCAGGGGAGAGGGGCTATTTATTGCAGTTCAGCTTGCAGATAGTGAGTCTGTTCAGTATGTTATCTCCCACGCTACTGAATATGGCCTGATTCTTGATTATTTTCTATTCTGTGATGATGCGTTCAGGATAGCTCCTCCGTTGATAATTAGTGAAGATGAGATATTATGGGCTTGCCAGCAGGTAATCAAGCTTCTTGATGATGCAATGCAAAATGTAAAATAGAAATGGGACATAAATTATTTAACATTTTCTTTTTTATCTTTTTTTCGTCATGCATGGTCTCTGGACAGACTATATCAAATGATGTATCTCAGGAGCTGGAAAAATTGTATTCCAGACTTGTGAATAATTACAATGACAATGATCGTTTAAGAATTAATGATTCAATTAAATTATTTATTGACCGATACGTCGTTTCGGATACTGTCTTTACCCATCGTTTCACTAACCTGCGTTACCTTGGACAGATAAGCTCTCCCGATTCTTTGCTGAAAATTATTACATGGAATTTAGTTTTGCGAAATGGGAAAGGCACGTATTTTTGTTATTTTATAAAAAAAACTGAAACAGAAAATAAAAACAGGATTTACAGTTTGTCAGGAGAGTACAGGGAGGATCCCGTACGTGTTGATACAATTTATACATTATCAGACTGGTATGGTGCATTATATTATGATTTAAGACCATTTGCTATAGATAATGAACCATGCTGGGTATTATTGGGAATTGATTACGGGAATCCGTTTATTAGCAGGAAGATCATTGAAGTATTGAGTTTTACACCAGAGGATTCAATTGTATTTGGAAAGCTTTGGTTTGATACAGGCGAATTGATAAATTTCAGGGCTGTCTTTGAGTATGCCTCTAATGGGATGATGTCTTTAAGATTTGCTTCAGGAAAGTCAATAGTTTTTGACCACCTGGTTCCTTTTTCTCCCTCTCAGCAGGGTGATCGTCAGTACTATGGTCCAGATTATTCAAACGATGCATACAATCTGGAGAATGGTTTATGGAGATTAAAAATTAATGTAGATGCAAGAAATAAAGAATAATTACCTTTATTGCATGTAATATTATCATGGCAAAGAATAAAAAAACATATATTTTCTGTTATGACGACCACAGAGGATTCACTGAGGATGTCAGAAAACGGTTTGAGGACACATCACATTACAAGGTATTATCTTACCCAACCCGGGAGGAGTTTATTAATCATCTTAAAGAGGAAAAGGATCATGATTATTGTAAGATTGTGATTCTTGGAGCTCATGAGACACAAGAACAGTTTACAATGATTGATCAACTTTCAGTTGAGATAAAAGAGATCGACCACCGTACTTGTCTCATCATTCTTGGTCCTCCGGATAAAATGGAAGAGATACAGAAAACCGTAAAGTTTAATGTGGATGCCTATATACCGAAGAATGCTAATGCAATACTTCGTATCCATAATATTGTGAAGAAGCTGATTAGTGAATATAATATCAGGATATTTAAAAGAAGAAGAAATTTTTCATTTTATATATTGCTGACATTTCTTCTGCTTTCGGCACTATCAATCCTTATAGCTTATTTCAGATTTCCTGAATATTTTTAGAAATATTGAGGAGTATTTACATTTATCTGCAGGGAAAGCGGTTAAATTTTCTTATTGCCTGTTGCTAAAGTTGATTTGAGGCGATAAAATATGAAAAAGTGACTATTTGTCAGTTGACAACTTCCGGCACATCTTTTGAATGTAAACCGCAGATAATTCATGTTTAACAATAAAACTATTTAATATGCAAACCGGAAAAATTGGAGTTACTACTGAAAACATATTCCCGATAATAAAGAAGTTTCTATATTCTGATCATGAGATTTTTCTGCGTGAGCTTATTTCAAATGCCGTTGATGCTACTCAGAAGCTGAAGACAATGGCTTCTGTTGGCGATTATAAAGGAGTCATAGGTGATACAACTATCCATGTGTCAGTTGATAAAAAGAAAAAGACCATTACAATTTCAGATAACGGTATAGGAATGACTAAGGAGGAGCTGGATAAATACCTTAACCAGATTGCCTTTTCAAGCGCTAACGAATTTCTCGATAAATATAAGGACCAGCAGAGTGCAATAATAGGCCACTTCGGACTTGGTTTTTATTCCTCATTCATGGTGTCAGATAAAGTTGAAGTCATAACAAAATCATATAAAGAAGGAAGTCAGGCAGTTAAGTGGAACTGTGATGGTAGTCCGGAGTTTTCTATTGACGATGTTGAGAAAGAGAGGAATGGTACAGATGTTATCTTATATATTGATAAGGATTCAAAAGAGTTTCTTGAGGAGAACAGAATTGAACAACTGCTGAAAAAATATTGTAAGTTTCTTCCAATAGAAATTGCATTTGGTAAAGAGACTGAATGGAAAGATGGTAAATCTGTTGAAACCGGAAAGGGAAAAATAATTAATAATACTAAGCCCACCTGGACCTTAACACCAAAAGATCTGAAAGATGACGATTATCTGAAGTTTTACAGAGAGCTTTATCCATCCGGAGATGAACCTTTATTTAATATTCACCTCAATGTTGACTATCCATTTAAATTGACTGGAATTCTATATTTCCCGAAGATCAAGAGTAACATTGAAATACAAAAGAATAAGATACAACTTTTTAGTAACCAGGTCTTTGTAACTGATTCTGTGGAAGGAATAGTCCCGGAGTTTCTTACTCTGTTGCATGGGGTAATCGATTCTCCCGACATTCCTCTTAATGTCTCAAGAAGTTATTTGCAGAGTGATTCTAATGTGAAGAAGATTTCAAGTCACATAACAAAGAAAGTTGCTGACAGACTAAATGAGATATTTAAAAAGAAGAGGGATGAGTTTGAGAAGAAATGGGATGATCTGAAACTATTCATTGAATATGGTATGATATCCGAAGAGAAGTTTTATGAAAAAGCCTCAAAATTTGCTTTGTTCAAAAATACTGACAATAAGTATTTTACATTTGAAGAGTATGAAGCGTTAATTAAGGAAAACCAGACTGACAAGAATAAATCACTGGTGTATCTTTATTCAACAAACAGTACAGACCAATATACCTATATTGATAAGGCCAAAAATAAGGGCTATGATGTTTTATTACTTGATGGTCAGCTCGATATTCACTTAATTAACCAGCTTGAGTCGAAGCTGAAAGATTCTAGATTTGTTCGGGTTGATTCCGATGTTATTGATAAACTTATCCAGAAAGAAGAATCCCGTGATTCAAAATTGACTAATGAACAAAAAGAAGACCTCTCAAGTGTGTTTAAAGTAAGTGTAAAGTCTAAAGAGGTCTATAATGTTGTTTTTGAGACACTTGATGAAAATGATGCACCTGTTATTATTACTCAGTCTGAATTTATGCGCAGAATGAAGGAGATGTCACAAATTGGAGGCGGCATGAATTTTTATGGTGATTTACCTGATAGTTATAATTTGGTTGTCAATCCAAACCATAAACTTATTATAGATATATCAGAAGATTTACAGAAAAAAGAGGGTGCTAAACTTGTTGAAAATAATACCGGAAGGAATAGACTTAAAGAAGAGATTGCTTTCATGGAGCAAGAGCATAAGAAGAAAAAAGATGGGGAAGTAAGTCAGCTTGAGAAGGATGATCTGGAAAAGCTCCGGAAAGAACTAACATCTGCAGAGAATGCCAGAAAAGAGATACTTGAGACCTATGGAGTTTCAAATAAAGTGGTTAAGCAACTTATTGATCTGGCATTGCTTGCCAATAATTTGTTAAGGGGAGAAGAACTAAGTACTTTTGTGAAGAGGAGTGTGGAGCTGTTATAACATTCTTGAAATCTCACCCTTAATATAATCTATTGCAGCCCTGGTGGGTTCTTTTTCGAGTTCCATGATTTTTTCCAGTAGCTGTTTGGAAAGGGCAATGCCTGATGATTTTGGTGGCATTTTTTCAACTTCAGTATTTATTATTTTGATCATATTTGACCGGGCATTTCTGACAATCTCCCAGGCTTGCTGACTAATGTAGATCTGTTGTGACATATTATGTTCAAATTCACTACGGATAGTATTCAGAAGGGCTAAATGCAGTTGTGTGGCTGACATGTCGGAAGAACTGACTCGTACCAGAAGTGATTCTAGGGAAATCCTCTCCAGAAAAAGAACAATTCTTTCGTAAGCCTGTAGTTTTACAGGAGTTACTGTCCGACTGTTCTGAAGGATCAGTTCCTGCTTTCTCTTATCCTGATCATTCCTGATCATTGTTCTTAGAAGAATCCAGGCTGTAAAGAATACTAATAGCGCCGGAATAGTGATTTTAAGAATATCAAAAAGATTTTCCATGTTTTATTTTTTTTTATTCAAAGCTAATTTTTTCCTATTTGGTATCAAAAATAGGAAAAATACAATACCCTGTTTATAGCTTCGGATATTAATTGAGATGAATATCAGAAATCATACATAAAAATGTATTGATTTTCTTCGTTTACCCCGACCCCATGGGGAGCGAAGAAAATCAATTTACTCCCCTTGGGGATGGGGTAAAGAAATTGATTTTCAAGCGATTTATAATTTCTTTTTCATGATTGCTGATAGTCATATTAATTAATTATCATGATCAATATTTGGATTATTTGTCACAAAAACACATTAAATATGCAATGACCATTTCTTTTCAGACTGTTTTGCAGTTCAAATTAACTTCCTAAATTTGAACTGGTTCTTTTTAAATTTATTTGATCATTTTACAATTAAATATATGGAATATTTATCAGACAGAATTAAATCGTTATCTGTTTCTCAGACGATTGCTATGGCTCAGAAGAGCAGGGAGTTAAAGGATAAAGGATTTGACATCATAAGCCTTAGCCTGGGGGAGCCGGACTTTAATACGCCTGATTACATTAAGGAAGCTGCAAAGAAGGCTATTGATGATAACTATTCGAAGTACCCACCTGTGCCAGGGTATGCGGATCTGCGGGAAGCAATTTCGAAGAAGTTTAAAGAAGAGAATGGTCTTATTTATACTCCTGATCAGATAACGGTATCGGCTGGAGGAAAACACTCATTAATAAACGTGATATTATCAATTATCAATCCCGGTGATGAGGTTATTATCCTGGCACCATACTGGGTAAGTTATTATGACCAGGTAATTCTTGCTGAGGGTAAACCCGTAGTTATTGAGGCAAAACTTGAAAACGATTTCAAAATCAGACCTGAACAACTTGAAACGGCAATAACTGCAAAAACCAGGTTAGTAATTTTCAACTCACCATCTAATCCAACAGGAATGGTTTATGATAGGGATGAAATGGAGAAGATTGCCAGGATAGTTGAAAAGCATGAGGGTTTATTTATAATGTCTGACGAGATATATGAACACATTATTTTTAATGGGAAGCATATCAGTATGGCCTCTTTTAATTTTATCTATGACAGGGTAATTACTGTTAATGGTGTCTCAAAAGGATATGCAATGACAGGATGGAGGATAGGTTATATTGGTGCGCCATTATGGATTGCAAAAGCATGTAATAAGTTACAGGGCCAATTTACTTCTGGTGTATGCTCTATTGCACAGCGAGCTGCATTAGCTGCAATACAGGGTACAGGAGAATCACAAAAAAATATGAGAGAGGCATTTCTCCGTCGGCGTGACCTGATATGTGGTCTTTTAAATGAGATAAAAGGACTTAAGGTGAGAGTACCCCAGGGTGCGTTTTATGTAATGCCTGATATAAGTTACTTTCTGGGCAAATCCGATGGTGAGAATAAGATTGCTAATTCTAATGATCTTGCACTTTATCTTCTGGATAAAGCCCTGGTTGCCGTTGTTGGAGGCGATGCTTTTGGTGCACCTGACTGTATAAGAATATCTTATGCTACTTCAGATAATTTGTTGATAGAAGCTGTTAAGAGAATCAAAATGGCCCTGGAGAAACTAAAATAATTGCTTTTTCTGCGTCTGCCTGGCGCACTTTGATGTTAAAAAAAGTCTATTGAGAAACCCTCATTTGGACAGAAAATATTCTTCAATATTTATTATACGAAACTGTTACCTCAGAAGGCTTCCTCTTTTTTTCTCTTTTTTCACTCATTGAATACCCTAAAGTGATAATGAGTTCGACTCGTTTTGATCTGGGAATACCGAGAATTCTCTTTACCATTTTTTCGTCAAACCAGCCAATCATACAGGATCCGATTCCTTCAGCCTCAGCCTGAAGACATAGATTTTCGGATGTAATTCCAATATCAATATGAGAATAATCCTTATTCTTGATCGTACCGCCAATTTTTGAGGTGAAATTGGGACTTTCTCTTACCACAACTATCAATATTGGGGCCTGGGCAACAAATGTATTCATCCCAAGTAGCTTAGCATTTGCGGCAACGGCAATCTTTTGTACAAGATCAGGTTTTGTAACAACAATGAATTTCCATGGTTGTGCATTACAAGCCGAGGGGGCCATTCTCCCTGCCTCTATAATCCTGTCAAGCTTTTCTTTATCAACCGGTTTGTTGCTATATTTTCTGTCACTCTGTCTGCTGATAATCAAATCCAGCATTTTTGTACCATCCTGCATTTTTAATAATTATTTATGTTTCAATCGAGTCTGTAAAAGCTGTTATGATTTATTCTTTTTGCCGAATGTTATCAGCTTTGCCTCTTCACCTCTTAAAAGTCTCCCAATGTTTTTCCTGTGCGTTATTAACAGGGCGATAGCCATAACTATTGAGAATATTTTAAATATAAGGGATGGTGTGTCAAACAATGTAAATAGTAATAGAGGGAATGCAATTCCTGCACTCATTGAAGAAACCGAGACAATACCGGTAATAACCAATATAACCAGGAAAACACCGAAACAACCTAAAGTAAGAAGGGGCTGCAACGCTAAAAGGACACCAAAAACACTTGCAACTCCTTTACCTCCCCGGAAGCCTGCTAAAACAGGAAATATATGCCCTATTATTGCCGTTATTCCTGTTAGAATCTGAAGATTTGTAATCATGGGACTGCCTGGTTCGGCCAGGTTAAAAAAGAGTGGCAACATAGTGGCAATCCAGCTTTTTCCAATGTCGATAATCAGAACTGGTATCCCTGTTTTCCATCCAAGTACACGTATTACATTAGAGGTGCCGGCATTTCCACTGCCATGTTCCCGTACATCAATATTGTGAAACCTTTTACCTATCCATACTGCTGCAGGTATTGATCCTAGCAGATAAGCTATAGCAAATGCAATAATTGTGGATGTAATATTCACTTTATAACATTTTTATATAAATACCTGACCTTTCTGTTTTACTATGCGTTTTTCAAGCGATCCGTGAGTCCCAAATGTTGTTTTTTCATCTCCTCCGGAAGCCTGTCACCAAATTTTGCATAATGTTCGTCAATAAGTTCAAGTTCTGTCATCCATTCAGATTTATCTACTTTTATCAGTTCAGGGATATTGCCGTTAATATTTTCTAACCTCGAAACATCGATACTTCCTTCTTTGGGAACATAACCTATAGCAGTTTCTACGGCAATATCAGCATTATCCGTACGTTCAAAGATCCATTTTAAAACACGGATATTGTCTCCATATCCCGGCCATAGGAATTTACCTTCAGTATCCTTTCGGAACCAGTTGACATTAAATAGTTTTGGGAGTTTGTTCATATCAGGAGCATTTTCACCGATTTTTAACCAATATCCAAAATAGTCTCCCATGTGGTAACCACAGAAAGGTAACATTGCAAATGGGTCGCGACGTACGCCGGCTTTAAGTCCTATTGCAGCAGCTGTTACTTCGGAACCAACAACCGAACCTACAAATACACCATGGTTCCAGTCGAAAGCCTGGTATACAAGAGGCAATGTGCCTGGTCGGCGTCCTCCAAAGAGTATAGCTGAAATAGGCACTCCAGCAGGATTCTCCCAGTCGTTGTCAATTACAGGACACTGATTTGCAGGGGCGGTAAATCGCGCATTAGGATGAGAAGCAGGTTTGCCAGAAGCTGAATCATATTTTTCGTCCGTCCAGGTAATTGTCCCCGGAGGGATGTCGTAACCGATTCCTTCCCACCATATATCACCATCGGGCGTTAAAGCAGTGTTTGTAAATATTGAATTGGATTCACAGGAAAGCATTGCGTTAGGATTAGTTTCCATAGAGGTGAACGGGGCAACGCCAAAAAAACCTGCTTCCGGGTTGATGGCATATAAACGGCCATCAGCACCAAATTTCATCCAGGCTATATCATCACCCACACATTCAACTTTCCATCCCGGAAGAGTAGGAATTAACATGGCAAGGTTAGTTTTACCGCAAGCACTTGGAAATGCTGCAGCAATATATTTCTTAACACCCTGGGGATTTGTTATTCCCATAATTAGCATATGCTCAGCCATCCACCCCTGATTTTTTGCCATATTACTGGCAATACGTAAGGCTAAGCACTTTTTACCAAGGAGGGCATTTCCACCATAACCGCTTCCAAACGACCATATTTCATTTGTGTCGGGGAAATGTGAGATATATTTGTCTTCGATAGGTGCGCATGGCCATTTTGCATCTGTTTCGCCCGGCTGAAGCGGTGCTCCTACAGAATGCATGCAGGGTATAAAATCATCATTCCCCAGAACATCAAGAACAGCTTTGCCCATACGGGTCATAATACGCATATTAACAACAACATAAGGAGAATCAGTGATTTCAACTCCTATGTGGGCGATTTCTGACCCAAGTGGACCCATGCTAAAGGGGATGACATACAATGTACGACCTTTCATGCAACCCTTGAACTTTGAGCGAAGGATTGTCTTCATCTCCCCGGGATCTTTCCAGTTGTTGGTTGGCCCGGCATCTTCCTGTTTTCCGGAACAGATAAAAGTGCGATTTTCAACACGTGCAACATCACTGGGATCGCTCTGAAAATAATAACTACCCGGACGTTTATTTTCATTTAGTTTTATAGCTGCTCCACTCTTAACCATCGAATCAAACAACATCTGATTTTCCTCTTCGGATCCATCACACCAATGAACTGCATCAGGCTGACAAAGATCTGCCCATTCTTTAACCCATACTAATAACTTCTCATTTTTGGTCATAATTATACTTTTTCTTATAAAATTTCATCATCAATTAGACATTTAACAAATTAGTCAAATATAGACATACATTTGATAAAATTGATATATATTATTTTAACCTGAAATTACAGGAATATATTAAGTTTTATCCAAATTTAATCGAAGCCTGGGCTGCTGATAATCTTGCGATTGGAACTCTGAACGGAGAGCAACTCACATAGGTAAGGCCTGTTTTAAAACAGAATTCAACTGAGGCAGGATCACCGCCCTGTTCACCACAGATCCCAACTTTCAGATCTGGTCTTGTTGAACGACCTTTCTCTACTGACATTTTGATAAGTTGTCCAACACCATCCTGATCTATTGTCTGGAAAGGGTCAGAAGCTAATATATTCTTGTCGAGATAATCGTGCAGGAATCCACCTGTGTCATCGCGACTGAAGCCAAATGTCATCTGTGTAAGGTCATTTGTCCCAAATGAAAAGAATTCAGCTGTTTTAGCCATCCGGTCTGATAGAAGTGTGGCACGAGGAATTTCAATCATTGTACCATATTTGTATTTAATTTCATTTACGCCAAACTTTTCACAAACCTCTGTATATACTTTGTCAACAATAAGCTTGGTGAAGTCAAGTTCTGTAACATCGCAAGTAACAGGAACCATTATTTCAGGATGTGGCTTTTTACCTTCTTTGATAAGTTCCAGTGAAGCTTCAAAAATTGCTCTTATCTGCATCTCTGATATCTCAGGAAATGTGATTCCAAGGCGGACACCACGATGCCCCATCATTGGGTTTGATTCGTGTAAAGATTCACCTCGTTTGGCAACATCCTCTTTTTTAATTCCAAGAGCTTTTGCCAATTCTTCCTGTTTTTCTGCGCTTTGTGGCACAAATTCATGAAGAGGAGGATCAAGTAACCTGAATGTAACAGGTAGTCCGTTCATAGCTACCATGGTATCTTTCATATCCTTTTTAACATGAGCGAAAAGTTCATCGAGAGCTTTCCGGCGCTCGGTTATATTTGCACTTAGGATCATCTTGCGAAGCAGGAATAAAGGACCTTCTGAGTTTGTACCATAAAACATATGTTCTGTACGGAACAGACCAATACCTTCTGCACCATAATTACGAGCAACTATTGCATCTTCAGGTGTTTCGGCATTGGTACGTACACCCATTGTACGGAACTTGTCAACTATCGACATAAACTCCTTAAAACGAGGGTTCTCTGATGCATCCATCAGAGTGATTGCACCGTTATAAACGTTACCTTTTGTCCCGTTGAGTGTAAGAACATCTCCTTCTTTTATTATTATATCTGAGTCGGCAATTTTTGCTGTTTTTGTTCCGGAATCAACAGAGAGTCCTCCGGCACCAACGATACAGCACTTGCCCCATCCCCGGGCAACAAGTGCAGCATGTGATGTCATACCACCGCGAGCAGTAAGTATGCCTTCTGCTGTGCGCATTCCTTCTACATCCTCAGGGTTTGTTTCTTCACGGAGAAGGATAACCTTTTCACCTTTACGGAACCATGCAACAGCATCCTCAGCAGTAAAAACTACTTTACCGACAGCAGCTCCTGGTCCGGCTGGTAATCCTTTAACGATAGGGCAAACTTTATTTTCAGCAGACGGATCACATATTGGGTGGAGAAGTTCATCAAGTTGTGTAGGATCGACACGCATAACTGCCGTCTTTTCATCAATAAGCTTTTCATAAAGCATGTCCATTGCCATGTTAAGTGCAGCAGTACCTGTTCTTTTTCCAGTGCGGCATTGTAACATATATAGGGTGCCTTCCTGTATTGTAAATTCAATATCCAACATATCGTGGAACGATTTTTCCAGGATATCACGAATATCTGCCAGCTCTTTGTATGTACCGGACATTACCTCTTGCATACTGTGAAGATGCTGGTTCTGTTCATTCTTTGTGTCATCATTAAGTGGACTGGGAGTGCGGATCCCGGCAACAACATCTTCTCCCTGAGCGTTTAATAACCATTCTCCATAGAAAAGGTTTTCACCAGTTGCAGGGTTACGTGTAAATGCTACACCTGTTGCTGAGCTATCACCCATATTCCCAAATACCATTGCCTGTACGTTTACGGCTGTCCCCCAATCATCAGGAATTCCTTCAATACGGCGATATGAAATAGCTTTTTTACCATTCCAGCTTTTAAATACGGCTTTTATACTGCCTTCAAGTTGCTCTTTAGCATTATCAGGAAAAGGTTTCCCAAGAGCATTTTTTACCATTGCTTTAAATTCTTCCGAAATGAATTTTAGCTCATCTGCAGAAATTTCAGTGTCAGATTTGTATCCTTTTTCTTTCTTAAATTCATTAAGTTTCTCGTCAAGCTGCTTGCGGATACCTTTACCTTCACCCATATCTATACCTTCGGCTTTTTCCATAACAACGTCGGCATACATCATAATCAGGCGACGATATGAATCCCAAACAAAACGAGGATTGTTTGTCTTTTTGAGGAATCCTGGAATTGTTTCTGAGCAAAGTCCGATATTTAGAACGGTGTCCATCATACCTGGCATTGAACTCCTTGCTCCTGAACGGCAAGAAACAAGTAATGTGTTTTCAGGATCACCATACTTCATGCCCATAGCCTCTTCAGTCTTCTTCATCGCTGCCCATACTTCAGGCATAAGCTCTGCAGGAAGGGTACAATTATTCTTATAGTATTCATTACAGGCTTCTGTAGTTATTGTGAAGCCGGCTGGTACAGGCAGACCCAACAGACACATCTCTGCAAGGTTAGCTCCTTTACCTCCAAGAAGGTTTTTCATATCAGTTTTACCCTCTGCAGTTTTCTTTCCGAAGGAGTAGACTCTTTTAACTTGTGACATAATTTTATTGATTTTTCGAAATAAGCTGCAAAGTTAATGTTTTAAATCGATTTTTTAAAACCGAAAGAAACATAACTTTTTTATTATTTTCTGCCAAATTTTTTCCGAAAAAGGGGTAGGTATGTAATATATCCAATGATAATCAGAAAGCTTCTTTAATTATCTTGTAGCCAATAGTTTCTATTCCTGATTTAATCTTTTCAATATCAAAAGAATCTCCTGTTATATTAACCTTCCCTGTTGTGAGGTCAACCTCTACATCCTCAACTCCGTGTGTTGATTTTATACTATTCTCAACATTTGCTTTGCAATGATTACAGGTCATGCCACCAACCTTAATTGTTTTAATGTTTTTTGCTGAAAAACCGGGTGGAGTAACTTTTTTTGTATTCATCTTTCTGTGGTTTATATATTTTTGGACGTAGCCATTGATTAATAGAATTGTCAGAATAATTACTGAAGCCGATTTGAGCCAGGCAGGTAACATACCATGATTGTGTCCAATATGTCCGAAATGTTCAGAAACCCTGAACCATTCAGCCGGAAGAAGGTAGTCAATTAAGAAGCCTGCAAGCAGGGCTCCGGCGATGATGGCACCCAAATATCCGATTAAGGATTTTTTCCCAAGTACTTTGGCTATCATGGTTATGGTTGCAGCATTGGTGGCAGGTCCTGCCATTAATAGGACCAGGGCAGCTCCTGGAGAGAGGCCTTTTAGCATTAATACAGCTGCAACAGGTACCGATGCCGTTGCACAAATATAGACGGGAATAGAGATTATCAGTATTGAAAGCATTCCAAGAAAGTCATTTGGTATTTTATCTGCAAAAAAATCATCGGGGATAAGTACCGAAATAAGAGCTGCTATAAGCAATCCGATTATCAGCCAATTGGAGATATCCTGCAAAAAATCAATGAATGAATACCGGAACATCTCTTTTAATTTTGGAAAAAAGCCTTTTGGAATCTCATTGTCCTCTTCATTATTCTCAGGGACGGCTTCTTCTTTCTCCGGATCAATTTTTTTTGTAACCAGACCACCGAAAAGCCCTGTTATAAAAGCAACAACAGGCCTTATGATAGCCATAGGAAGGCCAAGCATCGAATAGGTAACAAATATTGAATCAATTCCTGTTTGTGGTGTGGATATAAGAAAAGAGACAGTTGAGGCTTTTGAAGCTCCATGTTTATAAAAGGAGATCCCAGTGGGAATAACACCACATGAGCAGAGCGGGAGGGGGACACCAAATAATGCTGCATTAAATATAGATTTAAAACTGTTCTGTCCCATATATTTACGTACTCTCTTCTTGGGGAACAGAAGATGAAGTAATCCTGCAAAAAAGAATCCAAGAATCAGATATGGAGCCATCTCTGTGAGTATAAACAAAAGCTCTCTTCCAAATCCTATTAAATAGTCTGCGTACATTAAAATAGATTTTAATTATTTAGTATCCATATAACCAGTATTAGAGAATATTGTTCGAAGATATCAGTTTCATGATCTTGGATGGAACATTATAAGTGTGTCGCGTAAAAAACTTCTGTCAATATGTGTATAGATCTCTGTAGTAAGAATAGATTCATGTCCAAGCATTTCCTGAACAGCCCTGAGATCAGCTCCGGCTTCAATCATATGAGTTGCGAAGGAGTGCCTGAAAGTATGAGGACTTATGTTTTTTCTTATTCCTGCTTTCGCTGCAAGATCCTTTATTATTGTGAAAATCATGGCTCTTGTGAGTCTGGATCCACGACGGTTGAGGAAAATAATGTTCTGATCATGTATAACAGGGAGTCTTTTTCTGTCTATTTTGTAAATATCAATCTCCTTTAGTGCTTTGCCACTTATTGGGACAAGTCTCTGCTTTTCGCCTTTTCCTGTCACAACAACAAACCCTTCTCCATAATGTAAATCTGTAAGCCGCATATTTACAAGTTCGGAGACACGTAAACCGCATCCATAAAGTGTTTCAATTATTGCTTTATTTCTGTGTCCTTCTTGTTTACTTAAATCAATCTCATCAATCATCCTGTCAATCTCATTTATAGAAAGAACTTCAGGTAGCTTCAATCCAATTTTAGGAGATTCTAAAAGTGAAGCAGGATTTTTATCAATTTCTCCTTCGATGAGCATGAATTTATAGAATGCCCTTATTCCGGAAAGTACTCTTGATTGGGTTCTTGTATTCTTGTTGTCGGTGCTATACCAGAGAATAAATGATTTCAGGTCTGAATAAGTTACCTGAGTTGGCGTGAGATCACTCCCAGTTTCCAGAAAGTATCTTTCAAGCTTTTGAATATCATTCATATATGCTTCAATACTATTCCCCGATAAAGACTTCTCGAGCCTGAGATAGGTTTCAAAGTTTCTTAGTGATTGTTTCCAGCCCAGACTCATTTTAAATTTATATGTAATAATACCATCTATTGTCAGATAAGATTTTATCATCTTTCCGGATGGTATTTCACAAAGTAACACAAAGAAATAGAACCTGCTTATATTTGTTGCCTTAAATATTTTTTAGTTATTTTTGCCGTTGTATTCATAGTAGCTAATATTTTATATATTAATAGTAGCAATAAAATCAATTACAGATGAACCAGGTCCCGATGTATCGGGGCTATCTACATCATTCCGTTAAAAACAATTTTTTTATGATGAAAATAGAGATTATAAATGGTCCGAACCTGAATCTTTTGGGACGAAGAGAGCCTGAGAAGTACGGATATTCCTCTTTTGAAGATTTTCTTCCGGTGCTTAAATCACGCTATCCTGATATCATTTTCGAATATTTTCAGTCTAATATCGAAGGTGAGATAATAAATGAAATTCAGAAGTCTGGGTTTTCTTTTGATGGCATAATACTTAATGCCGGTGGCTATACACATACCTCTGTTGCTATTACAGATGCTATAGCTGCAGTTAATACTAAAATTCTGGAAGTTCATATTACAAATGTTGGAGCCCGGGAAGAATTCCGGCATACAAGTCTTATAGGCAAAAACTGTGTTGGCTCTATATCAGGCTTTGGACTGGATAGTTATAGGCTTGCAGTTGAGGCCCTTATTGAAATAAATAAATCAAATAAATAATATATGGATAGGAAAAGAACGAAGATTGTTGCCACTATTTCCGATAAAAATTGTGAAACAGATTTCATTAAAAAATTATATGAGGCTGGAATGGATGTCGTTAGGATCAATTCAGCACATCTTGATGTTGAAGCTGCTGTTAGAATTATAAATAATGTCCGGCAAGTCTCCGATAAAATTGCAATTATTATAGATACAAAGGGACCTGAAGTCCGTACAACTGATTGTGATACCCCGATTCTGTTAAAGAAAGGAAATAGAATTGCCATTATTGGGGATCCATTGAGGAAAAGTTCAAGTGAAGCTATTTATGTAAGTTACAAAAGCTTCGCCTCTGACATTTCTACCGGGTCAACGATTCTGATTGATGATGGTGATTTGGAACTTAAGGGTGTAAAAAGAAGCGGTAACGCACTTGAATGTATTGTTTGTAATGACGGGACTCTTGGATCAAGAAAAAGTGTAAATATACCAGGTGTAAAGTTAAACCTGCCTTCACTGACTGAAAAGGATAGAACTTTTATTGAAATGGCAGCGAAGAATGATGTTGTTTTTATCGCTCATTCATTTGTCAGATCGAAACAGGATGTGCTTGATGTACAGGCTGTCATTGATAATTATAATAGTGATATTAAGATAATTGCAAAAATTGAGAATCAGGAGGGTGTTGATAATTTAGATGATATCCTTGATAATGTTTATGGAATAATGGTTGCCAGGGGGGATCTGGCTATTGAAATTCCTTATGAAAAAATTCCAGGTATTCAGAAGATGATAATTAAAAAATGTATTATAAGCCGGAAACCGGTTATTATTGCCACTCAGATGCTTCATTCAATGATAAGTAATCCAAGGCCTACCCGGGCAGAGGTAAGTGATATTGCCAGTGCTATCTATTCCCAGACGGATGCCTTAATGTTAAGTGGGGAAACAGCCAAGGGTAAATATCCGGTGGAATCAGTTAAAACAATGACCAGGGTAGCACTGGAAGTAGAGAAAAATAAAGAAAAATTTCTGGATATACCTTTTCTTAATGTAAATGGTGAAATTTCAGCATACCTTGCTAAAGTTGCAGTAAAGACTGCTTACAGGATCGGGTCCAGAGGTATTATTGCCGACACTTTAGGTGGAAGGACAATTAAGGACATGGCATCTTACAGAGGGATTAATCTCATCCTCGCACAATGTTATTCTTTCAGAACTATGAGAGAAATGGCATTATCTTATGGTGTTTATGCCAGTTATCAGGAAAAGAAAAATTCAGTCGATGAGTTTATCCACATAGCTCTTCAAAACCTGGTTTCAGCTCATAATCTTAAAAGTGATGATACAGTTGTTATTCTGGCAGGTAATTTTTCAGGTGGCTCCGGCGTTTCATTTATTGAGGTTGGTTCTGTACAGTATCTTAGAGATCGGGTGAGTATAAGTGTTTAATCTATATTTGGTCTGATTTTTGATGTTATAATAGGAATTGAAACCAAAGATCAATGTTTAAAATCCTGCTTTTTTCAACATTGCTTTTGTTTCATCCGGTACATGTTACTATCACAAGCATTGATTATATACCGGAAATGGATTATTACAAAGTTTTTGTACGAATGTACTTTGATGATTTTATACTTGATAATAAACTAAATGGTGGAACTATTGAAGAAAAAGAATTTTCAGATGATAATGCCCCGGCAAAGATTGAAATTGAACAGTTTCTCAGGGAAAGGTTAATAATTAAAGTAAACGAGAAAACACTTCCGGTAAAATTGCTTGATATGAAACTGGCAGATAATGAAATTAGTATGAATTTGGAGTATAAAACAAGCAATAAGCCCAAAACTATTACAGTGAAAAACATGATAATGACAAACCTATATAAAGATCAGTTGAACATGGTAATAGTAAGGGTAAATAAATTTGAAGAAGGGGTAAAGCTGACATCTGATTTAACAGAACATACTTTTGAATTTAAATAATATAAGGCGTGAAAATTCATATTATTAAGAAATTAATCTTCCTCATTGTTTTATCGTTGTATTCTATTAATCTGAATGCTACTCATAACCGTGCGGGAGAAATTACATATGTGCAGTTGTCAGATCTTGCTTATGAGATTACTATAACCACTTTTACCTATACATTAAGTTTTGCCGACAGAGAATCACTTGATGTTGAAATTTGGGATAAAGTCCTCCTTGACACCAAGACTGCGCCAAGAATAAGCATATTAACGCTTCCAAACTTCTACCAGAGGAATATTTATAAGATAAACTACGTCTTTCCTGGTGCAGGAGAATATAAGCTCTTAGTGCAGGATCCTAACCGGAATGCCGGTGTAAAGAATATACCAAATTCAGTGAATGTTGTTTTTTCAATATCAACAATTCTGAAAGTTATTCCTGCAATGGGATGGAACAGCACACCCTTGCTTCTTAATCCACCTTATGATAAAGCGGCTTATCATTATGTGTTTATTCATAATCCGGCAGCTTTTGACCCCGATGGCGATAGTCTTTCATATAAGCTCGCAGAAAGCACACGCGATGATGGTAAGAAAATAGATGGTTACAAATTTCCTCCTGCAACGGACTCAATTTGGGTTGATTCAGTAACGGGAGACCTGATCTGGGACACCCCGGCTGACACTGGTGCATTTAATGTAGCGATGGAGATTCAGGAATGGAGAAATGGCATAAAAATAGGAGTTGTAGTACGCGATATGCAGATTGATGTTTATACTACAAATAACAAACCTCCTGTTAACAGTCTGCTTTCAGACTATTGCGTTGAGGTAGGAGATGTTGTAGATTTTCTTTTTTCTGCCACTGATGTGAATGATGATGAATTAACTCTTAAGGCTACTTCAGGTGTCTTTAATCTGACCGCTTGTCCTGCCAGTTTTACCAAAGTGGATTCTACCCCGGGATATGCCTCGTCACAGTTTAAGTGGATACCTTGTCACGAAGCTGTGAGGGATCAGCCATATGATGTGATTTTTAAATCGGATGACTATAATTCTGATTTGAAGCTATCTGATATCGATCATATGAAGATTAAGGTGCTTGGGCCACCTCCTTTGATAATCAATGCGGTACCCGAAGGAAAACTGATAAGGTTAACATGGTCGGATTACGGTACTGACTACATTACCGGATTCAGCATATACAGGAGGGAAGGTGCCAGTACATTTGACCCCGACTCCTGTACATCTGGTATACCTTCGTCTACAGGATTTATTAAGGTTGGGTATATAAGCGGTAGTTCAACAACCTCTTTTTCTGATACAGATAATGAACAAGGGCTGCAATTTGGTAAAGAGTATACTTATAGAATTGTAGCTGTCTATCCAAATGGAGCAGAAAGTAAAGCCTCAAATGAGATTACCTCTGCACTTGTTTCCGGTGTTCCGGTTATCAGGAATGTTAGTGTTAGAAATACTGATGCATTAGATGGTTCGATTTATATTTCATGGAAGAAACCCGATAAGCTGGATACCATTCCTGCAAATGGGCCCTATGAATACATCATCTCCAGAGCAATTGGTGTTACTGGTGATAGTTATCAGCAAATTAAGTCAATACTGACAGCCGATTTAAACGATACTATTCTGATAGATACACTGTTTAATACAGAAGTATCAGGTTATTTATATAAAATTGAATTATGGAATAATGAATCTGGTAACAGATTTCTTATCGGAGAACCAGCCTATGCATCATCTCTGTATCTGACTATCGCCCCTGGTGACAGAAAAGCCCGTTTTGTAATTAAAAGGAATGTACCATGGATAAATGAGAGGTATGATTTTTTCAGACTGAACGAAGGAACCATGGGTTATGATTCTGTGGGCTCAACAAATCAGTTAACCTTTATTGATGAAGGGTTGGAAAATGGGGAACAGTATTGTTATTATGTTCGTTCAGTTGGTAATTATCTGGCTGATGGTATGCCTAAGAATCTGATCAATCTGTCAGAGATTGTCTGTACAATCCCTATCGATAATGAACCCCCATGTCCTCCTGTTGTCAATGTAACCAGTCAGTGTGATAGTTTATATAATACAGTTAAATGGAAAATAGATGACCCGGTCTGTTTTGAAGATGTGGTTGGATATAAAGTATATTATAAAATGACAACAGAAGAGAGTCTTACCTTACTTACTACAATCAATGATAAAAATATTTTTACCTACAGGCATTATCCTGGTGATATTATTGCAGGGTGTTACGCGGTTTCTGCATTTGATTTAAACGATAATGAGGGTGTAAAGTCTGTGGTGGTATGCATTGATTCATGTGATTTTTATGAGATACCCAATGTCTTTACTCCTAATGGCGATGGTATAAATGACTTGTTGGTTGCAAAAACATCAGGACTTGTGGAAAAGGTTGATTTTAAGATATATAACAGGAATGGTTTATTGATATTTATGACCGATAATCCTAAAATTGAATGGGATGGAGTATATAAGGGAAAAATTGTTTCTCCAGGAGTATTTTTCTATCAATGTGATGTATTTGAGAGGCGCATATCAGGACTTGAATTATTTCATCTGTCGGGATTTGTACATCTTATTACTGAAGAAAATGCAAAACTGAAGAAAGTAGAAACAAAATGATATGAAGGAGTATCAATTATGAGGAAGATATTAACTCTGTTGTCTGTTTTATTATTTACTTGTAATGTATCCGGGCAGCAGACGGTTGATTATATACTAAAGGCCAGGGCGATGTCAGAAGCCGGGAAGCCGGATATTGCAATAAATATACTTACTTCAGAAATTTCAAAATCAAATGATAGCAGGTTATATAAGGAAAGGGCAGAGCTAAGTATTATTAAAGGTGATTATTCTGAAGCGATCAGTGATCTTAATGAGGCAAATAAAATAACACCCTTTTCGGGAGAATTTGGACTTTCAAGGATTTATGCCCTGAAGGGTGATGCAGCTACATCCCTGTACCATTTGGAGATGAACATTACTTCAATCTTCAGGAAAGGTGAAAAAGAGATTTTGCTCAATCCGGCTTTCAGACCAATAGAAAACAGGCCGGAATGGCGCCAGTTCTGGAAGAAAGAATGGTACAGTTTAACTGAAAGAAGTATTTCGGAAATTGAATATTATATATCTGCCGGAAAGGTAAATGAGTCAAGAAAAGTTCTTTCTGAGCTTAAAAATAATTATCAGAATAGTGATGAAATTCTTTATGCAGAAGCATTAATCAACTATTCCTTGGGGAAATACTCTGAGGTTATCAAGCTTATCTCCGGACTGATTACCGGAGATCCTGTAAATGAAAAATATTTGAGGATTATGGCTAAAGCCCAGGCTGCATCATCTAATCCGGCCGGAGCATCTGCCACTTATTCAAGACTAATTAATTTAGGAATAGCCGATGCTGAATTATTAATTTTAAGAGCCGATTGTTACCGTAAGACAGGAGAAATTGATAAAGCTCTTTCTGATATTGGAAAATATCTTGAATATTATCCGGAAAACAGAGCTGCATTAGGTATTGTTGGAAACCTTGAAATATTATCGGGCGACAACCTTAAAGGTCTTGAGTATTTCTCGAAGAACCTGAAGCTTCATCCCAATGACCCGGAATGCTATATTGACAGGGGCAACTCATACTTTGGCTCTAAGTCATGGGCCTGGGCTATAAAAGACTACAGTATGTCCTTAGATCTAAAACCAGGAGATTCAAATACCTGGCTCAATAAAGGGATTGCTTTACTTAATATTGGAAGGGTTGAAGATGCGTGTCATGACTTTCGTAAGTCATTTAGTCTTGGTAATAAAAGGGCTTCGGAATATATTAGCCGAAATTGTATTAAATGATATGTTTAAGGATACTTTCAAATCTATCTGATTATCATCACTCTTTTCTCTCATTATTACCAAACGATAATTTTCTTCTTCAAAAAATTGAGTAAATGATATTGAGGCTACTTCGTAAATTTTGTAATTAATTTCTACCGTTTTCCACTTCTTGATTTCGATTATTTGCCTGAAAAGCTCTGCACATTTGTTAGCCCTGATATAGAACAACTTACTGTTGGAAACGACTTCACCTATGATGTCTTTAGAATAAGAACCTGCATCCATCCTCGAACGATTTATTTTAATGCCATTTCCTTTCAATAGATTATATGCCCTGGAAAGTGTTGAAGCTTGTTCAAATTTTACATTGGCATTGCCATCACGGTTTTCGATATAAACTATTTTGTTCCCGATAGTTGCAACTCCCGGGAAATAAC
>Ga0307377_10002231_pt1 | contig 23131 bp, 14 predicted proteins | sample TR3MG_FD_202535 | JGI IMG/M metagenome (GOLD analysis project Ga0307377, IMG submission 202535) | Soil microbial communities from Risofladan, Vaasa, Finland - TR-3 | ecosystem: Environmental > Terrestrial > Soil > Coastal area > Acid sulfate soil | place: Finland: Risofladan, Vaasa | collected...
TGACTCAATCTTTTTTGAAAACGCACAGAGACTATTGGGAAACCCTAATTCTCAAACCACGGAAGAGATACGAAGTGTAGTATTAGCCTTGTCGGGTGCGGACAATATTGGATTGGCAGCGAAGAATTCTGAACTTCTTAATGTTGTGCGCGGTTTAACTACGACCCAGATGTTGGTTATAAACAAATTTGTAAGAGAGATAAAGGGGTTAGTGGCACGTCTTAACCAAGCCACGCGAGAGATAGATTTTTATAAACAACGTATCATTTGGCAACCAGTGCCGGACAAAGAGGGTCCGGAATTTTTGGGTAAATCTAAAGTAGGAGGAGATGGGTCCGCTACATCTAAGGTGACTCAACAAATTGCCACGTTGAGTTTATTACAGCTGGAACAGCAGACCAACGCTCTTAATTCGGAAAATTACACATTGGCTTTAGACATTGATACGCAGGTAAATTATGACCAACAAATAGCGCTTTTAAAGGGTGAGCAGGACAAGATGGGGTCTCTAGCAATGCAGCGATTACGTGAGATTGAAATAATTACGGGCGAAGTTAGCGGACTGGGACTCATAGACGTATTAGCCATCAACACCGCATTATGGGCCATAGATATAGAGACTTTACTGGGCTTTTTGGATGGCGAAGCTTTTGATAGATTATATACTTTTAATAAAGATTTAAGAGTTCCCCAAGTTAATCAACGCAAAACTGCCAAGACAACCCCTTTAATGAGCGAAACGCTTCAAACATTTGAACAGCAAGTAGCTCGTGTTTTATCATTTGCACAAGGTGAGGTTGAGAGGAATAAAAAGAATCCACGCCAGGTACCTAGCAGTAACGTAAGGTAAATAATGTCTTTTGATTTTAAAGTAGAACAGGGTGATTTAGTCATAGGTCCTAATGGTGATCTAGAAAAGGTGGAGAATACTGATAAATTAATTCAGGACATTTTAAAGATATTAATGACACCCGTAGGTACTAATATATTTTTTCCATGGTATGGTTCGCTTCTGTCTTCTGCCCTTATTGGTTCTCCAATGGAAGATGAGTTTATTCAAGTAGCAGCTACTATGCAAATTACCAGTGCATTACAAACATTACAAACCATGCAACGTGAACAAATGGCTTCGTTCCAGCGCGTGACCGCTAGCGAGCTATTAGCAGCAATAAAGGAAGTTGCTGTAGAAAGGTCCCAGATAGATCCGACCTATTATGCCATTTCAGTTAGGGTATTAACTAAAAATTTAAGAACTACCACCGCGACCTTCGAGGTTACTTTATAAAGGATTATAATGGCAGTCAGATCACAAAATGAAATAGTCTTAAGCTTGCTGGACTTCTTTCGTGCGGCACAGCCAGATTTAGATACTAAACCCGGACAAGTGTCTAGAGACGTATTGGTGGATGGCATTGCAATACAACTTTCCCGACTATATGAAGAGCTACAACGAAATGCTGCTTTATCCTCATTAAGATTGGCATTAGGGTCAGATTTAGATCGTTTGGCAGGTAACTATGGTGCCGTTCGAAAACGTGGAACTAAATCATCTGGTCCTGCTCTGCTTACTTTTGATGAAATTGTTTCCGATATAGGTATTAATTCTGGAGATACAGTAACTGCTCGTAATGGAGCTACATTTATTATCACAACAAACGCAGTAGTTAGCCCTGTGTTTGTTAACTCTTATAGAGCGATTGCTACTCGTAATAGGGCTAGTCTTGATTTGGCAGGAATAACTGATGAATTTGCCACAGAAGTACAAGTTGAAGCTTTAGCAACCGGTACGCAAGGCAACGTGTCGAAATACACCCTAACATCTACCAACATAGATGGCGCATCCAATGTTACCAATGTTGTTCCGTTTGGTGGAGGATCTGCTTCCGAAGATGACGCTATTTTTCGAAGCCGCGTGCTGGCGATTTTCAGCGGAGCTAACACTGGCACAGAGCTTGGCTACAGAAACGCCGTATTGGAAGATCCAGCAACCTTGGACGCTATTGTTATTCAACCTGGCGATCCCCTAATGACCCGAGATGGAACTCAAGTTGGTGTAGATTCTGATGGTAATGAAATTATAATCTCTGAAGGCACTGGCGGCAAGGTTGATATTTATATTTATGGAACAAGATTGTTAGAAGTACTAGACACCTATGTATACAACGATTTAAGTAATACTGGTAGTCCCACCAATACGGCTAACGATTTTGTGTTAGGGCAAATTGATGGCGATGACACCAAAACCGTTACTCAACGTCGGCTAGACAATCTAGCAGCTGGAGTGTTACCCGCTCAGCCAGCCAACAATATAGTGTCTGTTATCGGATCTATTAGCGGAGGAAATTTTGTTGCCAAATCGGTGGACAGTTTGGGTAGAGTATCTGGAAACTACGAATTAGTCGTTGATACTGGAGCTTATGGTGGAAGCTCTTGGGGTTTTGATAAGCTGCGGTGGGTATCAGCTGAGATTTCTAACTTCCCCGAAGACGTAACTAAAGGCGTATTTAATGGTCAGGATGCGTTATCCTTTCCCGACGCATTAGATATTGGTACAATAACTCAAAACATCAGCGTGGTAAATGAAAACAGTACTATATCTCGTTCGGATCGATCTAGCATACAACTAAACCACTCCTCTATTACTAACGTTACTCGTGTGTTCAACCCTACTACTGGGGAACGGTATGTGATAACTTCACAAAATCCCGATGGTACCGGAGCTATTAACTCAACTGGACGTATTACGATTAGCGGCAGCACCTTACCGGCAGTAAGTGACACACTGCAGGTTGACTATACTTGGGTGTTTAGTTTTGATCCTTGGTGGGATTATGATAATCTACTTGGCATTCGCAACCCACGAACCGTTAACGACAGTGTGGATTGGGGATTTTCGAACGCGGTTCGTCGTGAACAGGCTACATTAGTAACATCAGGTGCCTTCTTATTAGCAACTGTCACACACCCTATATCTACGGTTATTGATGTCAGTGTATTTGAAGAGGAAACCTCTACTGTTTCTTTAGTGTCTGGGCGCCTATCCGTAGTGGTTACTAATAGCGTAAGTAGCGTGGTGAGCGTTACAAAGAGTACAGATGGTGCAGAGGTTTGGGGAACTAGTGCGGCAGATGGTTCATTTAGTGCCTTTACAATCTTCTTACCTACTGATACATCGGCTGCTTTTGGAGATTCTGTTGTTGTGGTTTATAACGACATCGATGTTTATAATGTTGATGGTTATCAGGGGAGCTTTAATAGCAATGAAATCACCATTGTGCCGACAGCCACCGCAGTAGCTGGAGAAGTGGTAGAGGTCAACTATTTGGCTAACGTTAATATTCTATTACCAGCAACACCATTTTCTTCACTGCCTGCAATTCGTAATGGTAATGGCTTCGATACTACTGTTTCAACAGAAATAGGTAATCAGCCTACTACTAATTTGTTTTCTTCCGGCGGAGCGGTGGTGCAAAATCTGCGCCAAGCTCCCAGTCGATTAGCCATGTCGGTAGCTGGATCAATATCCAGCGGCGTTTTCACCATAACCGGAACCACAATGGTGGGTGTTTTTGATACGGTTTATACTGTAGGGTTAGACGGTATTACGTTAAATTTGAATAGCGCCTTAAGATCTGCTTTAAGTTTAACTTCGGTAACTGCGATACCTACTAATTTACAAGTGGCGCGACTGATGAGTGTAGAGAAGGTGGTTGCCAATGTAAACCTAGACGTGTTAAGTGTATCACATACTTATGACATATTGGGGTACGCTTTAAGAGATAACAGTTTTGTTAAAGACGAAGCAATCATAGATACTACACTTGGCGTTACAGAAGTAAAGCTTCCACACACCACAGACAACACTAACAACATACCGAAGGTAGGCGATAGGCTTAGAGTTACGTTTTATTATATTTTAACCTCCAATACTGAGAGCCTTTCATTTAGCAAAAGTGGTTTGCAATATACAGATAAGATCTTTGCTACTATAGATAGTATAGCTATTTCCAGCGGCTTTTCTTCTACTATATCACAATCTGCTACATTAACCGTAAACAACATTAATCAACCAAATCAAGGCTCGCGGTACAAAGCGTATTATGATTATATCGCACCTAAACCAAATGAACGAATTACAGTAAGATATAATTACAACAAGCTTATTGGCGACTCTACATTAAACATTGAAAGAACTAGACCAATCACAGCCGACGTTTTAGGTAAGGCAGCGTTCAAGGTTCTAGTAGATGTAACGATGAATATTGTTGTTACTTCTGAGTTTGAAAACAATTCGGAAATAGTAAGGCAAAACACACAAGCTGCCGTAGCTTCAGCTTTAACTGCTACACAGTTAAATACTACAGTTGATGCTTCCGATCTAGTGGTGGTGGCTCAACAGGTAGAGGGAGTTGATCGGGCTAGAATATTGTTCTTTAACAAAGCTGACGAAGCAGGATCGGTATTAAGCATCACTGCTGGAAAAAATGAGTATTTGGTAGCAAACGACGTAATCGTAGCGGTGGAAACTAGATAATGGCAAATGTGCGCATAACGAGAGCTAGAGTGGTAGACAGCACTTCATTAAGAGCGCAGTTTACTCAAGATTTAGATCCTACATTAGACGGAACTAATATCAGCATCACTGCGTTTACGCCCGGGTTGCCAGATCCGGCAATTGTTAGTGCCAGTGTTAGTGGCGATATTATGTACGTTTTAACATATCCGCTCACTCCGTATGCTTATTATGATGTAGAATTTAAATCTACCGATACTAAAAGGTTTAGATCTGCTGATGGTACTAGTTTCCTTTTCGAAGATGGTCGTACTAATGTGGTTCGCGTGTTGGGAGCGGAGGATCCTGCCGCCCCCATTACCGGAACTTTAAAACAATATTTAAACCACAGCGATGGTATTTGGAACATTGACGTTGGCACGGTTATAAATGATATTTTAAACTCTCAGGGCAACGTTCTTGGCAGAGCACTTCACGACATCGAACAAGCACGCAGTGATAATTATTTGGAAGTAGATATTGTTGATGAGCGCAAAACCCGTGGTGCTGGACCTTGGGATCGTCTTAATGAAGAAGGCACTTTTGAGGTAGTGCGCGTTGGGAAAGGTTTAACTGATGCCACTTTGCCCGGAGTTATCTCCTCTACCTCTTTCCCAGCCGATCCGATAACTTTGCAGCAAACAGCTGTAACAAGCGAACAATTAACAGCAGGAACTGGAACTTCCACTTTTAACAATTTAATACTTACCGTTGCTCGAAGTCCCGTAATCAAAATGGACAGCTTGACTGTTCAATATCAGAGTGGGGGATCGGCAGAGTATGATATAAGCACTTATGGTTATCAAATTAAAAATCCACGCTATGATACTTATTTTGCCTCTACGTTGCTAACCTTGGGTGACAATCAGATAAAATTAAGCGATGAAATATTAGATAGCACATTTACTCCACCAGCCTCTGGCGACACTATAGTTATTAGTTATAAATACAAAAGCTTGGGCAAAATTATTGATGCAACAACCGTCACTGTCACTCAAGTGTTGGATGCAACCAGGGAAGTTACGCCACCAATTATTAACGATTTCTATTTACAGCACGCTCCAGTTGTAACTGAAGATGATATAGTGTCAACCGTAGCTGGTGTAGTGTTTCTAGACCCATTAGCCAACCCACCTTTCTCTGACACCCATCCAGCTTTTGCCAGGGAGATACCTTTTCGAACTGATGGTTTGCCCCAAAAAGTTGGAGAGTACAGTGTTGACTATTCAGTAGGCAGAGTGGTAGTGTATGGTGAAGAAGATAACGATGGTACGGGTAATTTCCCACCCACTGCTACGTATAAATACCGTAATACCTTCAGTTCCAGATTAGACTACACATATAATCCAGAAACTTATGAATTAGCAGCTTCACCATTGCGCGATCTTGCAGAACAAACTGCCAAGATTTCATTCGATTATGAAATAACTCTGGTGCCTAACCAAGACTTCGTAGCCCAAGCGCATCAGGAAGTTATTAATGAAAGAATAGAAAACCAACTTGGCACATTGGGTTCTCTATATGTTCAACATACCCCTATCACCAATGTGTTTCGGATTTACAACGAGACCAGCGCGGAGCTTTATACAATTGATAGGTTTAGTGATAATACAGTGTTTTTCTCTTACACTAATGCGCCTAGAATCATATCCACCATCAGGGAGAGAGCTTCTTTCACTGACGTTAATGAGGTGTTAATTGTAAATAGCGAATCTACCAACTCTTTAGGAACAAGAGTGTTTGAAATCAACCTAGCTAATGATAACATTGTTGGAAATACCGAAGATGCTATTGGGTCTAGCTACAATTCTAGCGCAATGTTTAGTCGGATAGATATATTTGATACAGAATTATATTTTGACGCACAAATACTGTCTGAGACTGCTAATATTAACCGATTAACTGTTGGCAAGTATCAAGTAAATTACCTTAGTGGTGTGGTTTATGTTGGCGTAAGCACGTCACAAATTCTAGACATAGGTACTATTAATTATAAAAATGGTGTAATTAGACCAGAAAATAAACACCTAACCACTGTTTTAGATATTTATCATAGTATTAGCAACTTGGGTGGTGTCGCAAATCGGATTGAATATACTAGTTTTGGAGATCAGGCTATTACTCCAAGCACGTATGATGTTACCGATGAGCGTTTTTTGAACAGCGATACTACTCTACCATATATAAATAGCAGTGGACAAATTACCGTATCAGATGACGTTAAGTCGGTACGGGGAGTGTATGACGCATTTAACCTTAATAATAACACCACCATTACCAACTTTGGGGTTGGCGCTACCGTTTCGGCTAACGTAATTACATTAGCTGCCGGCGGCGTAGAGAAGATAGAAAGCTATGCTGTAGGTGCCGGAGGGACGGTTACGGTTGATTCTATTACCCCAGGTGCAACCATTGTGGGTGTAACTAGCGTAATTAGAACAACTGACAATGTGGAGTTGTGGGATAGTGGCGGATCGTTTAGCGGTTATGTAATCACTTTGTCTGGTACAGGAATACCGGTTGTGGGTAATCCGGTACGGGTGACATATAGTGTACAGTTGAACGGCGGCGCTACTCCTATTATAGATTACAACCGTGGTGATTATTTTATTGATTATGAATATTTGGCTGACGAAATATTGGTTAGCTACGAATATGGTGATAACCGAATAGATTTCCGTGAAAGCATTGCAATTAATGAGGGCGAAACATATTACGTTAGTTACAAAATTGGCGCCTTGCGTAATTCATTGCTGAGTAACTTTGGAACATTGGTAGATGTTCCTATTTTAAATAGTTTTGATACTTCTTTGAATCGGGAGACATATCGAGATTCTTTGCAAGCCGCACTGCAGTCGTTTACCAAAGGTCCAACAATTCCAGCAATGAGTTTATTGGTATCTCAGATTACTAAAATTGACCCCCGCATTACCGAAGCGGTGTTTAATGTTTGGTCGTTAGGTGTTAGTCATTTATATTGGAATGATATAGATTATACTGGTACACCTACTTTGATGCCGGGAAAGTTTGACAACGGTGTGTTATTGGACACCGCCGGGCAGACTGTTACTTTCCCAGTGTCTAGTAATTTGCGTTTAGAAGATGGTACGTTGGAATGTTGGGTTGTACCTGAGTGGGATGGGTTAGACAACGATGCAACTCTCGCTTTTTCCAACCTCACCCGCGATGGGTATGTTTTGGCTGCTGCCAGTATCTTTATTGGTGCTGATAGTCATCATCCTGTATATAGCGATAATTACACCTTCACTGTAAACCGTACTGATAGTTCCAGCCCTATCGGGCTTCCTTCAGCGGTGTACACCCAGGCTGGCTTGTTTATTTATTATGATGACGTGCTGAAGCGCTGGAATATGCTGGTTAAGGATAGACCTGATGGCTACACCTATGAGGGAACAATCCAATCTTCTGGGGAGGTATACGACGTTAAACATATACCCGATTTGGGGGAGATTACTGACTCCATACGGAGCTTTACTGATAAGATAGAATTCATCATGAAGCTGGATACCCACGATGCTTCCAGTCCAGATGGATATACTACAGGAGATGGTTATGTTCCGGGGTATTCTTTTGATGGAATCACCTTCATGGCGGATGACCAGCACTACATTTTCGACTTCGGTGGAACTGAAGCAACCAACAGATTTTCGCTTTACAAGGACGGTCGAGGATATTTGGCATTTGAAGTATTTGATAATGGACGCAGCCCAACTGGTAAGCACTCGTTTAAAGTTAGTGCCGACGTATCGTCCTGGTTAGCAGGACAGCAACATCATGTTGCCACATCCTGGCGACTTAACTCTTCTGATCGTCGTGATGAGATGCATCTATTTATAGACGGCGTCGAAGTTCCTAACATCATGCGTTATGGCGGTATCCCCGCAGCAACCTCTACTGATCGTTTCAGAACAGTAAAGCCTGAATACGTAGCCGGAACGGTTCCTAACGTTGTTATAACAGAAGCGGACATGACCACCACTGCCGGATCTACTACAGTACAATCTGACAGTGTTAATTTTGAGGCTGCTGGTGTAGCTCCTGGTGACACAATTGAGATATTAGAATCCGGTTTTACCACTTATACAATCATCTCTGTGGTGGGTAAAATTTTACAAATAAGCGCAGCCGCACCCTCCAGTTTTTCTGATGCCAGATTTACTGTAAATCCATATTCTGTAATAGTGGCTAGCGCTATCGATTTATACAGTAACGTTGCGGTATCTTTATTGCGTGGAGCGGTTGAAACCGAATTGCCTGGCGTTCGTGCTACAGTGCCTGGATATAGTATTGGCAAAAACGCTTTATTACAAAATGTCCTAACCATATTAGGGGATGCGGAAGTGGGCGATCAGGTTGTGGTTAGAACTTTGGGAATGAATTTCCGTAGGTGCCGCGATCGTATGTTTTTGTGGGGAGATATAACCAGCTTATTAAAAACACAATTGCCACCTCCAATCAACCTGGATGAGGTAACAATAGTTCCTGTGGTAATGCCTTTGGTGCCCATCGGTCCCAGCAACGCTACATTGGTTGGCGGGACTTTTGTTGCAACTGGACTTAGCGCTACCCAAACATCTAATCAAATTGAAGGAAGAAGATTAGAAGTACGAGTAACTGGTGGCAATGTTAACTTCAGTACTCCCGTACAGGTTACAATTAATGGCGTATCTGACGGAGGGGTTACTGAAGCTTTAAACTTTGGTGCGGCAGGGACTCAGGTTTCTACCGACAAATGGCAAATCATTACCTCAATAGATGTAGAATGTACCCCAATTGTTACCACCAAAGATTCTACGGCTGTTGAAATTAAAGAAGCGTTTACAATAACCTTTCCGGATGGGAACAGCATTTATCCCATTATCAGGTTCAGTTTCAAAACCCAAACGGGCACCACCATGGAGGGTGATGGTAATCTTACCGTTAGTGATGATAGAGGAGTGTTCGTAGATTCCGATATAGGAAACAAATTAGTTATTAGCTCTCCAGCATCAGTGGCGGGAACCTATACCATTACAGAGCGAAACTCTACCACTGAGATTAAAGTGTCCCCCGCTCCCGGCGTAGCTTTTACCAATGGTATATATGATATTTATAATGTTTCCATAGGCAGGAGCGGTTTCCAAAACGGATTCTTCACTTTCGAAACTGCTGGACAAGTAGATGGGTATTATAATTTACCAGAGGGGTATTACGAATTTGACTATTCTGCATATTTAGAAGTTCCGTTTGATCATACCGGAAACTTCACCGCCTATATTGGATCAGACATTAATGGTGCAAAACATGCTAAAGCGGTAATTGATGAGTTAAGAATCTTATCAGAACAACTTACCGACACTAGGGTTGGAGAAACAGTTGCAACCAATGAAGATTCTATTACTACCGACTATAATGCGCTAAGAGAGTTTGAATCCGACAGTTCTACTTTAATGTTATTACACTTTAACAACCTTCCTTTCAGTAACGATGCCGATTTTTACATTAGTGCTACTAAAGAATATTTACAATCGGGTACCAGCATTAATAGTAACTTTAACCAAAGCGTAGTGGTTACTGATAAACCTGTAGAGTTTGACAACTCCGGATATTTATCCACCAATTCCGAGGGTACAATCGAGTTTTGGGTAAGCCCTCGGTTTGACACCTATAATGATCCTAGAGTTAGATTTTATTTCGACGCATCCAGCTCTATTGTAGAGGAAACGAATTCTTTAACCAGCGGCACGGTACAAACCACAAGTAGGATATCTAGCGTGGTCAGTGTGAGACTACAAACGGACACTGAAAACATTGGCGTAGACTACTTTGTTGGCGGAAGCATAGAGAGCGATTTTAAAACTATCAAACTAGGTAGGGCACTCCCCTCTCAGCAAACGCCGGTCAAGATTAATTACGTTCAATCCGGACTATCTGGCGATCGCATCTCCATATACAAAGATGATGTTGGTTTCTTAAGCTTTAACGTTAGAGCCTCTGGTATAGATTATCAAGTTAGGCAGCCTATTTTCTGGCAGCGTGATACTTGGCACCGCATAATGGCTACCTATAAGTTTAACACCGCCTCCAACCTTGATGAAATAAGACTGTTTGTTGATGGAGAAGAGCGAGGTATGATCTTCTTTGGAGCCGGTCTTATTTTCGGTGCTGGGGCAATTTTTGGACAGGGCTTAGCAGGCTTAGATAATAGCCGATTAATAACTGACATTAACTTCTATGATCCGATAAATAGATTCTACATCGGATCAGATTTCCAAAAAGTAAACACAGCACAAGCACGTTTTGATAATCTAAAGTTAAGCAACACTGCCCGCACCCCAGTCGTGGTGGCAGGACAGGCAAAGGATATTAATTACAGTTCTAATTTAAGTGTAGTATTGCCAGTGGTGGAAGACGTGTTCACCACATATTTGGTTAATTTTGACCAACTTATCACTAAGACTGAGGATCTTGCTATATTGCGAGATGAGGAATTCGGCATATTTAACTTTACCATGGATATCATTGATTCTTTTGGTATAGTTATGGATGATGCCAAGGTTCAGCAAATTGTAGAAAACCTCATTGTAGCATTAAAACCTGCCCAATCTAAGGTGACAATTAACTATATCGAGTAATAGGAGATAGCTTTGACCCGCAGAATAGACGTATCTACAGTTCAGAATCTCTGGCATGACGCCCAGCGCGTGGACAAGAGTGACATGGACGTTGAGCAGGATAACAACAACCAAGCAAATTCAGCGATTGTAAACAACTTTATGGGTTCCGGGGTTTTACCTGACAATCCTCAGCAACTAATCTTGTTCGATTCTGATAGCTTAACCGGAATTCAGGCTGAAATTTTAGCTGCTGGCAACTTCGATGGGATGGGTTTAGACATTCATACCCAACCTAGCGATTCCAACCTGGGTAACCAGATTGAGGTAGAATTAACTGGCTCTGATGTTTTGGGTAGGTTAAGCGTTAAGGTGTTAATTATAGGATTATCTTTTGATGGCGAATTACAATTTGATAGGTTTTATTTTTACGCTAATGAAAAACAAGTAACCTCCAAACATTACAAGTCAGTCTTAACTGTAATGTTTAATGACTTTAAAGGTAACAACAACTGTTCCCGCAATTTGGGTGGTAGAATAGTAATGCGTGAAGCCTCTTCGTTTGAGCTATCTCGTGATGTAATAATGGCAGCTCAGGATGTAATGCCTGACACTTTCTTTAGGGACTTTAAAGTTGCCGATCTTTCGGTAGGATTATATGCTACAATTCAGGCGGGTATTGGCGCCTCGTATGATGTTAATTCGTTAGAGATTCAGGTGACCGGAAGAGATCCTAATCGCTCTATTGCAGCTAATGATGTTACCACTAGAATAGGTCAAAAATTCAAGGCACGTTCTGATAATATTCAAAAAGTAACTTTACTTTTAGGAGCAGGTAGAGATGGTTACACGACTGCTACCTGGTATGATTGGGCGGGGGATTTGGTGGTCAGCATCTATTCACTCCAAACTACTGTTAATTGTCCAACTCAGATTATTCCAGATTTAAGCATTGAGTACGATCCGTCAGCTGCACCGTTAGCTGAGGTTAGTTTCAGTCAAGCTGAGCTGCGAAATATAGGATACGTACTTACTGCTGTAGCTCAGCCAGTTGATTTTGTGTTTAGTAATACGGCAATTGCTCAAGCTGGAGGACTAACAGTTGGAAATTATTACGCCGTAACGTTTAGGCGTTCTGGCTCCGCCAATGCGGGCACTTTGTTTTCCGAGGTGGGAACTGACCGTTTAGATGATTCCAGGCTTACTGTGTATAGTGGTATCTGGACTGATGTTGTGGAAGAGGACTTGTGGTTCCAGGTTTGGTCCGATGCTGCTAAAGTCTCCGATGGGAAAGGATATGATGCTGGAAATGGAATTCAGTATCCTAAAACTACTACCGACGTAACTACAGGATCAGAAATCGATAACGAAATTGGGGGCTTTTCCTTAGTAAATACCGGACAGAACATTGTAAATACTGGAGTTATACAAGCCACCACAAGAGAAACCGTAACAGTTCAAGATGAACGTACTGGCGATAATGTGTATTCTAGGCAGCAATTTGTCCCTTCGTTCAGCTTTGTTACAGCTTCTAGTTTAAGCACCTTAAAAGAAACGTCCGAACCTTTAGTAATCGGTTGTGCGGCAGATGTTAATCCGAAGGTTACTGACTTAATAACTGGAACTCAAACGCACCCAGGTTTAGCTAAAAGTGATGAGTTTACTATAATTAATCCAGACGCAGATCTTCTTTCTGTTCGTTTAATTGGGCGCAAACTTATTCCTAACAATTCGTGTAATGCTTTGGATTATAGAATTTATGGTGTAGAACTTTGTGTGGATGGGTATGGTGATGTTAATGGTGATGGGTATATTAATACTGCCGATATTACCCGAGCCACCGCGCTTTTGGGCGAAAACATATGGTCAGCATCCACGCAGCAGAAAATAGTTGATGGGTATATGACCACTTTAGAATTACTACGTGCCGACGTAGATGGAGATGGTTACATCACTGCCACGGATGTTAGTTTAATTACAAATTATGTCAATAGAAGTATTAACTCATTCCCAGTAGGAACATCATTTAACCATCTAACTTTAACTGTTCAACAAAGTATTGGTAGATATGACGGGTACTATGACTGTAATGGTTTGGTTCGGCTGGATGGATATGAGGGGATTAACATTGTCGATCCCTCTACGTTGAGTGCTGCAGAGTTAATATACGATGGATACTTAGCGGCGGTTAACATTGAGGCATCAGATTCTATTTTTACTACAGTGCCTTTCCCAGGAGTAACGTTTGAAATAGAGTTCCAACCGTTTTGGCAAAGTTATCTTTTAGCTTTCTCTACCGATGCTCGTGTGTTGCCTGCTGCATTTACTTATGCAACTAGCGCTAGTGCTAACTCTTGTACTGCTTCGTTGACATTCGAATGTACTGATAGAACCGATGTTAATCCAAGTTGTGACCCGGGGAGAAATGATTTCTTTGTACCTGCCAATTTAATATTGGGTTCGGGTGGGGAAATAATTCGCCCCGATGGCGCACAGTACAAGGTGGATGTGGAGATTGGTACTGTTATTCTCCAATTGCCGGCGCAGCCGTTATCTGAGTCTATTATTGATGTGTTTGGCACTTTCGTATCAGACAAAGGTGATGGGTTCACTAATCATGGATATCCAGCCATGCGGTATGCTGACTGTACTACGGTGCAGCCAGAAGATCTAGCATTGAATAAGATTAGGTTTGGTGTATCACTACAATCGTTTTCTCCTAATTTAGATGGTTATTCTGAGTTGGACGAGTTTGGCGTAATTGTAGATCCAATAATTGGAGTTTATATGGATCATGCCAGCGGAGTTCTCACATTAACCATGCGTGATTTAAATGTCGATTCTATATATGTAACCTTAGTTACTAAGGTGCAGATTATAGCATACTTAAAGAAAGCGGGATGGAATAACGTTCCACTTACAGTAAGTGATAGTGAAGTGAGTGGTTTGTTGGCATGAAGATAAAATTGTGTAATAATTGTAACCAAGAAAAAGAATTAAATTCGGATAATTTTGTGTTTCGTAAGGATAAAGTCTGTTGGGAGAATCCTTGTAAAGAGTGCCGACGTATTAAGGGCAGAAATTATCATTTAAACCATTTGGAAGAAGCAAAAATTAGACATAAAAAGTGGGTGAGTAAAAACAAAGAACGTGTTGCAAAACAAAAACAACTTTGGGTGCAGAAAAATTGTAAAGCTGTCCAAGAGAGTAAGAAAAAATGGTATGAAGAAAATCATGACAGAATGTGCCAATTAAACGCACAAAACCATATAAAAAATAAAGAAGAAAGAAACCTAAAAGCTAGGAAATATTATAAGGAAAATATTCACAAATTTAGAGAGTATAAAAATAAAAATCGTCAACGAATTAATGCATGGAGGTGTAAAAAAGAGAAGGAAAATCGAGACACAAACCCAGCATACAAGATGCGTATTTACGTATCTAACTCAATTCACAGATGTTTAAAAAAGAACAGTGGTAGTAAAGGTGGTATTTCTTGTTTGACAAAAATAGATTATTCGATAAATGAGCTAAAGAAACATTTAGAAAGTCAATTTGAATCTTGGATGAATTGGGATAATTACGGTGTATACAAAACAGATGGAAAGAAGACATGGCAGATAGATCATATTATTCCCCAATCTAAACTGTTGTATAACTCAATGGATCATCCTAATTTCAAAAAATGTTGGGCGTTGAGCAACATTAGACCACTAGAGTCTTACAGTAATTTAATTAAAAGCAATAATTAGTTTTGCCACATAAGACGGGACGCTCAGACCCGCGTGGCCTGGAGGAGAAAGAAACTCCCTACCCGCCGGCTATTCGAAAGGATAGCCGGCTTTTTTGTCGAGAACGGTTTGTGCACACCCCAAAAATTAAGAGGAATATTGTTTTTTATTATTAGGAAAATATGTTAGCGTGGAAAAAATGTCGTAAGTGTGATTGGGAAGGTCCGGCAGAGAAGTTTGTGGGAAGGCAGTGTAAAAAGTGCAAATCGATATATACCAAAAAATATCGTGCTAAAAATTTAGAGACTATTAGGGCGAGAGAAAAAGCTTATTACTATAGGAATAGAGAGGATATTTTAAATAAATACGATCCAGAAAAAAAGAAAATTGTGAACAGGGAGTTGTATATTAAAAACCGTGATAAAATACTGCAGAATAAAAAAGAGTACAAGAAAAATAACTTCGAAAAAATAAAGCAATACCAAACACGATATAAACGAGAGCGTTATGCTAAGGATGTTTGTTATAGATTGCGTATGATTTTTTCGTCAAGAATTCGTCAAGATATTAGAAACAAGCGTGGTGTTTCATATCTTTCTAAACTGCCATATTCAATTAAAGATTTAAAGCTGCATTTAGAATCACAGTTTGAATCGTGGATGATGTGGAACAACTTTGGGTCATATAATCCTAAAACATGGGATGATGATAACCCGAATACATGGGTGTGGAATATAGATCACATTGTACCACATTCTAAATTTCAATATAATTCTATGGACCATCCTGACTTTCAAAAATGTTGGGCATTGGAAAACTTACGACCATATTCAGCTAAACAGAATTGTTTAGATGGCGTATGTGGGACAAGGCATTAATGAAAATTAAAATACAACAATTTTTATTTGGAGCCAATCACTCATGGGCGATTGTTGGACAAAACATAGGTCGCGCTTTATTAAAAAAAGGTCACGAAGTTCATTTTGTTTCTACAGATGGTATTAAAGAGGAGTTTATACCGCCAGATCTTAAAGCATATATTAAAGAAAAGCCTGTAGGAAAGTATGATGCTCAAATTTCTTATACAGCAATGAAGAATTTTCCTGCTTTTTTACAGCATGGTGATAAGAATAGGTTTGGTATCTGGAATTACGAGAGCACGATAATTCCTCCTGGATTTGCTAAATATTACCAATGCACAGATAAATTCTTACCATCTTCTGAGTTTGCGGCTAAAATATTTTCTGACAATGGTGTACCAAAAGATCATATTGAAGTTGTACCGCACGGAATTAATGTTGAAGAATATATGTCCTACGACGTATACCCGCTTAAAACTAAAAAGAATTATAAAATTTTAGCCAACATAGCCCAACCGCATGTTAGGAAAAACATAGACGGACTATTTGAATCTTACGGAATGGCGTTTACCAAAGATGACGATGTGTGTTTGGTAGCAAAAGTTAGTGTTAAGAAAATACCTCCGCAAAAAACGATTAACGTAAAAAGCCAACGTGGAGCTAGAAAGCAGCAGCAAAAGCTACAGGATAAGCAGAAGGATAAGCTTAATCAATTCGATGTAGATTTTTATGGTATTTATAATTCATTTTGTAAAAAATATCCAAATCATGCAGAGGTGGAAATAATAAATGAATTTATTCCCAGCATGGTTCCATTATATAATGCAATCCAAATTGTCTATTCGGTCACTCATGCTGAGTGCTTCTGGTTACCTGGACTTGAGGGAATGGCAACCAACAACTTAATTATTGCACCAAACTGGGGCGGACAGCTAGAATACATGAATGAGGACAATTCATTATTAATTGAAGGTAAAGAGATTCGTGCCCCAAAGAAGATGCAGTATTGGGTACCATCTCATTATGCTGCTACATTTTTACCTAGTTTAGATGATGCTGTAGCAAAGTTGCAAATGGCAGTTGGGAACTATGATAATCTTATGAAGAAGTTTAAACCTGGAATGCACGAACAATTGACCAGATTGACGTGGGATAATGTTGCATCCATGATTTTAAATCTTACAAAGGAGTAAAATGAATAAAAAACTTTTAGGAACCGTAGCGGTAGATAGTGGTAAGATGATGGTGGTAGATCCTTGCTATACCAAGTATTTCGACAAATACGAGGCACAACTGTACATAAAAAATGGTCGCCAGCAACAGTTGAAGTTTCCTCGTGGCGAAAATGCCGCAGTAACTACATCTACCGGACACGGCGATGCTAGCTATCCGGCATACACATTTGAGGGAGAAGATGGTAGATTGAAATGGCTGGTTGTGGCTTTACAACCTGATATTGAGCCGCAAGGGGTAGAGGAGTGAAACTATCTATCGTAATACCTGTACATAACAATCACCACTTTACTAAGGCATGTCTTAAGGATTTGCACCAGTTGCCAAAGGATCACCAGATTGTATTAATAGACAACGGTTCAAAGCCTACTGCCCGCACTGCTGTCGGAATCACGCGGGCCGGTGATGATAGGTTGATATATATTAGGAACGAAGACAATTTAGGATTTGCTAAAGCTTGCAATCAAGGCTACGTAGCGGCGCAGGGTGAATATATCATGTTCCTCAACAATGATATTCGGGTCTTAACCGATCACCAAACCTGGACGCAGCTGGTGATAGATGCTGCTCAAGATGGTTCGTTAGTTGGTCCGACTGGAGGCTTACTGGATGCGAACTTAAACTTCGTGAAAGAAGAAGATAAACTTCTCGTTTCCAAATATTTCTACATGAGTGGTTGGAACCTTACTGCCTCTAAAGAAACCTGGGAAAAGCTGAAGATTAATGACTATGAGGGTCCGTTTACGGAAGAGTTTGGGGGAAGCTATTTCGAAGATACAGATTTGTCATTCAGAGCCAAAAAGCTGGGAATACCGTTCAAGATTCTGCCGGTTCCAGTACTTCATTTCGGAAGAATGACTGGAAAGCAATTAGGATTACCTGAGCTATATACTGCCGCCCACACTAAATTCATCAACAAATGGACGGGAAGAGTGTGAAACGTAGAACTGCTAAATATACCATTGAAGAAATACAAAACCTTGCTAATAAACGAGGTGGTTGGTGTTTATCTAAACAATATAAAAACATCCACGCCAAATTAGAGTGGGAGTGTGAAAAAGGACATAAATGGAAATCTGCATCTGTTAATATTATAAGAGGTTGTTGGTGTGTTATATGTGCAAAAAAAGAGAGGCAAGAGAAAATTAGTAATATTATTTGTGATATTGTGAAGGCAAAAGGTGGGCTGATATTATCAGAATATAAAGGAAGTCATTCAAAAGCTGTCTGTCAATGTGAACATGGACACATATGGTATCCAAAGTTTAATACTCTACAGCAGGGGTTTTGGTGTCCGTATTGTTCTAACAATACCAAGCATACTATCGAAGAAATGCAAAATTTTGCTAACAAGAGAGGTGGTTTTTGTTGTTCTGAGGTATATAAAGGCAACAGATCTAAACTTGAATGGGAGTGTAGAAATGGACACAAATGGAAAGCCATACCGAGTAGTATTATTAAAGGTTGTTGGTGTCCAGAGTGTTCTTCGTATTTAAGCGAAAGAGCGTGTAGGGAAATATTATATCAGTTAACTGGATACACTTTTGAAAAATGTCGTCCTAAATGGTTAGAAGGTTTAGAGTTGGATGGATATTGTTCTAAATTAAACGCAGCTTTCGAATTTGATGGTGCGTATCATAAGCGTATTGTGTTTCCATATCAGACAAAAAAAAATCTCGATAGCGTTAAAACACGGGATAAGAAAAAGTCTTCAATTTGCAAAAAACGTGGTATTTTATTATTACGTATCGATGAAGTGAAACCGTTTAGTATTAAGGTTTTAACTAAGAACATTATTAATAAATTAAAACAATTTAGCATTCCATACAACATAGTAAATATTGATATTAAACCAATATATGATTATAATAAATTAGATAAGTATGCGCAAATTGCAGAAAGAAAAGGTGGCAGCTGTGTTTCTAAAGGTTATCTGTCTGCCCAAACTAAATTAACTTGGATGTGTGCTAATGGTCATAAATGGCAAGCCGTTCCTGGTGCCATATGGAGCGGAAAATGGTGTCCGAAATGTGCTAAAAATTTCAAATTAACCATTGAAGATGCAATTAAACTAGCCAAGCATAAAAACGGGCAATGTTTATCATCGGAATATACAAACAATAGTCAAAAATTAACCTGGAAATGTCAAAAAGGACATATTTGGGAATCAACATTAACATCGGTAAGAAATAGTAAAAGTTGGTGTCCACATTGTGCTAAGGGAGTAAAATTAACTATTGACGAAGCTTACCGGTTGGCCAAATCTAAAAGCGGGCAATGTTTATCGATTGCGTATGAAAACCACGATCAAAAATTGACTTGGAAATGTCAGAAAGAGCATGTGTGGGATGCGTTATTAACTTCAGTTAAACATCATGGAACATGGTGTCCATATTGTGCCAGGAGGAAAAAATGAAAATACACGCTTTAACATTGTCATGGGAAGGAATTGAGGATCTTAAAAAGATGCGTCTTGGGTTGTGCCAGAACATGGCGATTCTTTATAACAAGGAAGGAAAACTGATGCCCGGCTGCGAGGTAGCTGAGTGGCATATAAGAGATAACGGATCTAAAGATGGTACCGTAAAAGAGGTAAATGGTTGGAGGTATCTTAGCGATTCCAACGTGATTTGTACGCCATACGATATTGGACACAATCGTGATAGTTTTGCTACAGGTGTTAATTACCTATTTGAAAAAGCCAATCCTAAAGATGATGATTTAGTTGTATTGGTAAACAACGATGTGGAGTTTCCTAAACACGATTCTATACTGAAGATGCATCGATTGATGAAGAAAACAAAAGCAGCTGTAGTGGGGGTCAGACTTTTATATACTGGCACAGATAAGCTCCAACATGCAGGGGTAATCTTTGGACCACGTTACGGCAATATGCCATATCACTTTAGACATGGGGAGAAGTCAGATTCTAACGCTAAGAAGAATCGATATTTTCAAGCTGTGACAGCGGCAGTATGTTTAATCAATCCTGTTAGTTTTCGGCGCGTAGGAGGCATGGACGAGAAATTTGATGGATGGTGTTTCGAAGATGTTGATTTATTTCTCAGAATAGGGCAAGACGAGAAAATTGCCTATTGTGGCGACACATTTATTTATCACGAAGAAAGCGCTTCATTGAAAAAGAACCCAGTAAACAAATTGTTCATGAACAAAAGTGTCAGATACTTCCGCGAAAAATGGTCAGGTAAGTACGATTTAGATCACGAAAAGTATTTAGCTGATTCTAAATATAATGAAATCAAGTAGGACGAACATAAAGTATTTTCCATTTGCTCCTGGTTTACCGTATCAAATTAAAAATGGCAAATATATTATACCGCAAATGGACAATAACCACTGGTTTAAAGCTGTAGCTGGGGAAGAGGTAGTTGTAACTGCTTATGGAGGGTTGTTTGAATCGTTATTTTCACTTTCTATATTTGAATTAATAAACAAACGTTTACCTGGCAAAAAAATGTATTGGTCAGGAAACGAAGAATTTAACCAATTGTCTTATTTAAACGGATTAGGACAAGCGCGCCATTTCATTGATCAAGATAAGTTGGTAAAATATCCTGTGCCCATATTTTTTGATGGAGATGGAAGATCTTATTTTAATTGTCTAAATAACTACATTGATGTTAACACATATTATGGTGAATTTAAATTCAAAGATAAGAAACCTTTAACTCAGCAGTTATTTAATAATACCATGGTAGATTGGTCATTGCAGTATTTGCCACAATTACGAAATATTAAGGAGCCAGCAGAATTAAAAGAATGGTCTTTGTCTCATCATTTTAAATCATCCAAACCATTTGTATTATTTATAGACAGTGACTGGTCTCAACACGAGGCAAGCTGTTTAAATTGGGATATAAAAGACATGCGCTCTTTTTCTGCTATGTTACGACCCACCTCTTTATCTTTTGTGGTGCTAACCAAAGATCCTCAACGATACCCCGGGCTAAAAGCTTACATGCCGCCATTCAATTTAGATGTAGCAATGTTTCTAACCTCCGAAGCCTCTTCTATTTTATCAAAAGAAATAGACTGGCTATTAATTGCGATGTTAATTAGTAAAGCATCTGTAATATATGATATTAAAAATAATGAATTCGATCTAGAGAAGAACAAAGAGTATCTAGGAGTAAGTAACGATATTAATTCTTTTAACGCCACCACAACTCTACAAGCATTTAATGCGGTAAAGATATGACAATCTTCGCTTTAACATTAACATGGAATAACAGCGGTAAGCTGCAAAATTTGTATGAGTCTTTATTAAATGTAGATTGCGATTTTAAATGGTTAATAAGAGATAACAATTCCGAAGACAATACAGAAGCGTTGGTTAATAGTTGGAGTTGTGATTTTATTAAATACTATAAATACCCCAACAATCAGGAAAACTTTTCGCAGGGTAATAATTATTTGTATAGCAAAGCGTTGCAACTTGGTATTAATAAAGAAGAGGATTATATTTTATTATTGAACGATGACATTATATTTAAAGATGATGAATCATTAAATAAGATGTTATCTTTATTTTCTGACAAAGTAGCTGTTGTTGGGTCTAGGTTATTGTTTCCTGACGGACGATTACAGCATGCGGGCGTGGTATTTGTAGAAAACGACAAAGGAAAGTTTCCCCACAATTATCGTTCTGGTGAACCAGATGATGCAAGGGCGCGAATGAACCGAGAATTTCAGGCAGTAACTGGAGCATGCATGCTGGTTCGGGCAAAGTATTTACAGAGTACTTTATTGGACTCCAACTTGTCTTGGAACTATGAAGACATCGATTTGTGCTTGCGCATGATTAATCGTAAAAAACGTGTTTTGTATTGTGGAGAAACTCACATCGTTCACGATGAAAGCTCTTCATTGAATAAAAACCCGCAAAATCACAAATTCTTCTTTAAGAATTTGGCTCATTTTAATCGACAGTGGGCTGGAAAATTTGATGTAGACGTTAGTAAGTACGACAAAAGTGAATTATATAAGGCGGTATAATGGCAGATACCACAATAATGATGGTAACATATAATCGTTTAAAACTAACTAAAGAAACATTTGAATTAGCATTAAATACTGCAGGCAAAAAGTTTAATTTAGTTATTGTAGACAACGGTTCTACCGATGGAACTGTAGAATGGCTTCGAGAGCGTAAGAGTAACATATTCGGGCAGTTTCTTACTTTAGTTATACTGCCGGAAAACAAAGGCATCGCGTATGGTCGCAATGCGGCGTTAAAAGCAGCCAGGGAAGCATATCCGGAAACCAAATATTTCTGCACTTTGGACAATGATATTGGAATACGGGAAGGTTGGCTTACAGATTGTTGTGAAGTGGTGGAGCACGTCCCCAGAATTGGGATGTGTGGCGTCAACCTAGAGGGCAACACTTACCCCCAAGCTAAAGTAAAATTGAACGGTAGACCGTTCACAATTCAGATAAAACCTCGGGGCAACCTGGGAGCAGTCTGTACCGTATTTACCAAAGAAGTACAGAAAAAGGTGGGGTATTTTTGCGAGGATTATAAACTGTATGGTCACGAAGACGCTGATTATGGATTTAGGATTAGAATGTTGGGGATGGGTTTAGCCTATTTGGACGAGCCGGGCACAGATTTGTGTGAGGTTCACAAAGGAATTGATGAAGGCGAATACCGGGATTTTAAAAACAAACTTTTCAAAGATAATTTAGGAATGTTTCAACGCAATGCTGCCGGCTATGCCCGCAAATCAAAACCCTTATATGTTGATTTTTCTGAGGATATTTCAGCATTCACAGAGTAATCATGCAAATAACTTCGAAAGAATTTAAGAAGTACATATCCTCTCATCGTTCGTGCAGCTTTACTACGCAAGGGTGTGTATTATCACCTCGTAATAGTTTATTATCATTAGACCTTTCTTTCATTGAATATGATTGTCAATGCACATTGCAATTTAAGCGTCGTAGTGGTAATGGCAAGATGGTCATCAAAGCCAATGGTAAAGGCAATGCAACTACTGCTCGCGCTACTACGTTGCAAGGCATTACTGTAACATTAGGGGAAGACAAAAAATTAGAAGTACTACGAGTGAAGGATTGTTCGGGAGAATTAATTCTGTGCAGCATTGATGTACAGCGCAT
>Ga0307377_10002232_pt1 | contig 23125 bp, 36 predicted proteins | sample TR3MG_FD_202535 | JGI IMG/M metagenome (GOLD analysis project Ga0307377, IMG submission 202535) | Soil microbial communities from Risofladan, Vaasa, Finland - TR-3 | ecosystem: Environmental > Terrestrial > Soil > Coastal area > Acid sulfate soil | place: Finland: Risofladan, Vaasa | collected...
TTTACCAAACCCAGACTCATCTTTCGCCCATTGCAGGATAAGTAAGAAACGGTCAGCATGAGTAGCTCCTAGATCTTGAAAAATCCAAGCGTTGTTCCAGGCTGCCTCAACCATTTCCTCGATGTCTTTCTTGCTCCTATTGAAGCCCATTTTCTTTAGCTTCATATGTATTTCATACGTAAAGACTTTGCGCAGGAGGTTGGCCTGAGCTACAGCTAGATTATGGTTATTCTTTAATTCACCCTTGTTAATGGTCGTTTGGAAATTGCTCGCTAACGAAGCGACCTTGACTTTCAGGTCTTTAATCTCTTTTTCCTGCTGCGTATTGCCAAAAATTAAAGCAGGCAACAACAGAAGAGGTAGTAGCATAGTTTTGATTAATGTCATAGGCGCCTTTGTTTATACAAATTCAGGTCAATCGCTCTCCATATAATGGATTTTTATAAAATAATAATTTAATCGAAATTAAACTATTAGTCAAGATTTCTCGCTTATTTTAAAATATTATACTTGGTTAGTTTGTTTTTTCAAATGTAATTAAATTTGATATAAGTTATCTACGGGCTATTCAACTCTAAAAAGGAAAATATGGGACTGCCATCAATTGACGGTGAATATATAGTAACAGGAGATCATCTGGCCCATATAGGCGTGGGAGACATACTAACCCTCACGGCTGTCATTAGAGAGGTCAATGGCGCCTATCCTGATAAAAAAATAATCGTAAAAACAGTAGGCGACAAATCCTGCTTTCTGAATAATCCAAGAATCTTCGAAATAAAAGACGAACCTCTTCCTCAACCACAAAACGAAGCTGTGGGCGGACATTATATAAGAAAGAAATGTCTATGGTTTGGCGTGGAGCCAGCGAGCTATAGGACCGAGCTATTCATAGATGATGACGAGTTCAAGGAAGCCCAAAACACTATCAGTGGGCTAAGTCAAGAAAAGCCAGTTGTTATGTTCTCTCCAAACTCAAGGGATGCTCGCAGAGATTGGACTCCGGAAAATTGGGAAAAGCTAGTAAATGTAGTTAATTCTAAATATGATGTATATCAAATAGATAGAATCGAACAGAATGCCCCGGTGTGGGATGCCTTGGCAGGGAATCTTCCAGCGACAGCGACTGATCCACAGAGGACGATCCCGGGAGCCCGCCAGGAACTACGAGGAGTCGAGTGGCGCAAGGCAATGGCTCTAATGAAGGTGTCCGGGAAGTATCTGGGAACCAATACGGGATTCTTGCCTATGGCGAATGCCTTTGGGGCAGACCATTTCGTGTTCCACGACACTAGGTTTGTGAATCCGTCGGAATGGGAATATCCTGACAATCACAATTTTTATCAAACAGACTCTATCGAATCTGTTATAGATGATATAAAAAAGCATTGGCTGCAATAAACTAATTGATATAATGGAGAATACATGAAAATAGCAATAGCCTCACGAGGGCTGCCTAGAAGCGGAAATATTGACCTGCATGCGTCGTTCAATAGCATACACACATACAAGCCGGAAGCGATTGCCTGGTGTAGGGAAAACTTAGATATTTTAAAGAACACATTTTCAGGCCATGAAATTACCACATTTCTGTGTTCGTGGAACATGCAAAACGCAGTGGAGTTCTCCAGTAGCTTTGATTATAGCTCTCTACCAAATGAGCCAACCAAAGAGGAATGTTTTAAATTCCTTCCCGGTCAGCCTATCTTATATAGCAAGCCGTCGCATGCATACTACGGCTCGACAAATGCGGCCAAGATATTGATTCAAACAAAAGAAGTCATGCGACTCGTTAGGGATTCAGAGCAAGAGTTTGATTATGTAATAATGACGAGACCGGACATAAGGATTAGATTAAACAATCCGGACGAATGGCTAACCGATAAATACGTTGTTCCTGGCTATTTCTACGTGGACTTCAACGACCACCTTGGCGCCGCCCCAGCAAAAGAGATGCTGAAGACCTGGGATTTCACGGATGAAGAAATGAGGGAGGTGGTTAGCCGATCAAACGACAACGAGGATGTCATCAAAAGTCTTCTTCAAAGGTCTGGACTGCCATTTCAGACAAATAGAAACATGAGCGAATATACGCTAAGAAACAACAACGGAATAATAGGAGGATAAATGCAAAAGTGCAGGCTTGATGGATCTGAATTGATAGAAGTGGTCAACCTGGGGGATCAGTATTTTACTGACTTTGTGGATGATCCAACCGACGGCATAAAATGCCCTCTAAGGATGGGCATTGGAAAAGAGTCTGGATTGGTTCAAATGTTTGAAACTTTGAATCCGGAGAATATGTATCGCAAGTACTGGTACAGGTCTGGGATCAATGAGCGCATGGTTAAGGACCTCAAAAACGTGGTCGAATGCGCAAACAACTTTGTTGAGGTTAAGGAGGGCGATACTGTTTTAGATATTGCTTGCAACGATGGAACGCTTCTGGGCTTTTGGCCGCAAGAAGGAGTGACTCGCATAGGAATTGACCCAGCTAGAAACCTCTCTAAATTCAGAGAGGGAAAGGTTGATAAAATAGTTGAAGATTTCTATAGCTTAGATAACTTTAATTCGGTTTCCGAGGATAGGGCAAAGGTAATTACCTCAATTGCTATGTTTTACGATCTCCCTGACCCTCATTGGTTTGTTGATCAAGTGAAGGGTGCCTTGGCTGATGACGGCGTATGGATTATTCAGATGAGCTATATGCCGCTCATGCTACAGCAGAACGCATTTGACAATATTTGCCACGAACATATCGAATATTATTCACTGTCAGTTTTAAACAAGCTCTTTAATGAGCATGGCCTAAAGGTTATGGATGCTGAGTTTAATGACGTAAATTCGGGAAGTATTAGACTTTATGTATCTCATTCTGAAAATAAGAAGTTCAAACTTCCCTACCACGCCCTGCAGATCGGAGAATTCAAGGTCAACTCAATCCTTGAATACGAAAAGAGCCTAAATCTTCTGGACGCCAAGCCCTACCACGAGTTCTTTCAGAGGGTTGAGAAGAACAAAGCAGACACCATGGAGCTTCTTAGAAAACTAAAGTCTGAAGGTAAAAAGGTGATGGGGTATGGAGCAAGCACAAAAGGGAACGTTCTTCTTCAATATTACGGAATAACCCCTGACCTCATTTCGCACATAGCCGAGAGAACTCCTGAAAAATGGGAAAAGGTTACAATCGGGACTGGTATTCCAATTATCTCTGAAGAAGAAATGAGGGAGATGAATCCAGATTACTTATTTATCTTTCCGTGGCATTTTGTTGAGCCTTTTATGGAAAGAGAATCAGAGCTTAGGGCATCAGGAACTAAGTTCATCGTACCACTTCCAAATCTTACAATACTCTAAGGAGAACTTGAATGTCTAAATCAATTTTAGTTACAGGAGCCACGGGGTTCGTCGGGAGCCATATGATTGAATACGTATTAAAAAATCATCCCGAATATAACATTGTTGCATTGAGACGCCGTCGCAGCGATATGGATAATGTAAAGCACTTAGTGGGCAAGCCCAGGGTTACATTTCTGGACTGCAATATTGACGACCCGAAGAGTGTCGACGGAATTTTCGAGTCAAGGAAATTCGACAAATGCTTTCATCTAGCCGCTCAATCCTTTGTTAAAATCTCATGGGACTCCCCGGCGGAGACTTTGATTTCAAACATTATGGGTACGCTGAATATCTTAGAGGGAATTCGCAAATTTAACCCGGAATGCGTTGTTCAGATAGCTGGGTCTTCTGAGGAATATGGGGCGCAGGATGTTTATCCCCTTAAGGAAGACATGCTTCTCCATCCGCTGAGCCCCTATGCCGTATCTAAAGTGGCCTCTGAAAATCTTGGCTATCAGTATCATATGTCTTATGGTATTAAATCAATACTAACAAGAACCTTTAATCACGAAGGGCCGAGGCGTGGAGACGTGTTCGTAACCTCTACATTTGCCAAGCAGATCGCAGAGATTGAAGCTGGGCTAAAGGATCCAGTTATCCTTCACGGCAACCTGGATTCGTATAGAGACTACACGGACGTCAGGGATGTTGTGCGTGCATATTGGCTAGCAACTGAAAAATGTGAATATGGAGTTCCTTACAATATTTGCTCAAATAACATGGTTAAAATTGCAGACATGCTTCAGCAGATGATAGATTTATCTGATGTGGAGATTACATCGGAGCAGGATCCAGACAGGATGCGTCCTTCAGACCTTGTGAAGCTCAATGGTGATAATACCAAATTCGCAGAAGCAACAGGTTGGGCTCCCACCATTTCTACCGATCAGATGATAGTAGACATCCTGAATTACTGGAGAGAAAAGATAAGAATTTCACAACTAGCAGAGGAGAAATAGTGGGAAACGAATTTAAAAACAATGAAAAGGAAGTTATTGGAACTAGTCAGTCAATATATGACAGCTTCAATTCCTTCATATTTAGCGAGGACACCCGTGTTCTCTCCAAGCTTGTCGCCCGGACGTTGCTTCTGGAAAAGACAAAGAATGTCCCTGGGGATATCGTAGAGTGTGGAGTGTTTAAGGGGTCTGGGGTTTTATCGTGGTTGAAGCTAAAGAAGATAATCTGCCCCAGAGCCTTTAAGAAGGTTGTTGGATTTGATATGTTTGATGACGAAGAGTTGGTCAAGAGTCTGAATGGCTTAGATAAAGAAGTAATGGAAACCCTCTTTGCCAGTAGAGACTTTAAGCATGACGAAAAAGCTCTAAAAAAACTAATCTCTCAAATAGAGCAGGCCGGCTTCGCAGAGTCTGACTACGAGCTCATTAAGGGTGACGTCTCTAACACGTCATACGACTATATCTCGAAGCGTCCGGGTGCTAGGATTTCTTTGTTATATATTGATATCGACCTGGAAATACCAACATACAATATTCTCTCAGCCTTCTGGGATAAAATCCCCGCTGGAGGAATTGTGGTATTTGACGAATACGCAAATCATCAATGGTCGGAAAGTAATGGAGTAGACAAGTTTATTAAAGAAAAAAAGATAAAGGTTAAGACTCTAGATTACTTTGCTCCTACGGCTTATATAGAGAAAGAATATTAACCAAAAGAGAGGTTAGTATTATGAAAATAGCCATTGCATCTAGGGGCCTTATTAGAAGCCCATCTGACTTTGAGATAGATAGCCCCGGAACATCGAGTGCAGTGGATTGGTGTCTGTACAATTATAACGTTCTAAAGAACACGTTCATGTCGCACGGATTAGATGTCGAGGGATATTTCTGCTCTTGGAATACAGCTAAGTCCGCAGAGATGTGCGGCATGATGGCTCATGAAAACACAATTCTGCTAAGGCAGGAATATGAAGAAAAAGCCAGAAGCGTGCTAAAGAACGTCCCCGTACTTTACCGCAATGAGCAGCATCCATATTACAATAGATTTATGACCGTCTACGGAACGTTTCTTCAGTCCAAAGCTTTAATGGACAGCATTAGGGCTAAGGATGACTGTGATTATATATGTATAACTAGACATGATCTAAGGATACAGCTTTCCAACCTAGACTCATGGTTGACGGACAAATACGAGGTTCCAGCTATGGCCTTTGTTTATTTTAATGATAATTTTGCTATAGCTAAAAAAGAAATCATGCTCAAGGTTTGGTCTGAGAATTTCGAAACAATAAATGAGATAATAGATGATTCGTACGATACCGAAGAAATAGTTGCCAATATATTGAAGAAACATAACCTTGATTTCCATAAGAATGATAATATATCTCAGTATCTACTAAAGGGCTGGGATTTTATGGCATCATACAAAGAAAACGAACATGTCATAGATAGAAACTCTGTGAATGGCTATAGGATAATAAAAAAATGATACGACCAATAATCATATCTATGGCCGGAGATTCCGGAGTTGGAAAGACCACGCTAGCAAGAGTGTTTAGCATGATCCTAGGCGTGGAAAATTGCACAATTCTCCATGGCGATGATCTTCATAAATATCCAAGAAATCATGAAATGTGGGATAAGCTTACGCATCTCAACCCGGAAGCAAATCATTTAGATCTTGGAGATAAGCATCTGCGGGATTTATATGATCTCAAGCCCATAGAAAGGTCTGCGTATAATCACAAGACCGGGCTCTTCGATGACCCGGTTAAAATTAATCCTACTAAATATATAATTGACGACGGGCTTCATTCTCTATACACGGAAACGAACAAAGAACTCTCGTCAATTAAGATATATGTAGATTCACCGTATGAGCTTATATGTCACTGGAAAATAAATAGAGACACCCGAGAAAGAGGCCAATCGCTGGGCCAGGTTGTCGATTCTATGGAAAAACGCAGGCCCGACTCTGATAAATATATTAAACCACAAAAAGACAACTGCGACATTATTATAAGATTTAAACTTCTTTCTCCTATAAAGAACATTGGAGACTCAAACGAGTCCATAAATTTAGATATAGAATACGTCTCAATAAACGAATTTAAATTTAAGGGGTTATTCGATCATTTATTTGCGAACCTAAGGGAATATACTCGTAAAATCAATGAGTTTGCGGTTTACTCACGAAAGATAGGTCGAGACAAGACCTTAGTTCAGGGACCCGGAGGGAATCTATCTATAAAGCTTAATGGCGATCTTATGCTCATCAAGTCATCTGGGGTTCAATTAAAAGACGTCTATCACGCATCCGGATTTTCAGCTCTATCGTATAATTACATACATGATTTTTATGCTGCCAGCAATGGTGAAATAGGTGACGAAGACATGAATGAGGTCCTTGCTGAGGCAACTTTAAAAGGGGACGATCGAGCATCTATGGAAGCCGCAGCCCACGCCATACTCTCAGGGGATGTGGTTCACACTCACCCTGTTTACGTAAATTCAATACTTTGCTCTTTGAACTCTAGGGAAGCATGTGCCGAGGCTTTTGATGGGTTTGATTATGAATATATACCAAGCGCAATGCCTGGAGCTGAATTAACAGGTAAGCTATTAAAAAGCTCTAGCGATAAAGAAATTTTCTTTTTAGAAAATCATGGCTTGATTGTGAGATATGGCTCCCTGAAAGAATGTGTTAGTCTCACCGAGGAAATAAATGAAGCGGCCAGGGATTATTTAAAGAAGAAAATACCCAATTTTGTGAAATTTGAAGATTTTAATGGCGCAAAAAAAGAGATAGCTGAGGGGTATCTTTACCCTGATGATATTATGTTTTTACATGCCACAGATAAGCCGTATAGAGACGACGTTGTGGCTGCTCATAATTACATTGTTGAGTTTGCCGGAGCGCTGGGAGGAGTGAGGTTTTTAGATGACGAGGTGGTGTCTAAAATAACCCAAATGGAGTCTGAAAAATATAGGAGTAAAATGTGAAAATCTTAATACCCATGGCTGGCCACGGTGATAGGTTTAAAAAAGCGGGATACGAGGACCCTAAGCCATTGATTAAAGTTAATAAGAAGAGGATAATTGAATATGTAGTAGAGATGTTCTCCCCGGATGATGAATTTGTATTTATTTGCGATGTCGACCATATAGAAAATAATGAAATGATTACAGCTCTATCATCGCTCCACATTAAAAACTGTAAAATCATCGGGATCCCCACGCACAGCGAAGGCCCTGTAAGCACGATACTGCAGGCTCAGGACCACTTCTCTGACGATGAGGAAATCGTTGTATGTTATTGTGATAATCCATACGTCTGGGATTATGAAAAATTCAAGAAGCATGTTTTAGATACCAACTCAGACGGGTGTGTTCTGACTCATTCCGGGTTTCACCCGCATCGTTTAAGCTCGACCTATATGGCCTATTTGAAGGTCACAGACGGCGTTATGGATGAAATTCAGGAGAAAAAACCATATACAGACAACCCTATGAGCGAGCACGCCTCAACCGGCACCTATTATTTTAAAAGAGGGTCTGATATAAAGAAATACTTCAAACAGCTCATAGATGAGGATATAAATTATAATGGCGAATATTATGTAACCCTGGTTTATAATTTAATGAAACGAGCCGGACTAAAGACCACCATCTATGATACAGATAAAGTCATGGTGTTTGGCACACCTGAAGAGGTTCAGAATTTTGAGGCATGGGCAACAATACTTAATTCTACTCAGGTAAAATCTCCCGAAGACGCCCTTTTGTGTTATACGTATTGGAATAATTATTTCAAGGAAATGAAGTGATTCAATTAATATCACATCGTGGGAATCTATCGGGTCCGGAGCCAGCCAGAGAAAATACTGCTGAGTTTATAGATGAGGCAATAAAGGAGGGCTATCCTGTTGAAATAGACGTCCGAAAGAACGAGGATGGACTCTGGCTCGGACATGATGAGCCAATTAGTCTGGTTGATATAAACTGGCTTACAGACAGAAAAGACAATCTACTGGTTCACTCTAAAAACGTCGAAGCCCTAAAAGAAATGTTGGATAATGACATGAGGACTTTTTACCATGCCTCAGAGAGACATGTCATAATTGCCAACACGAATCTTATTTGGAGCCATGACATCTCAGAAGCCACTGACATATCTATAATTCCGCTCATGAGCAAGTCTGACATAGAAAAATTCGATCTTAAAAAAAACAACAACATGCATGGAATATGCTCTGATAATGTGATTATGTTATACAGAATCATTAAAAACATTTGATATAATAAATTAAGGAGAAAATAATGATTCCTATTGATGAAAATTCAGACAGGGTTTATATCGGAGAAAACGAGCCAACCACACGTGGTCTTGGCGATGGCGTTCTTCTAACTGGCGTTATCCGTGAAATAAATCTAAAATACCCCGATAAAAAAATAATAGTTAAGACTCAGAGCCCCAAGGAAGTTTTCATGAATAATCCTAGAATAGCAGAGGTTCACGATGGCTGGTGGGAAGATTTGGAGCTTTGGCCCAAGGGAAGATGGAGAGCACCTATCCATCAGGTTAAAAACCTATGCGAAACATATGGCATTTATACCGAAAATATTAATGCTGAAATATTCCTAACGGAGCATGAGGCCTTGGTTGCAAAGAAAACCCTGGAATTAGTCAGCCCAGACAAACCTGCTATTATGTTTTGTAGAAACTCAACAGATCCCAATAGAGACTGGACCGACGAAGCATGGTTTAAAATAATAGAAATGCTCAATAAGAAATATAACGTCTTCCAGATAGACGAGAGCATTAGATATGATCATAGAACTGGTGGAATGCCTCGTGTGATGAGCACTATATCAAATGCTAGACAAGAGCTAAGAGGCCTGCCGATTAGAAACATATTCGGACTCATGTATCATTCAAGAAAATATCTCGGAACAAATACTGGGTGGATGGCTTGCGCAACTGCTTTTGGAAATGATAACTTCTGCTATATGTATGATCCAAAAATGTGGGGAGCTTTCCACTGGGTCTTTCCACGAAACAACAATATATTCCTAGAGGATCCATTTGAGCAAACTATGGCTAGGATAAAAGAAGCTTGGATGGATAAATGAAAATTGCCCTGGCGATTCGTGGATTGGTCCGCCGGCCCGGATATAGCTCGGTTGATGGCGATGACTCAGCCAGCGTAGAATGGTGTCTCGGGAACGTTCAAAGAATAAGAGACATGTTCGTTAATGCCGGCCATGAGGTTGATGTATTTTTTAGTTCCTGGGATGTCCCGAATGCCAGAAACCTATCCGTAGCCCTGACGGCAAGTATGAATGGATATTCTAAATTGTTATATCAGCCGACTTTAGATGAGGCTTTCGAGATACTTCCGGTAGAGCCAGTATGGTTTAGGGATCCAACCAGCTGCTGGCATCACACCATGACCGTATATGGAACGTTTGCTCAGTCTAAGGGAGTAATGGAGGCCGTAAGAGACTCTGGGAAAGAATTCGATTATATCTGCGCAACACGTCCAGACATAGAGTTCTCGGTTTCGGATATCAACGATTGGATTAGGCCGAATACTTTTGTTGTTCCGGCTGTGAATTTTGTGAATTTCAATGATCATTTCGGAGTGGCTCCAGCGGCAGACATGATTAAGATATACACACCAACAGACCAGGAGCTTATTGAAGTGGTTGATAAATCCTTAGACACTGAATCTGTGTTGAAAAACTTAATTGAAAAGAACAATGTGCAAATCGATACCAATATTAATATTAACCAGTACAAAATAAGAGATGTAGACCATCTCATGATGTACAAAAGAGACTGCGGTCTTTTATAAGGAGTTTAAATGAATATTTTTAGGGAATCAGTAGAAAAAGAAAAATATTTCATAGCTACGTACGATCTAACTTCCAGCGACAGCTCAAATCTTAGAGACGCAGCATGGAATCTTGCTGTGGGGCAAAGTGTTGGAAATCCCAAGGTAAGAAATAAATGGGAGACAGATGAGCTCTTTGAGAATCACTCGTGTAAGGTTATTGGGGATGAGGAGAAAATGAGGGGCGATAGGGCTGGAGTGGTCAAAATCGCCTTCCCTGTAGCTAATATAGATATTGATACCGACGGAGTGTCTCAGCTTCTTTGCCATCTCATGGGTGGCCAGATGGATATCGAAGACATAACGTGGTGCCGCCTCCTAGATGTTGAGTTCCCCGAGGTAATGAAGAAGTCCTTTATGGGGCCAAGATTTGGACTGTCGGGAGTCAGAGAGTTCACTGGAGTTCAGGGGAAACCACTTCTCGGTGGAATTGTAAAACCAAAGGTTGGTATCACCCCCGAAATCCTTCTAGAGCTCGTGAAGGAGATGGTTGAAGATAATGGCGTAAACTTCATTAAAGAAGATGAAATTATGTCAAATCCAGCCATTTGCCCAATTGAAGTAAGAGTTCCTTTGATTATGGATTATCTTAAAGATAAGAATGTAATCTACTCGGTATGTGTAAATGCAGACCCCGGACACATTCTCGATCGCATTAAAAGAGTTCACGAGCTTGGGGGAAACTCAGTTCATGTAAACTTCTGGAGCGGTATCGGTGTTTATAAATCCATCCGTGAATTAGATCTTCCTATCTTTGTTCACTTTCAAAAAAGCGGAGATAAGATACTTACTCAGTTTGATCATCGCTTTAGCATTAGCTGGAGATTTATGTGTAAGCTTGCTGCCATGATGGGGGTAGATACGATTCACGCAGGAATGATTGGCGGCTACTATAATGCCGGAGGTGACGACATGGAGAAGATTGTTAAAGATCTCCAAGAAGCTAATGTGGTTGCTGCTCTAAGTTGCGGTATGCAGCCAGGTAACGTTAATGGGGTAGTTGATATCGTAGGCACCGATTTCATGGCAAACTGTGGAGGGTCGCTTCACGGGCACCCGGGAGGCACTAGGGCTGGCGTGAAGGCCATGCGTCAGGCTATCGATAAGACGTACGGCCCCGAATATGATGCGGCCATCGAAAAATGGGGGAGCCAGTAATGCAAAATACTTTCTTTACTCAGCTGGCGCCAATTCAAAAGCTACCCGGAGAGATAGAGGGTTTGTCTTATCTTCCAACTGCCGGACCAATATGTAGCGACGATACTGACGACTGCTTTCGAGGAGAGCATCCTCCGGTTGAATTCTCTGAGTGTAACCAGAAGGTTGTTTCGGATACTTTTGAAACCATAAAATCCACAGCAAAGTGTATCGTTGAAATTGGAGTTAGTAGAAATCCGGATTTTTCAAAAACATCAACTAGTGTGTTTTTGGCTAATAAATCAAAGGATTGTCATTATATAGGTATTGACCTGGACGACAAAAGCTCTCTGAATGATCCTGAGAACAATGTGCATACCTTAAAAATAGACTCAACTGCCCATATGTTTGTTTTTGAATTAATGGATCGGCTAGGGATAGACAAAATAGATATGTTGATGATAGACGGATGGCATTCTGTTAATCAGTGCGTTTCCGATTGGATGTATACGTCTAGACTTTCTGATAATGGCGTAGTTGTCATGCACGATACAAACTTTCATCCAGGCCCCTCTTTGTTAATGGAGGCCATAGATGAAAATATGTATACAAAAGAAAAATTTTGCAATGACCCCAATGTGATGGATTGGGGAATAGGTGTAGCGAGAAGAAAATGAAACTAATAGCCCACAGAGGAAATACTGACGGACCCGATTCAAAGTTGGAAAATACTGTTCCTTACATTGATTTGGCAATATCTAAAGGATATGACTGTGAGATAGATCTGTGGGTGGACGAAGGTAGGCTTTATTTAGGGCATGATGGCCCGTGGCACGAAATACAACCCGAGTTTCTCTGGGATCGAGTGGGCAGCCTTTTTGTGCACGCAAAAAACGCCGAGGCTCTACATTGGTTAACTGAGAATAGGCAATATATAAATTTCTTCTCTCATGATCAGGATGAGTTTGTAGTAACCTCCGAGGGTCAAGTATGGTGCTTTCCTTCGGAAAAGCCAATACCGTTTGGGATCAATTTAATGCCAGAGTTGAATGGCTTGAAGCCGGAAGACCTGGCTGACTGTGTTGGAATTTGTTCAGATTATATATCACAATATAGGGAACTTGGATGAATATAGTTATTCCGGCCGCAGGTCGAGGGGAAAGATTTACAGCCAGTGGATTCAAGGTTCCGAAGCCTATTATAGATGTTAACGGCATACCAATGATTCAGGCGGCCGTTGAAAGCTTAGGTCTTGAAGGTAAATACATTTTCATAGTTTATGACTATGAAAAAGAGGAATTTAATCATAAGATAAAAGAAGCTCTTGCGGAGTGCCACGTAGACCCAACCGTTATTAAAATAAACTACATAACTCAGGGGCCGGCATCAAGTGCCCTTTTGGCTAAAGAGCTAATTAATAATGATGAACCTTTAATTATTACTAATTGCGACCAGATAATGAAGTGGGATCCCGAGGCATTCAAGAAAGAGCTGGGGGCCGACCGGGATAGAGATGGTTTAGTTGTGACTTATGACAGCAACACGCCTAAGAATAGCTATATAAAAATAGCAGAACATGGCTGGGCGGACGAGTTGGCGGAAAAGAAGGTAATCAGCAACCTTTCGCTGAATGGAATTCACTACTGGAGCAAAGGCGGACTTTTTGTGAAATCTGCAGAGGCCATGATTAAAAAGAATATTAGAGTAAATAACGAATTTTATATTTCAGAAACATATAATCAATTAATTAAACTAGGATATAATATAGACAATTATCATATTCCAGCCGAGCAGCATTGCGCCATCGGTGTCCCCGAAGATCTCCAGAGGTATTTAGATGAAAATTCATAAAATGACAGAAATGAAGGGTGGGTGGTTTATTGGGAACTTTGAACCCTCAGTTCTTAAGACGTCTGCATTTGAGGTCTGTTATAAAGAGCATAAAAAGGGTGAGAAATGGGAGACTCACTACCACAAGCTCGGAACTGAGTATAACTACCTTGCCGAAGGAAAAATGACTATCCAAGGCACCGAACTTAATGGTGGGGACATATTTATTTTAGAGCCCAATGAAATTGCAGATCCTATTTTTTTAGAAGACTGCAAGGTGGTAATTGTTAAAACTCCGTCGATCCCAGGAGATAAATACGAAGTGGAGGATAAGTAATGGAAACATTAGGGTCTTTAATGGATAAACTCTCAATTGAGAGTATGCGCATAAGTGAAATGAGACAGAGGGAAGTTCATGAAGAGTTGATTGAGGGAGTTTCTGATAAAATCCGAAACCTCAAACTTGAGATAGATGGATATATATCAGCAGCTATTAGGGGAGACGTGCCACTGGAAGAGCCCAAGTTTAAGATTTATAAAAACGAAAAAGCTGCCGGAGACAGTTTAAATACGGTATCTGAGGCGATGTCTAGACTGATAGAGGCAAACCATTCTCTATGGAAGCTTGAGGACTTACGTAGAGACAAAATAAACTACAGCGACGAGGAGCGCTTGGCGGCAGCAGATGAAATAGGAACCTGGAATCGTGTTCGAAACGATGCCATGGATGCTATAAACTCAAACCTAGCGGCCATGATTTCTCAAAAATAAGGTATTAGTTGACAAAAACCGCATCATAGTATATAGTGAAGTACGTATATATATGCCACACGACTATAGGAGACTTAATGAATATGTATGAGAATACCCTTCCCAATGAAGAAATCGTAAAACTTCTCAAGAAATACAGGAAAAACGGGGACATGGCTGCAAGAGACAGAATTGTGATGGCTAACATGAAGGCCGTATATCTTCTTGCCAATAAATATCGTGGATATTACTCCAGTACCCATGTTAGCCTTGACGATCTCGTGTCTGACGGGGCCATAGGTCTCATGGAGGCTATTGATAGATTCGACACTAAGAGAGGTGTTAATTTTATAACCTATGCCTACTGGTGGATAGTTAAGCGTATCACCGACAACGCATCACTGGGAACATTAAATATGCCAAATAGCCGAATTTCAATACATAAGAAGTACAAAGAGGCTTTGGATGTAATTAGTGATACGGGTATGAAAAAAAGCCTAGATGAAATTGCTAAGAATTTGAAGACAACTAAAAAGATATTAATTGATACAATTTCAAAGCAGAATAGTGAATATATAGAAGATAGTCTATCCGAAGTGACTCCGAGTCGTGCAATTCAGATAAAAGAAGAAAATGAAAATAAAATAGTGGATTCAATTATGATGAATAGGGTTTTTGAGATTATGGAAAACGACCTATCTGAAAGAGAAGTCACTATCATACGTGGGCGCTTTGGCATAGATTGTAAAGAGAAAACCTTGCAGGAGCTGGCCAGAGAGTTGGATATAAGCTATGAATACGTAAGGCTTATTCAGGAAAAGGTTTTAGTTAAGGTAAGAAAAATTTTAACCAGCGAGAAACTATGATTTGTATAAAAGTTATACACGGGGATAAAAACGAGAAAAAAGTCGCCTATTTGCATACTAAAAAAGAGTGCATACATTGGCTTACTCTTCAGCCGGGTATAAAAACTGCTGAAATTTACTTCGATAAAAAGAACGAGAAGAACGTTTTTTTAGATGGGAAACGCTCTGTAGATGAATGGATAAGTAAAAATGGGTGATGATAAAATACATTTTCAGCCATACGGCAAGGATGAGTTTTATATAAACTTAGTCTCGGACGATGATTTTTGGGTTTTTGGGCCCTGCGACACATCGAATTTCGATCCAATACATGAAAATTCAGGATTCCATAGCTATATAAGGGTTTACGGTAAAAATCTTAAATATTACAATAAAAATCACATCGTCCCAGACTTTAAACTCAGACCAGTCGATAGAATGATAGTGACCAGTGATAGTTTTAAGAAAATATCAAAAGTTAATGAGTTGTATGTATTTTTAGTATATAACTACAAGGATCAGTTTGTCCATCTAAGCTACACTCCAAGCTATGAGGAGTTTTGTGAAATAGAAAAGCTCTTTAATGTAGTTGGTTCAATGTTTATCATTGGAGACGAGGTAAGCGTTGTTGAGGATGCTACCGCTACAGGGCTGGGAATATCCGTAGAGGATGTAGAGGATGCAATTTTAGATATTCAAGAAGAAGCTGAGGAGGATGGTTATGAGTACTGAGTTCTTTCAAGCGATGGAGCTAATTGAAAAAAAGTCACAAACCATAAAGTTTCTAGAGGGATCGCACTCTGAATTATATGATAAATATTACGAAGAGGCTACTCTTATACTTTCTGGCCTCGAAAACATGGAGATAAAAATTAAGGCAGACCTGAAAAGGAAGGCGACTAGAAACCCTAATCCAAAAAAGAAAAAGAAAAATGAGAAATAGAAAGCAAGACATAGTAATGACTGAGCGTCAATATAAGATGCTAAGAAAACTATTATCTTTATGGATCGCAGTTATAGCCAGAAGGCGATATTCTATTTTTCAGAATTTACTTTTAGCATCGTCTGTCTGTTTAAATGTGGGGCTATACCTGTCCGTAAAGGATATGAAAAAGCCTATAATTAACCCCGTGGTTGTGGGAATAAATATTGAAAAAGCCCTGGATCTAAAGGAATACAGGTCGATAGCCTATCCGAGCCAAACTCTTTTAAGTAGGTACAATAAAGTCCATAGTAGGTATTTAGGCTACAAAAGCAAACCGGATCGTATTTACTTCACAAAATCTGGGATTGTGGAAAACAATTTCGCCGCTAGGTGCGAGCGGGAGCTTGTTAGAATAATGAACATAAAGAATAGGCTACAGGTACTGCAGTCGTTACTATTAAAAACATACCCAGGGGAAGCCGATAAAATATATGATCTTTTAAATAAATATGAAGATCCGCTAGCAGATATGTCTAATTATTATTCTAAATTCCTTCCGACATCAAAATATGACGGAATTGTTAAGGCGTATGATTAATAATGCAACTAAAACTCAAAGCAAAAAATAGATGTATTTTTTGTAAGAAGAAAATTAAGGTAGGCGAAGAGATTGGTATATACAAGACCGGGGTCGTTATTCACGCTAAATCCTGTAAACAGGAGTTAGATAGAATAATAAAAGAAGACGAGGGAAAAAATGTTTGATTTTTTTAAATCAAAAAACATCAAGGTTCTCGATACGAGCGTTGTCATTGATGGCCGCCTACTAAAAATAGTTGAGACTGGATTTATCGAAGGAGATCTAATTGTTCCTGAATTTGTATTAGGAGAGCTTCAGGCTCTTTCAGATTCTGGTAGCATGGAAAAGCGTACCAAAGGAAAGAGAGGATTGGTAATCCTTGAGAAAATGCAAAAACTATTAAACATACAAATAATAAACAAATTCTCAGATGATATAAACGACACAAAAGAAGTTGACACAAAACTCGTGCTATTCTGCAAAGAAAAATCCTGCAAGCTACTAACTCTAGATTCAAACCTTAATAAAATAGCTAAAATTCATGGAGTAACAGTACTCAATATCAATGATTTATTTATATCTCTTTGTCCCCCCTATGTTATGGGCGATAAGGTCACTGTGCGTATCGTTAAGCCAGGCCAGCAGTCCGGACAGGGAGTTGGTAGCCTTGTCGATGGGACTATGGTTATCGTAGACGGAGCCGAAGATCAGGTTGGCAAAAAAGTAACAGGAGAAGTTAGGCAGTTTAATAGCCTCACTTCTGGGAATATGATTTTTGCTAAATTGATAAATAAGCCAGTCAATTGATATTAAATATAACATTTATTATAGTAAAAATTCGTCACTTTCCTCTCTCACTGTAATAGTACTATATTAGACCTATTATATATTATATATACTAGTGAGAGGGGAAAACCCCTTTTTTTTGTGATATTAAATGTTATATTTAATTGCCACTAATTTTCTTTGATTATTACTTGAAATTAAATTAAATCTTGATATAATACAACATAACACTTAATAGAGGAATGATGACTTTCATAAAACTTTCAACTTATGTTATCTCTACTACCCTATCAACCAAGAGGGCAAAGAGTAGACTTAAGGTTCTGCTTACGGGGGACATTCTTGAGACAGAAGATGCTTTCAATCTTGATTTCTTCGTAGAGCAGTTGTGTTCTGGAGATTTAGAGCAAGAAGATGAGGAAATGAAGTTCACTCTCTTAGATCAAGAGGAAGCGTTACTGGTTAGAGATATCGACATAGAATACACCGATGACGATATTGATGTATTGGTAAATGACATCCTTTTTAGTAAAGATGAGTCTGATGATTACGAAGAAAATATTGATGAAGACATAGACTCGGACGACTACGATAGTCATGATGACTATGGAGATAGCGATGAAGAAGATTAACTTAAAGGAGAAACGTAATGGCTAGAAAATCACTATGGACAAGCGATCAGCTAAAGAGTATCGCAGACGAGGTTAAGGCCAAAAGGGCTACCGACGCCTCTTATACCGTTAAGTCTTATGCTGAAGACCACGGTATTGTTTACGGAACTTTATATCAGGCCCTCCGCCGCAATGGTATGTTTGAACCGTCTCGCAAGAGAACACGCAAGGCTGACTCTCAGGTGGCCGTGGCTACCATTGAAGCCGCAGCAGCTAAAGCTGCAACTGCAGCAGCCTGGAGTGACGTAGTTAAAAAGCTTCCAAAAATTAGTCCAGAAGACGCATCTAAGGAAACGATTAGTCCCCAGGAAGCCGCCGATAGAATCAGGGCGAACATAGAAAAATAATATGCCTGGAAATTCAAAAAGCCCATATGGGCCAGTTCCCGATGATGAAGATGACGACGATTTTGACTGGAAAAATTCATTAGATAATCCAGAGGATGAAGACTATATTTACGTTATATATCCTGACGTTAAATATGATAAGAAGACAAAAGAAAGAATAGTTGAAGAGCTCCACTTTAAGTGGGTCTTAACACGATGGGAAAGAAAAGAACCGTTCACAAAAAAAGAAATGGACGACTTGCTAATGGATGGCATAGTTGTTGAAAAACGATAAGGAGAATAAAATGGCTAAGGTAATTAAAAAAACAGCTAAAAAGAAAGTAGCAACAAAAAAGAAGTCGGTAACAAAAAAGACTGCCAAAAAGAAGGTAGCAGCCAAAAAGGCAGTGAAGAAGACGGCCAAGAAGAAAGTAGCTAAAAAAGCAACAAAGAAAAAGGTTGCCAAAAAGGCCGTCCGTAAACGAGTAAAAAAAACGGTCAAAGACAATAGGACAGCGGCCGAGCGGGCAGAAATTCCAGTTCTTGCACGCATCGATGCGGCCATGGCCAAAAAGGTTGATACGGGAGCCGGCAAGGCTGTACAAGGTAAAAACGCAGTAGTAATCACGGCTGCGGAAGAGGTTGAAGTCGACGAAAATGGTGAACCAATTGAGTCCACCAGAAAGCCAAGCAAGACCGTTATTATGACTTCAAACGGCCCTAAAATAGTAGAAGACAATGGCGAAATTGACTAAAAAAAGAAACGGATTATTTCTAGGAATTTTTATTTTATTAAGCCTTCTCTTGTTGGGTGCTATAAAAACCCACACGTCAAGAGGAGGCTTAGTTAATCCAGATGCGGGTTACGAGAAGCTATACAGCTTCGATACCAATATTTCTATATCTAAAAATATAACCCCGGAAGAACTTCAGGTTTTCTATGATTTTGCCATAGGTGAATATAGAAATGCAAACTTTGGAATCTCAAAGGACCTTCTTGAGGCGATCACTCAAAAGTCTGACGATCATCCCATGAGTTGGTATTATTTGGCTGAAATATATAAGAAAGTTTATCCGTATTCTCAAAGTGAGTTTAAAAAGAAAACAGCTCTTTTGAATATAACCAAGAGCCCCCTTAGCGATGATTTGAAGATCTCTGCGTACGATGATCTGGCAAATCTTTCTTCTGGGAACCCTGATCAGTCTATCGAATATGGCAAAAAAGCTGTAGCTATTAAAGATAATGTATTTTCAAGGTACATATTAATGACAGCTTACTATAATGCCTACAAGAGGACTGGAGACGATAAATACAGAAGTGCCCTTGGGAAGGTTTATGATCCCAAAACAAGGTTTCTGTTTGGCGATGGTAAGTTTGCCCCATGGGCAGAAGAGGTCTTGGCGAATCGATGAAGTTTAGTGCTATAATTTTAGTTTGTGCGTCTTTTCTTGTTGGAGCTTATATCGGCATCTTAAAGGCTGCCCATAAATGCGAAGAGGTAAATGCGGCCCAGCTTGCCCATCAGGAGCTTTATTTGTTTGAAAGAAGCGCCGAGAGTAACTATGGTTTGATGAAAGTTTGGGCCGAGGGGACGACTGTAAAAGAGGCGATTGAAGCCATAGAGGCAAAAGGACAAATACTAACCAATAACGGTTGGTCAATTATTGGCAACGTAGAACAAGAGCAAAGTGTTGGTATTATTACGCTTTCAAGGACGGCTTTCAGACTCCCCTGATACTTTTTATAAAAAAGCATTAATGTAAATCCATAGAATGCGGGTATATCATGGGGAAGGTGCTTATTTCAAAAAAAAATCTTAATAAACTCAAAGAGCATGCTAGGGCATCGATACCAAATGAATGCGTTGGCGTGTTTGAGTGCATGCTAGATGGTAGAAAATTAGAGATAACAGAGGTTTATGAGTGCAGGAATATAGCCCAGGACAAGAAATATGGAGCTATGTTGACCAAGAAAGACTTCAAGTTTTTTAACGAAAGAAGGAAGAAGCTTGAAAGACATAACATATTCTACGGCATCTATCACAGCCATCCAGTCTCCGGAAGCCTCTTTTTAAGCCCACAAGACAAGTATTCAGCAAAATTCTACAATTTATTTAGGCTTCAGATCATCCTCGGGGTACAAAAGAGGAAGGTTATTAAAAGTATGTTTTGGAAGAAAAGCTCGAATTCTTGGCGAAAATCAGAGCTAATTAAAGTAGCATAAGATCACCCAAATGGGGTCATAAGGAATACTATGGAAATAGAAGCAGGGCAAATATGGGTAAACGCCACCTCTGCGACCAGGCCTGATATTGAGATTACTAGGATTAATAAATACTCAAGAATCGTATATTGGCACTACGTTGATAATAGGGCTGTTTTTGAAAGCCCTTTGGATGCTTTTTTTAAAGACCACAAACCTAAGAGCGGTTGACAAAAACCCAGCAGCCTGGTATATTAATAATAAGGATTATAGTTATGCAGAAGTATATAATAAACGGGAAGATTGAAATCCCGACAAATCAATATGAAAAAGAAAGACTGATGAAATACTACGGAGTCACCAACGACAAAGAGTTAAAGGTTGAGGTTTACCGTGAATTTCTAAAGAAAGAAAGAAACAAAAGAAGGTAAAAATTTGGGGACGACAGGTTTCGACTGGGAATCTGAATGTATCCATGCGTGTGAGGGCCTCGTCGTAAGTACCCTCTAAAAATACTTACAGACATTATAACTGCCGAAAACGCAGAACTACTAGCAGCTTAAGCCGCTAGCCCGACCCTAGGACTCCTCTACTGGGATCATCGGGCCGCTGAGGATGGATCTGACCAGAGTTTATTAGCCTGACAGTTGGCTCAGCCAGATCGAGATCGATAACGAAACGGGCAAAAATTAAGACAGTTGCTGCACTGTAAAAACAGATACACACGTAGATTGGAACTGGAAGTTTGCTAGGACGTGGGTTCGATTCCCACCGTCTCCACCATTTTAAAATGAGGTTGTGTGGCAAGTGTTTAGATTAAACACATAACAGATCACTTAAGCAAGCTTAATCAACTTGCCCTCATCGTTCTACCTGAGTTCGGTTGGCGGGAGTAGACCGCTCCAGGTGATAAGCCACCGTAATACTTGTACCGTCCAAGTGGTGAGCACCAGTTTAATACGAGGCGGCGTGGAAAGCTGTGAGACACGCACTTGCTGGCGGGTGGTGTAAATGCCAGTGTAACACCGAACCAAGCAGGGTGGCGACCTGCCCTCGTTTAGTTTATGCAACGTGAAAGTGGGCCTGACTTCTAGAGGAAGGTCAAAGGTATATGGGAAGCGCTTTTTATATACCTACTGGTTAAGATCCAGCATGTTGCTCCAGTTTCATGCGGAGATGACGTAGCCATGGTGTGGTTAGCCGACCAAATAACTTGAACAGGAGAAGTGGCGACCTCCCTCCGCTTGGTTTGACGGAAGTCTATCACTACGAGTATTTTATGATATCCGAAATTGAATTTGAGAAGATCTACCTTGATAACTATGGATTGGTTTGGAATTTTTGCAGGAAGAGAACGTTTAATTTTAATGATTTTGATATAGATGATATCGTTCAAAATACATTCGTTAAAGTCTTCCAAAAATACGATCTATATGATAGTTCCAAAAGTAGCATAAGAACCTGGATCTGCGCAATAGCTAAAAATGAAGTTGTCGATTATGTCAAAATAAGAAACAAACAGCCCAAGCTATTCGATATGTCTATTGATGAATCTGGCGATGATGCAACGGCGTGGGGATTTAAGAATAAAATTGAAGAAAGACTACAAAAAATAAAAGGCTATCTAGGAGAAGAGCAGAATGTTTTTGAACGTCGCTTTGAGACGGTCAGGTCAGCCGTAAACAAGCTGCCAAGCGCCCAGAGGCTTATTATTGACAGGCATTATCAAGATGGTGTAAGTTATGCCAACATAGCGAAAGAGGTAGGAGAAAGAGCCTCTATGGTGAGAAAGCGAGCACAGCGAGGGATCGACAAGATAAAGAAGCTCGTAGGAGTGTAGGATGAACCAAGACAGTACGCCTAAGGTTGGCAAGATTTCAACAACTAGCGCCTATATTAATAAAAATTGCATAGGCTGCAAGAAGCCCATGCAGGTGGAGTACACTTCACATAAAATCGGTGGTGGCGTAGAGGTGACTCTTCGTTGCAGCGAGTGTCAGCACGCAGAGAGAAGGTCAAGCACATGATAGTTGAAATATTATGTTTTTTTGGACTTCATAATTTAGTAGCAGATTCATTTACTGATGGTTCTTTTAGGTCTTGGTCTAGATGCGTAGACTGTAACAAAGTAATTCCAAACGAAGATTAGTTTTTAACGGGATGTAGCTCAGGGGTAGAGCATCCGCTTTGGGAGCGGAGGGTCGCATGTTCAAATCGTGTCATCCCGACCACTTTAAGGCAAGATATGATAGTGAAGAAGAAAAAAATAGCGAAGGTTTGCTCATACTGCAAGACCGACCTGCATGGAAGCAGGCCGTGTCCTCAAATAAGACTAGATAAAGTAATAAAGAAGATGAGGGAGATATTTAAATGACCAGACGTATATTATGGACTATTGTACTGGTAAGCCTTATGGCGACATCAGCAGGAATATCGGCAATGACTAAAGGCGACGTGCCGCAAGAGCAGGTTCAAATTCAAGCACCAGCCCAACAGGAAGAAAAAAGCGACCATACAGCTATTTGGGTTGCGCTCATAACAACTCTTGGTGGTATTGCAACAGCGGTCATTGTTGGTAGACGCATAAAAGCATGAGCATCTATATCGTAGTATTTCTGATTGACGGAAATGTAGTGCCCGTTGGAAAGATTTACTATGATGTAGAAGAGGCAAGGGCTCAGAAAGAAAAATTGACCCATGGAGATCAAAACTATCTGCCGACAATAATCGAGGTGGGGGCAAACCAACCGCCGCACGTAGTTCAGTAAAATTTTCAAGAGGAAATATGAGAGTCGGATTTACAGGAACGCAGAGGGG
>Ga0307377_10002233_pt1 | contig 23125 bp, 17 predicted proteins | sample TR3MG_FD_202535 | JGI IMG/M metagenome (GOLD analysis project Ga0307377, IMG submission 202535) | Soil microbial communities from Risofladan, Vaasa, Finland - TR-3 | ecosystem: Environmental > Terrestrial > Soil > Coastal area > Acid sulfate soil | place: Finland: Risofladan, Vaasa | collected...
GGCCCTTGGTCTGCGACCGAGACTCTCTCGGTCGGCTATCCAACTCCAGACTAGCCGACTTGAGGAGACTTGCTCCATAGTATCATAACCGTGGGCGGTTCCGCCCCGCCACAGGCGGGTAAACTTCGTCCCGGCGCACCGGGACAGGAACCGCAGGCCGGCACACCGTAGGGCGACGGGTGTTTGGCATGAGGATAGGTTAGTCGGCCGGAAGGCGAGGAGCAAGGGAATAAGGCGGTCCACGGCTTGCCCGCCATAGTCCCGGCCAACCGGGACGACGGCGGGTCCACGGTCCAAAAAGGCAGGCAACGGATTCACGGCGAGATCCTTCGCTGCGCTCAGGATGACAGAGAGCGCGGAAAGTTCGCCCTCACCCTACCCTCTCCCACAAGGGGAGAGGGAAAGGCGCACCCTTCAGCGCTTGACTTGGCGCGCGGGGGGGCTTTAGACTGGTTCGGCTCGCAGGCGCGGCGACTCTTCCTGGGCAGGCCGCTGAAAAAGTCTGGAAAAGGGGGCAGGCACCTTTTCCCAAAGAAAAGGGGACACGGAAAAGGGGACAGGCACCTTTTCCGACCCCAGTCCCCTTTTCCAGCCCGCTGCGTACCAGGCGAACAAACGGACCTCAACGATGAAGACGCGCATCCTTGTCGCATCCGAAACCGGCCCGAACGGCCCGTCGAGAGCCTCTGGGTCTAGCGACGGGTCGAACGACGACACGGTGCGCGAAGCCGCAGAGGCCCTGGCCCACGGCCAAATCGTCATCTTCCCGACGGAAACGGTGTACGGCATCGGGGCCAACGCCGCCGACCCGCGTGCCATGGCCGAACTGGACCGCCTGAAAAGCCGGGCGCCCGACAAGCCCTATACGCTGCACCTCGGGGGCCCGGAGGAGGCCCAACGCTATGCCGGCCGCCTGTCGCCGCTGACCACGCGCCTCATCCGGAAGGCCTGGCCGGGACCGCTGGCGCTGGTCGTCCCTGACCGTCGCGGGGGGAACCCGCCTTGCGCCCCGCTCGTCGAAGAGGGGATTTACTACGAGGGAACGGTGGGCCTGCGGTGTCCGAGCCATCCGGTCGGTCGGGCGATTCTTCTGGCCGCGGGGGTGCCTGTGGCGGCGTCGAGCGCGAACGCGGCCGGTCATCCCCCGCCCCACGAGGCCGGCCAGGCCATCGCCGAGTTTGACGGCAAGGTGCCGCTCATCGTGGACGCAGGGCCGACGCCCTACGCCCGGCCTTCAACGGTGGTCCGCATCCGGGAGGACGATTCCTACAAGGTCCTGCGGGAGGGGGCGATTACGGCCCGGCGGGTGGCGAGGCTGGCGCGGACGCGCCTCTTGATGGTCTGCTCGGGCAACGTGTGTCGGAGCCCGATGGCGGTGGCGCTGGCGAAACGGATGCTGGCGGACCGTTTCGGCTGCGAGCCGGAGGAACTTGCGGATCGCGGCATCGAGGTGGCCAGTTGCGGGACGGGGGCGGTGGGCGGGCTTCCGGTGACCCGTCATGCGGCCGAAGCCCTGGCCGAGCGCAACCTCGACGCCGACGACCACCGGAGCCGGCCGATGACCGTTGACGCGCTGCTGGCGGCCGACTATATTTGGGTGATGACGCGGGGCCAGCGGGACGCCGCGGCGGCGCTGGCGCGGGAAGCGGCCGGGCGCGTTAGCCTGTTGGACCCTTCGGGTGAGGAGATCGGCGACCCGATGGGCGGAGACGTGGGAGGGTACCGGACGTGCCTCGAGCGTCTCGCGCGGGCGGTGGCGCAGCGGATAGAGGAGATCGCCTGATGAAAATCGCGCTGGGCAGCGACCACCGCGGGTTTCAGACGAAGGAACGCCTGAAGAACGCGCTCCAGAACCAGGGGCACGAGGTCCTGGATTGCGGGGCGGAATCCGCCGATTCCAGCGACTATCCCGACTATATCCTGCCGGTGTGCCTGATGGTGGCGCGCGGCGAGGTGGATCGCGGCATCCTCTTGTGCGGGACGGGAATCGGGATGACGATGGGCGCGAACAAGGTCGGGGGCATCCGGGCGGCCCTGTGTCACGATGAACTGACGGCCGAGATGAGCCGACGCCACAACGACGCCAACGTGCTGTGCCTTCCGGCGGACCTCGTGGGGGAAGAACTGATCCGGCGGATGGTGGTGGTGTGGCTGAGCGCGCCGTTCGAGGGGGGGCGACACGCGCGCCGCGTCGCCAAGGTGATGGAGGTCGAGCGGTACCTCTGCGGTCCGGCGGGCGAGAACGCCGGCAAGAAGAAGCAAAAGAAGGCGTGAGATCTCGCCCAGGCTCAGTCTGACCAATCGCGCGGCGGCCCCGCCCCGGCGGGTAAACTTCCCAGGCCACCGCGCATGGCACGGAAAGCGGTGGCGGCCTAGGAAGGCCGCCACCCTTTAGTTATGAAACCAGTTCTGGAAAAGGGGACAGGCACCTTTTCCAAACGGCCGGAAAAGGAGCCAGTCCCCTTTTCCGCGCGCAAGCGGCACGGCAACCGCTTAGGTCGGGAGGGCGGCGAGGCTCTCGGTCGTGCCGACCAGAACCAGCACGTCGCCTTCGCGGATGGTGGTGTGGGGCATGGGCAGGTCGAGGACCTGTTCCTCGACCACCTCGCCGCCCGAGGAGTCCTGGCGTTTGACCGGGCGCTTAATCGCCACCAGGTTGACCTCGTGTTTTTTGCGGAGGTCAATCTCGCTCAGGGTGCGGTCAAACCAGACGGCGGGCGCGCGGATCTGCACCAGGCTGTGACCCTCGGAGAGTTCCACGTGGTCGATAATCTGGGGGTTCGCCAAGTGGCCGGCGAGGCGGACCGCCATTTCCTCTTCGGGAAAGATGACCTGGTCGGCGCCGATGCGGTCGAGGATGCGGCGCTGAATGCTGGTGGAGGCGCGGCTGATGACATGCCGCACGCCGAGCTCCTTGAGCGTGGCTGTCGCCAGAGCGTTGGCCTCGAAGTCCTCGCCGATGGCGACGACGGCGGTGTCCACCTTGTCCACGCCCTGGCTCTTAAGCGCCTCGGGCTCGGTGGCGTCGAGGCAGACGGCCAGGGCGACCTCGTCGCGCATCCGCTCGACGATCGCCTCGCGGGCGTCCACCGCGATGACCTCGTGACCGGCTTCGGTGAGTTCCTTCGCCAGGCGTTGGCCGAAACGTCCCAGCCCGACCACCATGAACCGTTTCATTCTTTTCCCCTTCCCCGGCCGTCGTATGACCGGCTGCACGCGGTACGCGCCCGGTAAACCGGGCGGCTAACTGTGACGGACGCTAAGCCGCAAGCGGCTATTATGACCGGCCGTACACGGTACGCGCCCGGTAAACCGGGCGGCTAACTGTGACAGACGCTAAGCCGCAAGCGGCTATTATGACCGGCCGCACACGGTATGCGCCCAGTAAACTGGGCGGCTAACTGTGACAGACGCTAAGCCGCAAGCGGCTATTATGACCGGCCGCACCCCCGACCGCCAATCCTAAACCGTCCCGTCAGGAGATCGCGACGTTCTCCATCGCATACGTGTAGCGTGCTCGCTCGAACCGACCCTGCATCGCCACAAAAAGCGTCAGCGGACCCACCCGGCCAACGAACATCGTCGCGATAATCAGGGCCCTTCCGAACGCATTCAAGAGCGGCGTCGCGCCCGTCGAGAGACCCACGGTCGCAAAGGCGCTGGTGGTCTCAAAGAGCACATCCAGGAAGGTATAGCGCGCCCCCTCCACAAAGCCCCAGGCCGAGAGCATCATGCTGACCCCCGCCACCCAGAGGACGCCGACGGCCAGGACCGTGAGGGCCCGCTCGAGGATATCGCGAGCGATTCGCCGGCGAAAGGCTCGCGGCTCGGGCCGGCCTCGCAGCGCCGACCAGATGCCCGTGACGATGACCGCCAACGTGACCGTCTTGATGCCACCGCCCGTTGAGGCCGGCGAGGCGCCGATGAACATCAGGACCGTGGTCAGGAACTTCGTCGGCGGGGCCAGGCGCGTCGTATCCGTCGTATTGAACCCGGCGGTCCGTGCTGTCGTCGAAAGGAACCAGGCGCCCCGGAGCCGATCCGTCCACGAGCGGCCCATTGGCGGGTCAGCGGCATCGGCGGCGGCCGGTTGGGGGGTCTCGGCCCCGCCCTGCCCCGCCGCCGCATACGCCGTCGAACGCCACGCGTCGGGCCGGCCGGGGAACGTCTCAAACACGAGCGCCATCGCCATCCCGCCCACGAGAAGCACGGCCGTCGTCGTCAGCGCCAGTTTCGAGTGCAGGGTCAGGCGCCGCTTGGCGAGGGGCACGTCGCCCAAGCCGAGCACCCGATACCGCACGAGGCGCGCCCCGTTGTAGAGCACCATAAACCCGATGCCGCCCGAGATAATCAGCAGCGGGAAGACGAGGTTCACCTGCCACGTCGAACGGTACGCCAGGAGGCTGTCGGAGTAGAGGCAGAGGCCGGCGTTGCAGAACGCGCTGACGCTATGGAAGATGCTGTACTGGATGCGGTCGGCGAGGGTCACGACCGCGCCCGTGGCGGTGTGATCCCAGAGGTTCCAGAGGAGCCCCGCCCCGACGGCCTCGACGGCGAGGGTCGTCAGGAGGATGAAGACAATGATGCGGCCGACCTCCGAGAGGAGGCCGTGGCTCAGGACTTCCTGCATCATCGCCGACTCGCGGACGCGCATCCCGCGCCACAGAAGCAGCGCGAAGACCGACCCGAACGTCATCAGGCCCAGGCCGCCCAGCTGAATGAGCGCCAGGATGACGTACCGCCCGAGGGGCGCCCAATGCGTCCCCGTGTCCACGACGACCAGGCCGGTCACGCACACGCCGCTGGTAGCGGTGAAGAGCGCGTCGGTGAACCCGGTGGGCGGCTCGCCGGGCGCCGTCGCCACGGGCAGGAGCAAGAGGCCGGTGCCGACGGCGATGAGCGTCAGAAAACTCCCGATGAATAGCAGGGCCGGCCGCACCCGCAGCGTCGCCAGGAACTGGTTCAGTTCCACCAGGCGCACCAGCAGGCTGAGGACAATGGTCACCTGGGCCGCCCGTCGGGCCCATGCGGCGGGGTCCGGCACGTGGGCCGCGTACACCACGCCCACCGCCGTCGCGTAGGCGCCCGCCAGCGCGAAGTGGAACCACCGCCACCGCAGCACCTCGCGCCGGTCGCGCGCCAGCAAGAGGCCGAGGAGCGGTTCGAGCAGCAACCCCGCCAGCGCGACCGCCTCAATCGCGTGGAGGACCTGCCGCGTCTCCGGCGTAATCTGGAATCCGTACTCGATCGCCAGGCTCCCCACCGCCAGAACGACGATGGGAACCATGGCCGTGATGATGAGCGGGCGCGCACGCTCCAGGGCCGTGCGCGGGCTTCGAAACGAACTCGGCCGCTCTTGGATCAACGGGAAGCCTCTCCGCAGCGGAACCCGGGGCGACAGCGTCCATTCTCGACTGCGGCCGCAGCCCTGTCAAGGATGTGAGCCGTCCCTCCGTTCCGCGAACGGCGCGCGCCCCGCAAGCGGGGCGGCTAAACGTGAACGGCCAGCGCCCAGTAAACTGGGCGGCGAACCAACGGCACACAACTCATGTAAGGGCGCCTAGGCGTTGGGCGCCTTCGCCGCCTCGGCGAGCGGCAAGGCCTCCTCGCCCGCGAGGCCCATGTTCTCCAGGGCCAGGACGAGGCTGGCCTCGACGCCGTCGGCGTCCGGCTGCCGCGCCAGCGCGTTGCGATATTCCTCGACGGCCATCGGCCAGAGCCCGCGGTCGGCATACACAAGCCCCAGCCGGTAGTGGAGGTCCACGTACTGCGGCGCCAGGTCCACGGCTCGCCCGAGCGCGTCGGTGGCCTCTTCCAGCCGGCCCGCCTCCCACGCCGTCAGACCCAGTTTCACGAGGGCCTTGACGTACGTCGGGTTCAGCGCGACCGCCTGGCGCAACTGCGTCAGAGCCTGGTCCGTCCGGCCCGCGCATTTCAGCAACAGGCCGTAGCGGTACCGATAGTCGGGATAATCGGGATGGGCGGCGACGGCGTCGGCGTGCTCCTTCAGCTCCGCCGCGAGCACTTCCGAGGCGTCGAGTTCGTCCACGGCCGGTTCGAGGGCGGCGGCGGGCACGTTCAACTCGCGCCCCAGCGACGCCGACAAACTCGACCGCAGCGCCAACCGCGCCATCTCCTGGTACAGGCGAGCCGAACTCGGCTCAATGTTGGACGCCATCCGGATGGCGTCGTCGGCCTCGGCGTTTTTCCCCAGTTGCCGGTAGGCCACCGCCAGGCCGACATACGCCTCCAGGTAACTGTCGTTGACGCGCGTCGCGCGCTCGTAATGGGCACAGGCTTCGTCCGGTCGGCCGAGTTCCACCAGCACCTGGCCGCGAAGAATCAGCCCGTCCAGATAGCGCGGGTTCAGCGCCAAGGCTTGCTCGAGGTGCGCGTCGGCGACCGCCAAGTCGCCCGTCACCGTCAGCAGCCGCGCCGCACGGTAATGCATATCCGGGTAGTCCGGATGCAGGTCGAGGGCGCGGCGGACCTCTTCGAGCGCTTCCTCGGCCAACCCCTGCTCTTCGAGGCAGTCGGCCAGTTCGCACCGGGCCTCCCAGTTGTCCGGCTCGATGAGGATGGCTTCCTGGTATTCGCTGATGGCCTGCTGGACTTCGCCCCGGCGGACCTGGAGCGACGCCAGGTTCATGCGGGTCTCGAAGTCTCCCGGCTCCTGACGTTTGAGGGTGGCGTAATGCTCCGCTGCCGCGTCCAGGCTCCCGCGCACCAGTTCCAGCGCCGCGAGGCGCTGCCGCGCCGCCGTATGCATCGGATCCGCGGCCAGCGCGGCGGCATAACTCGAAGCCGCCTCGTCCTTCGCGCCCTGGCGCTCCTGGAGTTGCCCTATGACATATCGCAACGTGGCGGTTTGCGGACACCGCTCGGCCGCAGGCTCCAGCAGCCGCACCGCGCGAGCCGGGTCGCCCAGGTCGCTCACCGCCGCCGCCAGCGCCACTCGCGCATCGTCCAGTGCGGGATCCAGTCGGACGGCCGACTCCAGCGCCTCTCGCGCCGCCGCGAGGCGCCCCAGTTCCATCTGTTTCAGGCCCACCGCCAGGTGCAGGTCCGCCCGCCTCGGCGAAGAGCGTACCGCTTCCTGGAGCGTCTCCAGGTCCTCCTCGGCGGGGGCCTTCAGAAACTTGCTCAGGTACCCCGTGAAATCGCCCGCCAGGCCCTTGCCGAGCATCCGCAGGAGGTAACTCATCGGTCACCCCCTTCGGCCGCCAGCGCCGCTTCCAGGCTTTCCAGGCGGCCCCTGGCCTCGTGACAAGAGCCGTCCACCTCCAGCGCCCCCCGGTACGCCTCCACCGCCTCGCGCACCAGGCCCTGTTCCCGCAAAAGGTGCCCCAGCCGCAGATGCCCATCCAGCCATCGCGGCTCGAGCTGCGTGACGCGCCGGCACCGCTCAGCCGCACGCACCGGATCGCCCTGCTTCTCATACAACCGGACCGCCAACAGGCACGCCTGAACGTATCGGGGATTCAGCGTGAGCGCCTTCTCGGCCGCCTCAATCGCCCGCTCCAATTCGCCCAACTGCTCGGCCACGAGGCTCATGCCGAAATGCAGGTCCGGGTACGACGGGTGCCGCTCAATCAGCCGGCGCAGCGCCCGGCGCGCCGCCCGCAGCACCTCCCGCCTCTCGGCGTCGGTCTCGCCCGGCTCCGCCTGGGCGTAGCCCGGCTTTGCCGGGGCGAAGTTTACCCGCCGTGGCGGGCCCGGCGACGCCACCAGCGCCTCCGCCGCCTCCGGGTTGCGGCTGATCAGGCTCTCCACGACGGCGGCGCGCCGCCTCGGCCTCGGCGGTCGCCGCTCGGCACGCTCACCCGACCGCGCCAGCGCCTGTTCGCCAATCCGCACGAGGCACGCCAGGTCCGCCGGCGCTTCCGGCGCAAGACCCATCGCCTGGCGGAGCGATGCGACCGACTCGGCAGCCTTCCCGGCCGACGCCTGCACCAGCCCCAGGTCCCGTGCATAGTCGAAGCGGGCGGGTTCCTGGGCGGCGGCCCGCGCCAGATGCCTCTCGGCCGACTCGTAGTCCTCCGCTCCCGCGAAGATGAGCCCGAGCAAATGCCGCAGCGACGCCGTCTCCTTCGCCGACGCCAGCCCCGCCTGCAGCGCCTCGCGCGCCTGGGCCGGTCGCCCGGCGCGCGAGAGCCAGGCGGCCAGCGCCCGGCGGGCCTGGGGCGCGTGCGGCTCGGCGCCCACGCGGTCGCGCAGGCGCTCCTCCGTCGCATAATCATGGCGGCGTATGAACATACGGCTCCCTTTCCCCCAACGGTTACGGCACGACCCAGGCGGAGAAGCCGGCCGCGCTAATCCGCTGCGCCAGCGCCGTCGCCTCGGCATAGGTCCGCGCGTGGCCGACGCGCACCGTGTGCAGCCGTCGGTCTCCCTGCTGCGCCGTGGCGATCTCGGGTGCAAACCCCGCCGACCGGAGCCGCGTCGCCTCGCGCTGCGCCCCCCCGGTCGAGGTATACGCGCCCGTCTGGATGCTGAACGATCCAGTCCGGTATCGGCGGCGCGCCTCGGCGGCGGCCGGCGTCTTCGGAAAGTTTTTAATCACATACCCTAGATACGTGTCGGCCGACGACCACCGCCCCACGTGCTGCAGGCTGATGGCCAGCCGCAGCACGAGCCTCTCAAGCGGCACCCCGTCGGGCGGAGCCCCCAGAACACGGTTGTAGGCCCGGATGGCGTCCCAGTCGCGGCCGGACTCGAAGTGCAGGTTTCCGGCGGCCACCTGGGCGTAGGCCGCAATCGGCCCAGGCGGGGCCGAGCGGCCGGCCCGCTCGAAGTCCGCCAGGGCCTCGGTCTGACGATTGAGCCGCACCAGCGCGAGGCCCCGATAATAATACACCTCGCCCCGGGCCGGCGAAGTCGGATGCGCTTCGAGAAATCGCGTGAACCCGTCCACCGCCTCACCGAATCGCCCGGCGCTGAAGGCAGCATGGGCGGGCTCGAAGTCCTCGCGCGCCTGCCGCGTCACGCTGGCGCCGCAGCCGGCCGCCGCAAAGAGCCCTGCAGCCAGGATGACCCACGCTCGACGCACCTTGGACCCTCTCGCCTTGCCGGGGCGCACCGCATCCGCCCGGATAGCACCGTTCCTGGGGATAACATCGTCCCCGCCGTAGGCCCGTCTTGAGGCAAAAAGAGGGGTCCCGGCGCCTTATCGGACTATCCCCGAACGCCGGGAGGACTTGTCAACGTACCGCGCGGCGGGTCTCCGCACCCACCGCGCAGAACTCAGGCCTTCGGCCTGAACGGCGGAATCCTAGAGATGTAATCGCTCCCGGACGTAGGCGAGGACGCCGTCCGCCGGGATGCGCTCCTGCTTCATCGAATCGCGGTCGCGGATCGTGACGGTCCCATCTTCCATCGTCTGGCCGTCCACCGTGACGCAGAACGGCGTGCCGGCCTCATCCTGGCGACGGTAGCGCCGGCCGACCGCCCCCTTCTCATCATAAAACGCCGATAGATTTTTGCGGCACGCTTCGTAAATCACGCGGGCCTTTTCCGGCATCCCATCCTTCTTCACCAGCGGGAACACCGCCACCTTGATGGGCGCGAGTCTCGGATGGAACCGCAGGACCGTCCGCTTCTGCGCCTTGCCGTTCTCGTCGGGTGCTTCGTCCTCGTCGTACGCCTCGCACAGAAACGCCAGGAGCGCCCGGTCCACACCGCCCGACGGCTCGATGACGTACGGCAGGAACCGCTCCTTCGTCTCATCGTCGAAGTAGGTCATGTCCCGGCCGGAGAACTGCTGGTGCTGTTTCAGGTCGAAGTCCGTCCGGTTCGCCACGCCCTCCAACTCGCTCGTGCCGAACGGGAAGGCGTACTCGATGTCGGCACATGCCTTGGCGTAGTGGGCGAGTTCATCCTTTTCGTGGTCGCGCAGGCGCAGGCGGTCGCTCTTGAGGCCCAGGCCGACGTACCAATCGAACCGCGCCTGGCGCCACGTGGCGTACCACTTGTCGGCCTCCTCCGGCCGGCAGAAGAACTCAATCTCCATCTGCTCGAACTCGCGCGAGCGGAAGGTATAGTTGCGCGGATTGATTTCGTTGCGGAACGCCTTGCCGATCTGTGCGATGCCGAACGGCAACTTCATCCGCGAGGTGTCCAGAACGTTCTTATAGTTGACGAAGATGCCTTGTGCCGTCTCCGGCCGAAGATACGCCTGCGAAGTGGAATCCTCCATCGCACCCACAAACGTCTTGAACATCAGGTTAAACTGGCGCGGCTCGGTCAATTCGCCGCCGCAGTTACGGCAAACATTAAGTAAACTCAGCATGCCACTTTGTTGCCAATTTCCCTTCTCCGCCGCCTTGAGCACTTGCAGGAAGAAGGTCCCCTCTATACCGTTCTTGGCTGCGGCCTCTTTTGCCGTCATCCCTGCAGCCCACACCGCATCAACTGCCTTGTGAAGCGCAAACTCCAGTTCTCGTTGCTCATCCGCTTGGAAGAAAGAAATGACAGTAGTGACGCGCTCAGCCATCCCACGTTGCTCATCCTGTCGGAAGCGTGACTTGCACTTTTTACAGTCCACCCTGGGGTCAGTGAAGCCGCCGACATGCCCGCTGGCTTCCCACACCTTCGGATTCATGATGATGGCGGCGTCCACGCCGACGACATCGTCGCGCGTGGTGACGACGTCGTGCCACCAGGCGTCCTTGATGTTGCGCTTGAGTTCCACGCCCAGGGGCCCGTAGTCCCAGAAGCCGTTCAGGCCGCCGTAGATCTCGCTGCCGGGGAAGATGAATCCCCGGCGCTTGGCCAGCGCGACGATTCGCTCCATCCGGTCCTGCTCGTTTGCCATGGAAAGACCCTTCGCCAAAACAACCCTGGGATCTGCCGCGGAGCATCATAGTCGCGGCACGGGCCGGGGTCAACGCTCTCTCCGGCCGAGCGTTCCGGCGAACCGTACCGGAAGATCCTGGCGCACACACCCTCAACCCCCGCCCGCGCACCTGTAAATGAGGCATCATGACACTCCGACACTCTAAAAAGAGTGTCCCCCTTGACTTCCGCCCATTTCCGGGGTATAGTGTCCAAACGAGAGGCATTGCGGGCCGCTTGGACAGTGAAATAGGGCGTGAGGGGTTTGGGTCGTTGCCTTGTCGGGACTCTACACGGACGACATCCTGGACGAGGTTGCGCGCGCCAACGATATCGTGGAGGTGATTTCCTCCTACTTTCCGTTGAGGCGCGGCGGCAAGGACTACAAGGCACTATGTCCGTTCCATGCCGAGAAGACCCCCTCCTTCACCGTCAGTCCGGCGAAGCAGATTTTCAAATGTTTCGGCTGCGGGCGCGGCGGCAGCGTGTTTAACTTCGTGATGCTGAAGGAGAACCTGACGTTCCCCGAGGCGGTGCGGGTCCTGGCCGAGCGGGCCGGCATCACGCTCCGCCGACGCGACGGCAGCAAGGGCGAAGGCGCCGGACGCGGCGTCCGACAGGCCCTCGAATGGGCCGTACGATACTTTGAGAGCAACCTGCGCCATCCGACGGTCGGCCAGGAGGCCAGGAACTACCTGGAGCGACGCGGGTTCAAGAAGGAGACGGCCGAGGCGTTTCATCTGGGGTTCGCCCCGCCCGGCTGGGACGGGCTCCTGAAGGCCGCACAGGGAGACAACATCCCCGTGGGGCTGCTGGAATCGGCCGGCCTGGTCGTCCAGCGGGACGACGGCTCCGGCACGTACGACCGGTTTCGGGGGCGGGTGATGTTTCCTATCACCGACGCCTTGAACCGGCCGATCGGGTTCGGCGGCAGGGCCTTGGGCGACGAGACGCCCAAGTACCTGAACTCGCCCGAAACCGCGCTCTTTCGCAAAGCGGAGAATCTGTACGGGCTCCCTGAGGCCCGGCCGCGCATCGGCGAGACGCGCCGCGCCGTCGTCGTCGAAGGCTACACCGACGTGGCGATGGCCCACCAGGCGGGCGTGACAAACGTCGTGGCGACGCTCGGCACGGCGCTGACAAGCGAGCACGTCCGCGTGCTCAAGCGCTACGCCGACGAGGTCGTCCTCGTATTCGATTCCGACGAGGCGGGGCGGCGTGCGGCGGACCGCGGCCTGGAACTTTTCCTCGCCGAGGACGTCCGTGTCTCTGTGACGGCGCTGCCGGAGGGCAAGGACCCCTGCGACGTCTGCCGCGACGAAGGGGCTGAGGCCTTCGGGCGATACCTGGCAGCGGCCAAGGACGCCCTCGACTACAAGTGGGAACTCGTGCGGGAGGAGTTCGGGGCGGCCACGAGCCCGGCGGCGCAGCGGCGGGCGCTGGAGGCTATGCTGGCGACGCTCGGCCAGGCCCCTGCCCTGGCGAGCGGCGAGGCCAACGTCCGCCGGGACCTGATCCTGGCGCGCGTCAGCCAGGCCCTGGGCATCAGCGCCGAAGCCCTTTGGGCCGAACTCGCCCGCGCCCGGCGCCGACGGCCGACGGCCGAGACGGGCGGCGCCAAAACGCCACCGGCCGCCGGACGAGGACGCCGATGGCCCGCCGAGCGGGAGTTGCTGACGGCTCTGGTGTGCCGGCCGTCGCGGGCGGACGATGCGGCGGCGCGCGTGCCGCCGGCCCAGGTGGAGGACACGGCCTTCCGCCGGCTGTACGAGACGATTTTGGCGCGGCCGGCGCGGCGCGACCGCGACGTTCAGGCGGCGCTTCGCGGCATTGAGGACGCGGACCTGGCGAGCCTGGCCGTGGAACTTTACGAGCGCGGGGAGGGCATCGAGGCCTGCCGGCAGGAGGCCGACACGGGGGCGGGGCCGCTGGCACAGATGCTGGAGAAGGCATTGGCGGCCATCGAACAACTTGACCGACAGGAAGACCTGGCGACCCGGGAACGGGCGGCCCGCTTGGCGAAGCAAGACTCACAGGCCCTAAAGGAGTTCACCGAAGGCCGGAAAGCGCAGCAGGGGGTCATGCCGCGGACCGCGACGCACCGGGATAAAATGGGCAAGTAGCGCAGCATACAGAGGATCCGATGGCAGAAGGGAAGCAGACCAAACGGGCATCGGCCGAGCAGCAGATCCAGGCGCTGATGGCGCTGGGTCAGGAGCGCGGCTACCTGACATACGAGGAGATGAACGACCGTCTGCCGGACGAGATCGTCAGCGCGGAGCGTCTGGACCAGATTCTGATGACGCTGGACGAGCACGGGGTGGAACTGGTGGACGAGACGGAGCTTGCGCGGCGCCAGGAGGCGGCCGGCGCCGAGAAGCCCGAAGGCACGTGGGAGGCCGAACCCCCCAAAGACCGTGCGGCCGCGGTCGTCGCGCCGACCGAGGCGGAGGCCCGCAAGCGCATTGACGACCCTGTGCGGATGTACTTGACGCAGATGGGGGAGATTCCCCTGCTGACGCGCGCGCAGGAGATCTTCCTGGCGAAGCGGATCGAACTGACGCGGAAGCATTTCCGCCGGAAGGTTCTGGCGAGCGACTTTGCCATCTCCAGCGCGGCCCGGACGCTGCGGCAGGTCCAGTCGGGCGAACTGCCCTTCGACCGGACGATGAAAATCTGCATCTCGGAGAACCTGGCGAAGACGACCATCATCCACCGCACGCCTGAGAACCTGGCCACGGCTGAGAAACTGATTGAGGCCAACCGCGAGGACTACGAGCGCCTGACGGCGCCCAGGGTCGCCGAGGCCGAACGCGACCGCCTCCAGCGTCGGATGCGGACGCGCCGGCAGAAATGCGTCCAACTCCTGGAGGAACTTAGCCTGCGGACCTCCCGGATCCAGGCCATCATGAAGAAACTGATGGCGATCCACGCGAAACTCGTGGAGATCGGGCGGCGTCTGGAGGAACTCGGACCGGGCGCGCAGGACGCGGCGGAACGCACCGCCCTCCAGGAGGAGCGCGACGGGCTGGCCCGTCTCGCCGGCGAGAGCGCCGACCAACTGGCCGACCGCGTCCGCCGCATCGAGAAATGCTTCGGCGAGTACGAGGAGGCCAAGCGCAACCTCTCGGGCGGGAACCTTCGGCTGGTGGTGTCCATCGCCAAGAAGTACCGCAACCGGGGCCTCTCGTTCCTCGACCTTATCCAGGAAGGCAACACCGGCCTGATGCGGGCCGTGGACAAGTACGAGTACCGCCGCGGCTACAAGTTCTCGACGTATGCGACGTGGTGGATCCGGCAGGCGATCACGCGGGCGATTGCCGACCAGGCCCGGACGATCCGCATCCCGGTCCACATGATCGAGACGATGTCGAAACTGCGGAACATCTCGAAGCGGTTCCTGCAGGACGCCGGGCGGGAGCCCAGTCTGGAGGAACTCGCCCACGAGGCCACGCTGCCCATCGCCGAGGTCCGCCGGGTGCTGAAGATCAGCCGGCACCCCATCAGCCTCGACCGGCCCGTCGGCGAGAGCGAGGATTCGTACTTCGGCGACTTCATCGAGGACGAGGCGGCCGAATCGCCCGTCACCGCCGCCACCCAGGAGATGCTCAAGGACAAGATTGACCACGTCCTGAAGACGCTGACGTACCGCGAGCGGGAGATCATCAAGTTGCGGTACGGCATCGGCGACGGGCAGACGTATACCCTGGAGGAGGTGGGTCGGATCTTCCGCGTCACGCGCGAACGCGTCCGCCAGATCGAGGCCAAGGCCATCCGCAAACTTCAGCACCCGGTCCGCAGCCGAAAACTCGAAGGGTTCCTCGACAAGAAACCCGACGAGGAAGAAGTGGAAACGGAAGAGGAAGAGGGAGAGTCCCGGCAAAGGTAAAGAGAACGTCCTTTGCCGTTCGAGGCGGGGTCCCTCACCCCCGCCTCTTTTTTGCGCCGCACAAACCAGCGATAGCCAGGTCTTGCAATCGGACCAAGCCACTCAGCCACGAAGAGGCCTTCAATCAAGAAGGGGACCGCCTTGTGGCCCAGGGCTCGGATCTCTTCGCAGACAGATTCATCCGGCTTCGGTCGGTAGATTGAACAGGTGGAGTTTGCTTGGGCACCGCACCGAGATTCACTGCTTATTGCCACCAGCGTAATGATCTACCCATCGGGCCGTTGTTTGATGCACTGTTCTTTGATGGTTCGCCAAGGCCGAAGGCAGTCCCGTTTTGGTGGCATCGTCTCCAACGCTATGATTCCCATGTCATACAGTGCGTGCCAACAATGCCAACGAATTGGGCCATACGGATCATCGAGATGGTCTATAAGCACGCTCGTAACACCCTTGGAGCCTCTAACTGCGATCAGGACGGTCAATCCAGTGCAGCGCAGGCGATGATCGAAACTCTCGAGAAACTCCTCCGCAATCGGCTCTGCCGCGGCTCCTTGAGCAATCAGTGCGCGCTCCAAAAGGGGAATCGAATAGTAGCCCTGTCCGTCTTCGCCTCGTGACCTTTCCAGCCGCCAGTCGGCTGTTGCGTTTTCCGAATAAGCCGCCAAAATATCCTTCTTGGCCATCGTAATGGGACTACAGCCAGAGCAACAACAGGCAACACAAGCCACTGCACATAGCCAAAATCCGACGCACCGCCACATGGGAGCCTCCTCACTTATGCTTTGGTTACTTCTTGCAGTAGATCTTTGCGTTGAGGCTGCATTGGCCGAATTTAATCCGGATGGAATTCGGGGGATGCCATCCTTAATTGCCGGCGTTGTCGTCGTTTCAGTTCTCGTTGCACACAACGTACTCCTATTCGCGGGCGGTGGCAACGGTTTCCTTCGACGAGATCACCCATTCGGGTTGCCCTCGCCCGTGTGGCACGGCAAGCCCAAATGACGAGTTCCGTGCAATTCGCGCTTGATTCCGTCGGCGGCCCGCGGTATAAGCCTCTCGGTCTTTTTCACAACCGGAGACGCCGTGGCCGAAATGGTCCTCGACAGATTGCGGCAGCTTCAGGAGGCTGACCAGAAACTCCGCCTTCTGCAGGCCCGCAAGACCGCTCACGACCGGGCCGCACGCGTCAAAGCCGACCAGATTCGCGCCCAGGAAGAGCACATCGAAACCGTCCGCAAACGCCGACACGACGCCCGCGTCCGGGCGAACCTGAAGGAACTCGACGTCCGGCAGAAGCGCGACGAGATCACGCGTCTGAAGGGCCAGCAACTCCAGATCAAGGACAACCGCCAGTTCCAGATTCTCCAGAATGAGATCAAGTTTGCCGAACTCTCCATCACGAAACTCGAAGACGAAATCCTGAACGATTACGAGGACATCGAGGCCATCGAGGCCGAAATCAAAGAGGCTGAAAAGGAACTTGTCCACCACCGGCAGCAACTCGAGACCGTCCGCCGCGACATCGAAGCCAAAAAGGAAAGCGTCGATGCCGAAATCCAGGCGGGACGCGCCAAGCGCGACGAAATCGCTGCCCCCCTCCCCCGCGACGTCGTCCAGCAGTTCGACCGCATCGCCGACGGCCTCGACGGCGAAGCCCTCGCACCCGTCCAACTCGATGAGGTCGAAGGAACCTTCGTCTGCGGCGGGTGCCATATGTCCGTGACCCAGAACACGTACGTGCTGCTGCGCGGCCGGAGCGAGAAACTCGTCGCCTGCCCCAACTGCACGCGCATCCTGTACGTGGAAGACTGACCGCCGCCATGCACGCGCCTGACTCCGATGCCGCGACGAACCCCTCCCCGCCCTGTAGTAGAGAACCGCTCCCACTACAGGGCCCGCCCGAGAGCGCCTCACGGCATCTTTTCCTTTATGTGGACGGCGCCGCATCGGGCAACCCCGGTCCCGCCGGCGCCGCCGCCGTCCTGAAGGATGCCGAGGGAAAAACGCTCCTCGAAAAAGCCAAGGCCTTCGGCCCGGCCACCAACAACGTCGCCGAGTACCAGGGACTCCTCATCGGTCTGGAACTGGCGGCCCAACTGAAACCCGACCTGCTGACCATCCGGAGCGACTCGGAACTCATGGTCCGCCAGGTGGCCGGCCAGTACAAGGTCCGCGCCCCGCACCTGAAGCCACTGCTGCGGCAGGTGAAACGGCTCCTAGAGCCTTTCACGTCCGTCGAGATCGAGCACATCCCCCGCACCCGCAACACCGAGGCCGACAAGTTGGCCCGCAAAGCCCTGGAGAAGTCCCGCGAGGTGGACGCCACCATCCCCCCCGACGCAAGAAAGTCTGGCCCCACGAAGAAATTCCGGTTAAAATAGATGCGGAGTCGGCGAGCGGGCAATGCGGCCGCTCGGTCCGAAAGGGCCGGGAGGAAAGTCCGAACTCCATAGGGCACGGTGGTGGCTAACGGCCACCGGGCGAAAGCCCTGTAGTAGAGAGTATCTCTCACTACAGGGCCCAAGCCCAGGGAAAGTGCAACAGAGAGCAGACCGCCGATGGCCCTCCGTCGTCCCGGCTTGCCGGGACTATGGCGGGCACAGGCAAGGGTGAAACGGTGCGGTAAGAGCGCACCGCCCTCGTGGTGACACGGGGGGCACGGCAAACCCCACCGGGAGCAAGGCCAAATAGGGGACGATGGTGCGGCCCGCACCGCTCGAGTCCCGGGTTGGCCGCTTGAGTCCTCCGGCAACGGGGGACCCAGATAAATGGCCGCGGCCCTTCGGGGCAACAGGATTCGGCTTACGTCCCGCTCGCCGGCTCCGTTTCTTGGGTGTGGTCGCGTTTTTGTGGCACGTGGTCGAGGCCGTTTATGAATCTCTGGGTGGCACTGGCGGCTTGCCCGCCAGTGCACCACCCCAAGTGCCACCCGGGCCTGTTGCCTCACATGCCCTATCGGAGGTTGTCGGCCGGTTGCCACAAAATGCGACCAGACCCCCTTCCTTTTGCGCCGTTGTTGTCCCTTGCGAGCCCCGCGACCGACTGGTACACTCCCCCCGTTTGACGCGTCGAAGCCGTCGCCCGCGCAGCACAGGTCGGCCGGAACGGCCGTCGTTCGTCGAGCAGCCCATGCCCACGAAAAGCCGCAGAGACAAACCAGAAGGCACGGACGTGGCAGGGACCGGGCGGCGTGGCGCGCTGGAGGCGCTCGAGCAGGTCAGCCAGATGGTGGCGGGCGACCTGGAGTTGGACGAGGTGCTGCCGTCGGCGATGCGGGCCGCCGCCCTGGCCATGGATGCGGAAGCCTGTTCGATTCTCCTCAACGACGCCGCCGCCGACGCCCTGCGTTTTCACTTTGCCGAAGGACCGCAAACGGCGGGTCTGGAGTCCGCCTGTTTGCCCATCAACGACGAGAGCCTGGCGGGATGGGTGGCGGGGCACGGCGAACCGCTTGTGGTCCCTGACGCGTATGCGGACAGGCGGTTCAACCCCTCGTACGATGCGCAGACGGGTTTCCGAACCCGGTCGCTCGTGTGTGTGCCGCTCGTGGCGCGGGGCAAGTTGCTGGGGGTCATCCAGATCCTGAACCGGCACGACGGCCGACCTTTCGGCGAGGACGATCTGGAACTGGCGCACGCGGTGGCGAGTCTGGTGGCGGTGGCCATCCTGAACGCCGAGGAACACGAGGCGCGTCTCCAGGCGGAGCGACTGGCCACCGTGGGCCAGACCGTCGCGGGGACGGCGCACTGCATCAAGAACATCCTGGCCGGTCTTCAGGCGGGGGCGTACATCATCAACGAAAATCTGGCGCCCGACGCCGACGAACAGGTGCTGTACGGCTGGGGGGTCGTCAAAAGCAACATGGGGTTCTTAAGCAACATTATTCTGGATATGTTGAACTACTCGCGGCCGCGAAAGCCGCTCCTCCAGCCGTGCGACACAGGAAGTTTGTGCGGGGACATCGCACGTCTGCTGGGCGAGCAGGCGGCCGCAAAGGGCGTCGAGATCATCGCCGCCAGCGAGGTCGGCGAGGTCCGAATGGACGAAACGGCCATTCGGCGGTGCCTCCTCAACCTCGTGGGAAACGCGATTGACGCGTGCGCCGGCGGCGGCACGGTCCGCCTGGAGGCGGCGCGGGGAGAATCGGACGGCGACTTCATCCTCCGCGTCGAGGACAACGGGGGCGGCATCGAGCCGGAGGCGCTGGAGAAAATCTTCGACCCCTTCTTCTCCACGAAAGGCGGAAAAGGAACGGGCCTCGGCCTGCCGGTCACCAAAAAGATTGTGGAGGAACACGGCGGGCGCATTCGAGTAAACTCGACGCCCGGGGCCGGCACGGTGTTCACCCTGCTGCTGCCGATGGGGACGCCGGATAAAAAACCAAATGAACACGGGTTCGGCGGCGGCGCAGCCGATCGCCACAGCAAAGGAGCGGGAGCAGCCGATGAGAAAAGCACTGGTCGTGGACGACGAACGTGAGGCGCGGCGTTTCGTGCAAACCATCCTGGAGGCCGAAGGATGGGAAGTGGCCGAGGCGGAGAACGGAACGGCCGGCCTCCAGAAGGCCAAGGCGCTCCGGCCGGCCCTGATCGTCCTGGACGTTCAGATGCCGGAGAAGGACGGGTTTGTGATGTTCGCCGACTTGATCAAGGACCCGGACACCAAGGACATCAAGGTCATCATGTTGACCGGCGTGGCCGACAAGGTGGGCATCCGATTCTCCGGAGAAGAGATGGGCGACTTTCTGGGCAAGGAACCGGACGCCTACGTCGAGAAGCCGATCGACCCGGAAGCGTTCAAGCGCGTGGTGCGCCGAGTCATGGGGGAGAAGTAGCAACAGCGTGCTCCGGCGAAAAAGACTCCAGGTGTCTTTTCCCCGAAGGGCCCAAAGGGTGCTCCGCAGAAAAGACACCTGGAGTCTTTTTCGCCTTTACGCCGCCGATTCGCCCGTCTCCACCAGCCCGTGGTGGTGCATCTTCTTATAGAGCGTCGAGCGGCTGATGCCGAGCGCCTTGCTCGTCGCCTCCCGGCTGCCGTGGAACTGTTCCAGCGCCCGGAGGATAACCTGTTTCTCGCGTCCCTCGAGGGCCTTCTTCAGGGGGACGACGCCCCCTTCGCGTTCGGCCGCGGCCCCGGCGGTCCCCGGGCGGATCACCTCGTCCGGCAAATCCTCCAGGCCGACACTGTGATTCTTCGTCAGGACGACCGCCCGCTCGATCACGTTCTGGAGTTGCCGAACGTTCCCCGGCCAATCGTACGTCTGAAGGAGCCGCATCGCCTCCTCCTGGAACCCCACGATCCGCCGGCCGGAACGCTCGGTCTGCTCCTTCAGAAAATGCTCAGCCAGGAGGGGGATGTCGCCGATGCGGTCCCTGAGCGGCGGCAGGTGGATCGTCACCACGTTGATGCGGTAGTAGAGGTCCTGTCGGAACTCGTGCCGGCGGACGGCCTCGGTCAGGTCCTGGTTCGTCGCCAGGATGCACCGGACGTCCGCGCGCTCGGTCTTCGAGCCGCCGACCGGCTCGAACTCGAAGTCCTGGAGAATGCGCAGGAGTTTCACCTGGAGGGCGGGGGTCGCGGTGGAGATTTCGTCCAGAAAGATCGTCCCGCCGTCGGCCTGCTTGAACTTGCCGGCCTTGTCGCCCGTCGCGCCCGTGAACGAGCCGCGCACATGGCCAAACAGTTCGCTCTCCAGCAGCGTCTCGGGCAGCGCCCCGCAGGCGACCTCGACGAAGCGCCCGTCGCGGCGGTTCGAGCGCTGATGGATGGCCCGGGCGATCATGCTCTTGCCCGTCCCGCTCTCGCCGGTCATGAGCACCGTCGAAGGCGAGTCCGCCACCGTCTCCACCAGGTCGAACACGCGCAGCATCTTGTAGTCGCGGCCGACGACGTTCTCCAGGCTCCAGCGCTCGGCCAGTTGGCGCTTGAGCGCCCGGTTCTCGGCCGAGAGCGACTGTTGCTCCAGCGCCCGCTGGATCACCACCTTAATCTCATCATCAATCACCGGTTTCGTCAGGTAGTGGAACGCTCCGCCCCGCATAGCGCGGACGGCGTCCTCGATCGTCCCGTAGCCGGTAATCATGATGGTCCCGGTGTCGGGGTACCGGTTGCGGATGAGTTTCAGAAGTTCAAATCCGTCGGCGTCGGGCATCGAGACGTCGGCGACGGCCACCTGAAACGCGCTGGCCGCCATGAGAGCCGAGGCCTCCTTGAAACTCTGCGCCGTCTCGACGTCGTACCCCTCCAGGCGCAAGAGTTCCCCGAGGCTCGTCAGGATAATCTCGTCGTCGTCCACGACGAGGATTCGTGCCTTGGCCATCCTGTCCTCCCCTCTTTCTCCGCCGGCGGCGGTTTGCTCACGTCGCTTCGGCGCGTCGCGCCTCGCCGCCGGAGACGAGCGGCATGCGGACGGTGAACCGCGCCCCGCCCTCGGGCCGGTTCGCCGCCTCGATCGTACCGCCCTGTTTCTCCACCAGGTCCTTGCAGATCACCAATCCCAGGCCCGTCCCTTTGCCGTGCGCCTTGCGCGAGTAGAACGGCTCGAACAGCCGCGCCTGCGCTTCCGGCGGGATACCCGGCCCCGTGTCCGACACCGCAATCACCAGGGCGTCGGGATCGGCCCGCGCCGCGACCTCGGCCCGCCCGCCCTCGGGCATCGCCTCCACCGCGTTTTTCAGCAGGTTCAACACCACGTGGTACAAGGTCATGCTTCGGAGGCGCGGCACGTCGTCGCCACACGAGACGGCGATCTCGACGCCCGCCTTCTCCGCCGCCGGACGTATCGCCTCGGCCGCCTCGATGAGCATCTCGCCGATGGGCAGCGGTTCGGGCGTCTGGCTCGCGCTGCGCGAGAACTCCAGCAGGTCCCGCACGATGCCGGCCAGACGCGCCAGGCCCTTGTCCGCCTCCGCCAGGTACTTTTCCGGCCGCGGATCCTCGGCCCCGGCCCCGACGCGCCGCGCCAGGCTTACCAGCCGGATGATGCCGTCCAGCGGATTATTGATCTCGTGGGCCACCATCGCCGCCAGACGGCCGACGCCCGCCAGCCGCTCCGACACCGCCAGGCGTTTCTCCATCAAAGCGCGCTGCGTGTCATCCTCCACCACGAGGACGCCGCCCGCAACCTCGCGCTTTCCCGCCAGGAGCGGCGACGAGGCCAGGTTGACGCGGACGCTCGCGCGCCCCACGGGTTCATAGACCACCTGCTCGGCCCGCCAGAAGCACCGCATCTCGACGACGCTTCGCAGATTGGCTTCCCAGTCCGGGTCGCTGCGCCCGACGTGCGTCCGCCTCGCCCCGGCCAGGACCGAGCGATCAAGAGGCCAGAGGTGCTCCGCCGCCGCGTTCCGGAACGTCACGCGGAACTCCCGGTCGAAAACAATGATGCCCACCGGAAGCGAATCGAAGAGGTCCCCGTTGAACGTCTTCAGGCGCGCCAGTTCCGCGCCGGCCCGCGCCAGTTCCCCCGTCGCCTCCTCCATCCGGCTGCTCATCTCGGTCCGGAATCGCGCGAACGCCAGCGACATCTCCATGGCCGACGCCATCAGACCCGCCACGACCTCCAGCATCGCGACCCCTCGGGCGCCGAACACCGACCCCCGGCCGCAGTCGCCGACCAGAAGGAGCCCCAGAGGCCGGTCCCCCGTCACCAGCGGGGCCATCGCCAAGCCCTGCCACCCTTCCAGTTCCTTGCCGAGCGTGAGGCCCGGATGCTCCAGGGCCAGCGGACGCCGCTCGTGCAGGAGAACGTGCAGGACCGGCTCGGCTCCAAGAAGAGCGGCGGGGCTCAGGGCCTTGGCCCGGCCGATGGCGGCGCCTATTCGGAGGCTTCCCCCTTCCTGCCAGAGGCAGACCGCGCCGCTGCGGCAACCCAGAAGTTCGAGGCTGCGCTCCAGGAGGGTCTTCTGAAGGGAAGCCGAGTCCTCCGCCAGAGGAAGCACTTGGGCCAACTCGGCGAGAAGCCGCAGTTCGTCCAGAGTCGCCTCGGCGGGTGTTCCCTGGGACGCTGAATGTTTCTCTTTTGACACACCAGCCCCTAAAAGGGCCATTGGGGGCCCTTTTCCCCGGGTTTTCGACTGTCTCAAGAATACAACATTTTCGGCCAAAGTCAACCGACTTGCTGCGCAAAAAGGGGGCAGGACCCTTTTCCGCACAGGGACGGGCCTCTCTCGTCCGGGTTCGGGAAAGCATATCCGCCATGGCCGCCCGTCACCGAACGGGCACCTGCGGAAAGGGGTCCTGACCCCTTTTTGCGCCGGCGTGGTTGCTTGACGCCTGCGCCGCCCCCTTCTATACTCGCCTTGCCATTCTTGGGGAGGAAACCATCGTGAGCACCCAGAAACCGTCAGGCCCACTGGTCGGCATCGTCATGGGGAGCGATTCGGACGCCGAGAAGATGCAGCC
>Ga0307377_10002234_pt1 | contig 23122 bp, 23 predicted proteins | sample TR3MG_FD_202535 | JGI IMG/M metagenome (GOLD analysis project Ga0307377, IMG submission 202535) | Soil microbial communities from Risofladan, Vaasa, Finland - TR-3 | ecosystem: Environmental > Terrestrial > Soil > Coastal area > Acid sulfate soil | place: Finland: Risofladan, Vaasa | collected...
TAAACATAAAAAAATACCCCGAAGGGTATTAATTTTAAAGTTGACCTTCATCTGCAAAGCTTCTGTAGAGATCTCTTTCAGGAGTGATGATAATGTGATCGAGGAGCTGAATGTCAAGAAGATTACCGGCCTCTTTTATTTTCTGGGTTATCTTTAGATCGCTCTCACTTGGATTTTGATTTCCTGAAGGGTGGTTATGAGCGACGATAATTCCTGAAGCGTTACCCTTGATGGCATACTGGAAAATCAGCCGAACATCCGTTACAGTGCCGGATAGTCCTCCTTCAGATATCGTGGTAATTCCAAGGACTTTGTTTGCCCTGTTGAGTAGCAGCATTTTAAAAGTTTCCTTATGTTCAATTGTGTTTTGATTCCAGGAGTCGAAGAAGATCTTGTGTGCATCCCCGGAACATTTAACTGCCAGGCGATCCGATGGCTTAACTTTAGGCACGTAGGTAATTTTAACTTCTGCTACATGAAGGAAATCAATTAATTGCTGAGCGTTAGTAATGTTTTTCATAATGCGATAGATTTAAGTTAAACAATGTTTTTACTGCGCAGCTGTCAGCCAGAAGGACTAAATAAGTGCAAAAGGAAACGCAAATTAATAGCGCAGCGGCTTTATGCCGTAGTCTTTTGCGTGGGTCGGCCATTTGCGGGCATGGCCATCGTTTTAGGACTTATGGCTAACTTGGTAAAAAACTTGTTTATAGAGTGAGCCCAGGGCGAACACCACTTCTGAATTATGATTTAAGCGTGTACCATTGTACCGCTCAAATCATGCATTAGCGCTGTGAAGGGTTTAGAACACGAAGAAGCTTTTTCAGCTTCAAGGCTTCCGCAGGCGAAGCGAAGCCCGTAACATAGCGACACGGGAATAATTAAAGTTATATGATCGAAGTGAATACCGCTTCCCGTGTAATGCCCCTGATCTTTAAATAAATATTTCATACATTTGAATAAGAATTAACCGAAACGTTAGCTGTTTTCCTGTTACAGACCCACGCTAACGTTTTAATAATAGACTTATCTGGGGCCGGTGAGCTGTTCAATATTATAAATCATGAGAATACAAACACCTTCATCGAGACAGGATATTGATAAAATAAGAAAATCGGATGAATTAATCATTGCCAATAAAGAACTTTCCTTTCAAAACGACGAGAAAGAAAAACAGGCAGCAGAGTTAATTAAAGCCCAAAAACACGCCGAAGAAAGCGAAGAAGGGAAGGGCTCAATATCTTCTTTTAATATTCCTTACAATGGTGGACCGGAAGAAAAAAACAGCAATAAAAATGTTGTTTCTGCTGACGGAACAGATAACCAGATTAAAAACCTCAAAATATTAATTGCCGAAGACGACGAAATGGCGATTTTTCTCATTACAAGGTATGTAAAAATATTTTGTCAGAAAGTTTTAATAGCAAGAACCGGAGTTGAAGCCGTTGAGATTTGTCTTAATAACCCTGACATCGATTTGATTCTGATGGACATTAAAATGCCCGTTATGGACGGATATGAAGCCACTGTAAAAATACGACAATTTAACAAAGAAGTGATCATTATTGCACAAACAGCTTATTCACAAAATAGTGACAAAGAAAAGGCAATAGAGACAGGTTGCAACGATTTTATTTCAAAACCATTCGGCCTGGCCTTATTGACAGAGATAATCGTAAAACAATTTAAAAAACAAGAAGAGAATAAACAAACAGTGTGATCAGAGAGAACCCCGCTTCCCGTGTAATGTCCGTGGGGTGGAAAAATCAGTGATATTAGAAGTGGCTACCTGAAATCAATATTTTACAATCTCGTCATCTACAGTATCCCAAACTTCAGAATGTAGTGAATAGTCAAACCATTCTTTAAACAGCTTGAATGTTCGGGTATCAACCAAAAGCTCTCCACAATTTATAGATGTACCTAATTGTTCTCGAAAAATGATATCATAATTTTTACTCAGCCAGACTTCCATATCCTCAATAGTATCTAATGATGGCACTAAGTAGACAGCCAAATCTTTACTCATGTCCTCTATGTCTTCATCATCGTTAAAATTATCTTTGAATACTTTTTTCATTAAATCAAAAAAAGGCTTTTTCGGTTTAATTACGATTGCGGTCCGGTTAACATAACCTGTATCGTCTGAGCTAAATTCCATGGTAAGCGAATTGCCTATTCTTTAAAAATAAAATTAACTGCTGCGCTAGATCCTATTAGGCTAAACTCAAAATCACTTTTGATGCAATCACTAAGCAATCTGACATGCATTATTTTATAAGACTTTAGCTTATTGATGAAATTTGCCAATTCTTGATTGAGACCAACGCCTTTTAAATTTGGGTCGACATACTCTTTAATAATTGGAACTCTGATAGTTTTTTTCGTGTATTTACCGTTTACTTTCAGGTCACCTATGTATAAATCATTGATGAATCCAATCGTTGTATCACCTTTAGAATTAATAAATCTGCCTCCCCAAAAACCATTTTTCATATGTATAAATAGTTCTATTATTTCTTCTTTATTTAATGTTAGTAGAATGGGTGAGTTTGGATTATATTCTTTGCGCATAACTAGTTTGGCTCCGGATTCAATTTTATACTCTATTACATCATGCGTTTCAAAAATCGTATCCTTTCTAAGGATAGAGTTAGTACTAAAGTCTAGCGAATAAAAATTTAAGAACCAAGTTTCTTTATCTGAAGATGATGTCACACTAGGTCTGAAAGTATAATCATCTCCGTCAAACTTTATTAAAACTTTATTATTAGCACAAACTGAACTTGGAACATTTGTTAGATATATATTCGGTTCATCTGCTTTACCCTCAAATACATTTATAACAAAGACAGGTTTGGTATAAGGAAATTCATAACCTTTACCTGTTGTTGAAGAAGTTTTATATTTCCCATCAAAAACATTACCTCCCTCCGAATAGGTCCATGATTGTCCATTTAACGTAAAAATAACGAAAATGAACATTGTAAGAAAAATAAGATTTCTCATAATAGATATTTTACGGGAAAAATTTAAAATTTATCATGCAGCCACAATGGCCTTAACCCAAACTCGTTTATAAAGGTATAAAGATAAGTAAGAATCCAACCAGTTGTCAGATAGTGGAAAGCCAGTGTCCTGGCGTAATGTAAACCATACGGATGATTTTTACTGAACAAGCTCTTTAATCTGTGCATGAATAGCCCTAAAATTACTCTCTACATCAAATAAAAAGTTCCTCTCCGGCATGCCTACTGGCTCACAGGAAATGTTTTTAAAACGGGTATTAAACTCCTTGTTACTGCCTTCCACAAGGATCCCGCAAAAACGACCTACATCAAACTGTAGTATATCCTGTGGCTTAATCCTTTCACGTTCCTGAATTGAAAAATTCTTTGACGTTCCTTCGCTTTTGCTGTTGGTGGTAATTGTACTTGATTTTCCACGTGACTCCGAATGACTCTCAAAGTATTGATCCGTTTTACCAAATAGCTTACTCACATATTCTGCGGTTTTTTGGCTGCTAACCCTGCCAAAAAACTGATTATTCAGAAGGCTGATTATTACATCAGCGTTTCTTTGTCCGTATTGTGACACTATTTGTGAAAAATCCTGCGCAAAGAATGATATACTAACCTTGTTACTGCGTGCGGTTGCCGGGATTATCTCAAGCTTAGGAATGTAAAGCGTTGGAGCTTCATCCAGTAAAACTGCGCTATGGTGCTTTCCTGCCTGGTTCATCTGCTTTAAGGCTACTGTAATAATCAGACTCAGCACAGGGGAATAAGTTTCGGGTATTATTGGAGAGTTCCCCAGGCTTAGCCATATCGGATCAGCAGGGTTATTGACTTCTAATGAAAAATCGTTTCCGCTTAGCGGATAGAAAATCTCCGGGGTGTTTAAAACACTCATTGCACTTTGAAGCGTACTGATAACACCGCTTAGCTGCTCCCTGGAATCATTGTTTAACGCTGTTTCCAGGCTCTTTACCATTCCAGAGCATTGAAGATTATTTGATAGCAGGTTTATAATTTTTCTTTCATCTGTCAAAACAAGGGCCACGGCATGGGGTAGCGTGCTGTACTCTGGTAGTTCCCTCGATAAGTAGAAAATTATTGCAGCCAAAACATCCGTGCAGCTTCTAACCCAAAAGTCTTTCTTTTCAAGGCTCTCGGGTAACAGGTTGTTGATGATTGCGGTTGAAAATTCCCTGGCATAACTTGCATTAATTATATAGCGGGGATCTAGGGGGTTCACCCGGTTAGATCGCTCGAGGTCGTTAAAATTTATATTGTAGTGTTTAAACCTTGACGTCTTTTGACTTAGAAAGCCTTCTAACTCATTGGTGAGGGTTGGTGATTTAAAGTCGTAGATAATGCCGCAAAATTCGTTATCAATAGCCGATTTCATGAGCTGCCGTAGAATAGATTCACTCTTTCCGCTCCCTGCGCTGCCGATGCAGAGAATGCCCCGGAAGGGGTTTTTTATCATGAGATCCACATCTTGTGTTTGAAGCTTAAGAGTGTACGGGGTGGCTAAATCCTTGCTTATTTTCGATGGGAGGGGTTTACCGATGCCCTTCGCCAGGTCTTTCTTTTTAAATTTACTCCTGAAGGACAGAGCAATCAAGACGATAATAGAACCCCAAAATAGTATTACGGCAATATGTTGCCCAGAACCAGGAGAGGAATTATCCTGTATGTCATTTTTGAAAAGTTCCGGATGTGCTTTTTGTAGTTCCTGTCTGTGTACCTGGGCTCCGCTGCCGAGAATAAAAAAAACCACAACACATATAACTATGAAAGAAACAAGACACCCCCTATTGCTAATAAGCTTGCCAAGAAACTTCCCTGCAGCATTTAAAATGAATATAATTAATTGTATCATAAATACTGTTTTAAAGGTTCAGGTCCCTCGATAGTTTTTGCTTGATTGATTTAACCGCATCCAGGAGGATCTTCTCTGGAGCAATTAATTTGTCCAGGTCTGTGATTTTTAACAGAGCACCCTGGCGAAGCTCTTCTGTTACGGCTTTCTGCAACATTTCCGATTTTTGCAATCCTGTACCGTTCTTCATGGTATTCATGTACTGGTAGGACTCTTTAAGCGGCCGGTCGTACCCTGTTTTCTGGTCGAAGCTCTGCTCTGTTCTCAGGGTTAACCTATCCCTGTCAAACTCCTTGCGGTTGTTGGTGGTCGGGCTGATCCGGTTTCTACCATCTGACGTTTTACGTCCTACAATAAAATGACAATGCACGTTAAAACCCTCTTTGGCTTCGCCCTGCAATTTCAATCCTGTCTTTACCTCCTGGTCACGGCCGTTATAGTAGCGGTCGTGCTCAACCTTGTAGTACATTTTTACGTTTTGGGGTTCTATTGTTACCTCCTTCCCAGCTTTGTCAAGCTTCCTGAAGTTGTCCGCAAACTCCTGGTTAAAATCCTTCTGTATCCATGACTTGAAGTTCTCCAGCCGCTGTGCCTCGGTATTTCCCAGGGCTTTCCACTCCTCTTCAGTAGGATTAATGCTTCCTGTGGCAAACTTGCCTTCGTCTCGGCCAATGCCCTGGCGATCGCTGTCGATAGCTGCCCGGACCTCTGCAGGGTGACATTCATCCCGGCCATTGCTAAACCAGTGCTCAGGTTGTTCTCCCTGTTCAAGATGTACTGCGTCCTCTTTCCCCAGGTAGTTCACGAAAGCTGACGAGCTCCCTGAGCTGGCGAGCTTGCCCTTGCTATTTGTTTTCGGTTTATCAAACTTAATAAACATGGATTAATCTATTTATTTTGTTTCCTGTGACGGTCAATAATGCTGTTGCCTGTCATCCCGACGGCTGCGCCATGCTCCATGATAATATCAACCTTTTCCGTCAGATCCTTGTACTGCCTAACTATGGTCTCTTGTTTTTGGCCAAACTGGTCGAATAGATTTCGTAAAGTTCTGTTAATCGCCTGCTCGAGGTTAGCTGTCAACTTACTCATGGCAGTAACTTCTTTAAGGGTACCACTAAGCATTTCGGGAAGGGTTGAAAAATGCTGATCTATCTTTCCTTCTGTTTTGGTCAACGCCTCGAGCAGTGGAAGTAAGTTGTCACGCTCGAAGGTCTTTTGAAACCCTATGAGCTGGCTTACTCTCTTTTCAACTTTTGCAATTTCTTCTTTTACACTCTCCGGTGGATCCGCCGGGTTGATCCCGGATTTTCGAAAATATGCCAGGGTATATTTTACAAAATCGCCCTGGGTGATTCCTTGCTTTTTGCAATACGTCTTTAGGTCCTCTCTGGTGACTTCATCCACGTTGATAGTTGCCATAATAACTATATTTTAACTTGATTATCTGCTAATTATGTTTAATAATGTTATTCATTAAACAAATATAGTTATTTTTAGAATAAAACAAAAATGTTTTATTCATCTCTTAAACAGGACGTTAGTCCTGTTTCCCCCTCGAAGAGGGCAAGCAGAATCTCACGAAGTGAGGTTCCCGCTTGCTATCTTTTTCCCTTCACTTCGTTTCGGGCAAAAGCTACCCTGCGGCTTTCTGCAGGGTAGCCCATCCGAAACGCTCCGGAAGGAGCAAAAGGGAAAAAGATGAAAGCATAAGCGGGGGCAAAAAAACAGCAAGGCATGTGAGTAGAGTTATTCCTGTCCTGACGGGGGTCCTTAAAAACCCCAAAGGAAGGACGGGAAATAACTCGGCCAGCCAGCACACCCGGAAAAGCTTATAGGGTAGTTTGAGGGTTTATAATTGTTGGGGGGGCGGTGTCTTGCTGTTTGATTTTTCGCCTCATTGATTTTTTGGAACGGTGGAGCTCGGCGGGGATAAAAGTTAAAAACAGTATATTTGAATATATTTTGTTCCAAAATAAAATATCGTTGAACCTGGCAGATTAAAACTTTGAAATAAAACTGACTTTTTACAGGGGGGCATCCGGGATATTGTTGTTTACCCCTGAAAAGTTCAGGGGTACAAAGAAGTTAGCTGCTATTCGTGGCCTCCCGGACATTTGACAAGTTGATGATAGAAAAATTCTATACCATATGTCCATTTTTTCATTATCAGACTATTAACTTTATAAATTTGAACTAATTTAAAAGCTTCTGAATTAATTTGACACTTGATGAATATAGAAATTGAAATTCAAGACAGCAAACTACAGAACTTAAGTTCTACCGCACATTCTGAGATTATAAAAGTATCACAAAGGTACCTAGAAGACGTGCTCGACGAAGCAAGTAGAATTGAAGAAAGTAGGAGAACATCTGTGAAAGCACCGGAGATCACCGCATCCTTAATCAATGATGCAGCTCATTACGCAAGGACATTCGGAATTAGAAAAAAGAAACCCAAGCGTCTTGTTTTCCTTCAAATCGTTGCATTCATCGGTTCAATTTTTACCGGTGGTCTCTTTGATGTTGAAAAATTCAAGAGTCTTGGTTATGTGTTACTCTTTCTACTCATATTCCTAGTTGCCGTAGTATCTTCAGTTTATTTAATCTTTAATGACAACCAAAATGATTGACGAAAGTAAATATTCAAAACTTACTCCATCCGCAAAAGTGGAAATGGAAAAAATTACCGATGAATTTACCAAAAGCCTTTTTGATACAGCATATAACATCGCAAACGAACGTGAGACTGCAAGCAAAGAAATATCTCTCCGTGATATCTTAGAAGCCCAGCAACAGGTAAGGCAGAAAAATGAAAAGATCAAATCATTTGAAAATAAAAAATATAGATTTTTGTTTTTGATTTCATTTAGTGCTACCATATATGCGATAGGTGGAATTCTAATCTACCTTTTTCTAAATAGGGATTTTTCATTACAAAAAGATCTTGGATTAATAATTGCAATAGTTGGCGTTTTGCTCGCATTATTTTCAATTCTTTATACACAAATGATTAGTAAACGAGAATATTCTAGATCATCGGAGTCAGTAAAAGGGAGATATAACTTAACTGACAGTTTTGATTTAGTTCGTAGATGGCAAATAATAGAAGAGTTATCTAAAAAGTTGATGACTGAGTCAGATAAAGAGCAATCAACCTCTAACTCATTAGGTTTTCAAATTCGTTTCTTAAGTCACAAAATTGCAAAAGATGAAAAAGAGTTTTTGAAAATAAGAGAGTTGCTACAATTAAGAAATAAAATATTACATGAAAACTATCGATTAAGTACTAAGGAATATTCCGAATTCTTGCAATTTGCGGATGAGTTAATTAACAGACTTGAGTTCCTCAATGATCAACAATCAAAGAATATGCCTTCCCTCAGAATTATTAAGGCTACTTATGGAACATCAAAGAAATCAGTTGATGCTACGAGAGAACTTAACTTACTTATTAATAATAGTCGTCTTGAATTTATTGCTAATAATGAGATTGTTGGAGACCCTGATGAAGGGACTGTTAAGAGTCTTTCTATAACATATGAAATCAGTGGAAAAGAATATACTAGGACTTTTAATGAGGGAGATAAAGTAACTATTGACAAATAAATACTAACAGCAGCTAACATGGTGTATGCAACAAATTTAGACAGACCCCGTAAACGACATAAATAAATAAAATCTATGGCAGAACTAAAATGGAAAGAAGCAATTGTAAAAGTTTTTGAAGACGAGAAAAAAGCACTTCACTATACAGACATTGCAGAACTAATTGCCGAAAGGGGTTACAGAAAATCCTTAGGTGCGACACCTCAGGACACTGTTAGTGCAAACATAACAACTGACATTAACACGAACAAAGAAAAATCCATTTTTGCCAAGGTTGACAAAGGAATATATATCCTTAGAAAGTTTCTTGACAACAGGTCCCAGCTTGTGACTGAAGAAACAGAAGCGGAAACGGTTACTACTCAAAAGACGACAAAAGAACGCTATAAATTTATTAATGCTTTTGGCATTTATTGGAACAGAAATCTTGTTTACTGGAAAACGACACCTGATTTGCTGGGAATTCAACAAATTGGAGCATCAGAAGTAAACTTCAAAGACCAAATCGGTATTTATTTGCTTCATGACAGTAGAGAAACAATTTATGTTGGACAAGCTATTGAACAGCCACTAGGACAACGTTTAAAAAATCACACTACTGACCGACTTGGCGGTCGTTGGGACAGATTCTCTTGGTTCGGCTTTTATCCAGTAAACGAAAACGGGAAACTTTTGATGGACATCAAATTAGACAATATTACGGTTCAAAATATAGGTGATATTTTAGAAGCGATACTTATTGAGAGCATAGAACCTAGACAAAATAGGAAACAAGGCAATCTATTTTTTGGACTTGAGTATTTGCAACAAGAAGCACCAGAAATTAAGAAGCGATTAAAAGAACAAATTATTAGAGAACTGACTGATAAATTATGAAAAAATCTGTTCCTGCTGCAGATCCCTGGCGAGATATTAGGGGTCGGCTCACGAAACGGAAGTTAACGTACGTTAGCGTAAATTTATCAAACAGATAGCGAAATGAGGCATAGGGAAATTTTACAGCTCTTTTCTTATCCCTGCCGTGGATCCCTGGCGAGATATTAACAGTAAATTTTTTAAATACCAATATATCAAAGAATATCAGGAGTCCGTTTGATGATCTTTGAATAATTTTAATAAGAAATAAAACTGAATAAAGGTGTGTAATAATTCCTGTTGGGGTATTAATATATCTACCTTTAGGAGATGTATAAAGGAGTTAGCATTCAGGCTTTAGTGCGTCCACGGGGACAATTCACACATATCGTGACAGTTACGTAATGAAGAAAATGGCCCGAAATGCTAACTGAAAAGGCATAATTTCACTCGACAACCGGGACTCATAATACTTTGTAACTTTGATCATTACTAGATTCTATAAACGAATTAGCTACAATTCCCAAACAATCAGGCTTTGTGGCAGTAACATAATTTTCGAATGAATGATTGAAAAACATAATTGCACAGCTATGAAAAAAATTGCAGGTTTGCTCTTTCTAATCTTGATATCTATTGGATGTCGGCCAAGAGATTATTTTAAAATCATCAATGAAAATAATACAATGACTGAAAAAAAATTCTCAATTTATCTAGAGAATTCAAATAAAGCTTTGCCAAAGGACTACTCTCAAACTCCAATTATTTACAATAAGCTTATAAAGGGCGATTCAGTTGTTAATTACGTTTACTTCAAAAAGATCTGGTGGGGTGACAAAGATGTTGATCCAAAAAGTTTTGAGATAGTCTACAAACAGGATTCAACATATCTTTTCCTAGACAGAAAATTACCTTATTTTAATCTTACAGACCTAAATGGAAATACAACCGCGTCGGACCAATTATTAGGGAAGCCCACTTTAATTAATTTTTGGTTCACAAATTGTGGTGGTTGCATCGCAGAAATTCCTGAGTTAAACAAACTTGTCGAAAAATATAAAGAGGAGGTTAATTTTATTGCCTTCTCACTCGATGATGCTGACTCAGTAAAAAAGTTCCTTACAACTATTCCATTTAATTTTAAACATATACCGGATGCATCTAAATACATAACTAAAGAACTTATGATCAAAGGATTTCCATTAAATTACTTTCTGGACAAAAATGGATACATTAGAGAAATTTTAAGAGCAATGCCTACAGAGTCTGACAAATTTTCAGCTAACACTTATCCAAAACTGAGTAATCGCGAATTTGATAAGATTCTAGAAAAACTAACAAAACTGTAGCAACACTACCTAAAAATGATTTGGTTACCCTGACAGTTATAAATCTGGCCCGAAATGCTAACACGGATGGTATAGGTAATTGCCTTTGTCAGCCCGGACAGCTTTGTAATCAGCCCCAAAAGTCTATGCGAGAAACATTAAACCTATTTATCAAATTTCATCGTGCTAGGATTCGATAAATGGTAGCGGAAAGAGGCATAGGGAAAAATTACAGCTATTTTCTTACCGCTGCCATGGATCCCAAACGAGAGATTAGTAGTAAATTTTTTAAAAATCTATATATCAAGCAGTTATAAAAACAACCCGCCGCCGGAAATTTTTGGGTTTTTCTGCTTTCTTTTCCTTTTTGTTTCGTTTTTTCTTTCGCTCACCTTTCCGGTTATTTCCGTTCAACTCTCTGTCATTCTGTCAGTTGCTTGAGTTTTAATCTTAAAAACTTCTTCATTCTTTGTAAAGGCATTTTTAAGGTAAATTTTTTGCCTCTTTTTACGTCTTTGGAACTAATTGTATTATAATGTATTACAAGGGTGAATGTTAGTTTTTTACAACTCAATGTTAGTTTTTTACAACTCAAAATGGGCCGAATGTTAGTTTTTTACAACTCTTGTTAGTATACGTTTGTTAGGTCAAATTATATTACATACATTTGAAGAGAAAATTTAATCCATGAGTAAAAACGAAATTAAATTAGCGCAGGCTAATGTCTTAACTCAGGCAAGATACAACTTCACAGTAGTGGAGAAACGGGCAGTTTATTATATTATCAAAGAGGTTAGAAGGCAGTTTATTGAGGCCCCTGGTGGGCAAAGAGATCTCTTCAATGACCTGGTAATAAAGATAAAAACAGCAGATCTGCAGGGGCCAGATATTGGAACCGAGCTAAGAGAGGTCTATTTGTCTCTAAAAAATCTTAGACGTAAATCCATCTGGATTGAGGACGAGGAAAGGGTTTTAGAGGTCGGCTACATCAATTACTTTGAGCATTTAAAGAGAGAACCAAATCTGGAAGTACAGGTTTCTCATAAAATTCTCCCTTTCCTGGTGGAGCTGGCTGAACAGTTTACAACCTACAGCCTGACTGTTGCAATATCTTTAAAAGCCAAGTATAGCCAACGTTTCTATGAATACTGCTCACAGTTTAAATCCACGGGGTTTCTATACATTTCAATAAGCGACCTAAGAAAAAAAATGATACTTGAGGAAAAATACTCTCGTTATGCTCAACTTAAAATGTATGTTATTGATGTTGCACACAAGGAACTCAAATCCTTGTATGAGACCGGTAATTGTGATCTGTATTTCAACTATTCCGAAGATAAAAGCGGAAGGACGGTGAATGGGTTGAAAATCGTCATAATATCCAAGGAAAGACAGCCGGAACCTTTAAAAATTGATGACCTGGTTTATTACATCAGAACATGGTTAACGACTTGGCTAAACGCAGCAAATAAACCAAAAAATAAGGCCTGGATTGACAAAGTGATTAAGCACCTGCAAAAGAACCCGGATCAGCTGCCAAAACTTTATGATAGACTTGTAAGGATGCAGGAAAAGGAAACAGCGGCTAGTTATGCAGCCTTTTCCCGCTATATCATCGAGGAAGACTATCTGCAGGAATAGGTCTCGAAAAAATGTTTTAAGTGGCGCAAATCGCTTCTTTTGCCCCAAAATTTTAATTTTTTACTACTCACTGGATCTGTAGTTACAGGAGACGGGGCCAAAAACAAACACATGTTTATAAGTTCTGTATAAATACAACGGCAAACATTAAAACTTATGAGTAACATTTGTAATATTTGTAATACTAATAACACGAGTAACACTAATAACATTCAGAATATGAAGAAAGTAATTGCAATTAGCAACCACAAGGGCGGTGTAGGAAAAACAACATCCACACTAAACATTGGTGCGGGGATCGCCCTGAAAGGGATAAAAGTTCTTTTGATAGATATCGATCCACAATCCAACCTGACACAATGTTTAGGAATTACCGATGTTGAAAAAAGCATCTATGGAGCTTTGCGGGGTGATCACGATCTGCCAATCATTAAAATTACAGAGAATCTTGATGTAGTACCTTCTATTCTGGACCTGGCAAGCATCGAGCTTGAACTGGCCTCAAAGTTTGCCCGGGAGTTGGTTTTAAAGAAACTGGTGGATAAAGTAAAGGATAGCTATGAATATGTACTAATAGACTGTCCTCCGTCCCTGGGGCTCATCACGGTAAATGCGCTTACCGCAGCTGACGAAGTCTTTATACCTCTACAAGCCCAGTTCCTTGCGCTACACGGACTTGATAAGCTAACGGATATTATTTCAATGGTGAAGGAAAACCTAAATCCAAGCCTTACTATTGGTGGCGTTTTTATAACACAGTACGATAGCAGAAAGATTTTAAACAGGGATATCGCCGAATCCGTTAACAAACATTTCAAAGGGAAAATTTTTAAAACACTTATCCGGGATAATATTACATTGGCGGAAGCTCCGGTTCGGGGTAAGGACATATTCAACTATGACCCTAAGAGCAACGGCGCAAAGGATTATGAAAGCCTGGTCAGCGAAATACTAAATTGATAATACCGGTAATACTAGTAATATCAATAATACTAATAACACTAATAACACTCTAATTACATGATATATGGCAAAGAAAAGCTTTCAGGATTCTATAGAGAAAACGAACATTGCAGCCAAAACAGGAATAAGTAGTTTATTTACTGGCCCCGGGGTGAAGGAAGAACCAAAAACAGTTCTCGCCGAAAAATACCCGGAAGAAATTCGGCAAACATTCATCATTAAATCTGATCACCTGGAGAAGATCAGGGATTATGTTCACCTGAAAAGACAACAGGGAGATTCAATGTTTACCCAAAAGGATGCATTACAGGAAGCCTTTGAACTGCTATTTAAAAAAATAGGTAAGATACCCTCAAGACCAGAACACATTAAGGAGGCAGAAAAGCTACGTAGTAATAAGATAAAGAGGAGATAAATAGGCAAGTTTGCCAGGATGTTTGCATCTTGTAAGAGTTGTTTCTAAGGCTGAAATAAACGCAACTGGTTGCGTTTATTGAGTTGTTGTGTGCCATTAAAAATAACAGACAGTCATATATATCCGAAATGGATTGATGACACTCTTGATTTAACTATTGAAATAAATAAATTTCTATAATATAATAACAACTTATTTTACGTTCAAAATGTTAGATAAATACATAGAAATACTTAAAAAACTAATAAATGAATTTGAGGGAATAAGTGTTGACAGCCGAGGTTCATTTGTGATTGGGGACGATTTATTGATATGCCAACAGTTATTCTCAAAAAGTGTAAATCTCATAGAGAATATTACGTCCACCAATTCATATTATTCTCAAGAAGCAGAAAGAATTATAATTGGTAGTAAACGGGTAGGCGGTCTTCACAAGAATGCAATCAAAATGTTAAGAGGGCACCTTCAAGCACTTCTATCAGACATTGAAGATGGATTATTAACAAACCTTGAATACAAAATTACTGCACAAAGCTTCTTGAATTTCTTTGAACATGCAAAATCGTATTTAAATCAAAATAAAAAAATGGAGTCTTCTGTAATTGCTTCATCTGTTTTTGAAGATACTATTCGAAAGATTGGGAAGAAAAGTGGATTAGAATATGAGAAACTTGACCGTCTAATTGATGAATTGAAAAAATTACAAGTCATATCATCAACAGAGATGAAAAAATTCAAGTATTTTGCTGGCATCAGAAATGAAGCTATGCATGCAAATTGGGATAAATTTACAATTGAAGAAGTAGAAGACCTTATAAACGGGACAGAACAAACTATTGAAAAATATTTAGAAAATTAACGGCACACAACACCGCCGTCAGGCACCCGGCTTACTCGTTTTTGCAAGCTTTTCTTTTGCCATATACTTAATTTCAGCTGAATCATCATCAGGGGCGGTTAAAATATCTTCTTCCTGGACCGGGTACGGTTTCGGTTTTTTTGTATTACCCTTTTTTTTCTGTTCTACTTCTTCAGCTGGTAAACCAGAGATCTTCTTTAAAAGCTTTGATTTTATCATGGCTCCTGTATTAATTTAATTATTGTCTCTCTATTTTCAATGTCTCTTTTCAGAGCTGCTTTCAAACTGTTTAAATGGATCTCGGTTTGTTCTTTTTCTACCTGGCATTTTTTAAAACTCTCCTGAAGGTCCTTTATTTCCTGTTTCATTGTTTTTTGTTCTTCCGGGAACCGGACCAGGGCATCAACAATAAGTTTATCAATTAGCTTATTTAGTGATGAGAGCTTAAATTTCTCCAGTCCTACCGTGAGCAGCTTTTCCGTCTCATCGTCATAACGATATGTGAATTTTTTTCTATCTTCCATTGCCGTCATAATTTAGTATCGAGGATCTTCCGGAATAACAACTGCAGGAAATAAATGCCGTCAAAAAGTGTTCCTGGAGATCTTTTGGATCAGCAACTCGAGGCGAGAAATGCCGTCATAACATACTGCCGGCAGCTGCTGATCCGGGACCGGCCGGCCGGGTCCTTCATTAAAAATGCCGTCATTATATTATCTTTCGTTTGTATGTTATTTCTTCCTTTTTGTAAAACCGTTAACCGTTACTCCCTCTTTTCTCAGGTACTGATAAATTGTTGACCTGCTGATATTCTGCGTTTCCTCGATAAAGTTAATTGTATTTTTTTGCTTATAGAGCGTAACAACTGCAGAAGCTTTCTTCTTGTTGTAAGATCCTTCTGGCCGGCCACCATTTAATCCTCTGGCCCTGGCTGCTTCAAGTCCTTTTATCGTTCTCTCCCGGAGAACATTTACTTCCATTGCCTTCAGGATGGCAATAATTTGAAATATTGCCTCCCCCATAGGGCTTGACGTATCAAAAATTCCCTCGGTTAAGCTTTTAAATGTTATCCCCTTTTCTTTAAAGTCATTTAAAAGGACTATCAGCTCCCTAGTGGTTCTACCCAGGCGGTCCACGCTAAAAGCTATCAAAGTGTCACCGGGTCTTATTTGTTCCAGGAGTTTTAAAAGCTCTGGCCGGTTTGGAGATCTCCCGGAAACCTTCTCCTGGAAGATCCTCTCACAACCGGCTTTTTTAAGCGCATCGGTCTGCAAATTCAAATTTTGTTCCTTGGTGGATACTCTTGCGTAGCCAAAAATCATAATAGTTCTAATAAATGTTCAAACAAAGATAAAATGAACTTAGATTAATAAAAAGCGTTAATCGAACTTTATTATTCAATTTTTTTATGATTTTAGAAAGTTTGATTATACGGTCGTTAAATAAAACTTATTAAGTTGTCAAGACGAAACAAATTTTTATTGTCTTGGTAGTAGATTTAAATGAAATATTGTATCAACCTTTGAAAATATTCGATCTATGATAATCAAGATAGGCTTCTCGTCCTTCAGTCTGTAAAAGAGGATATCTTTTGTCTTGGGCAATATTTAGACGGGAGCAAGTCATCTTGGAGATCCAAGGTGAAATCTGAATTTTTTTATCATTGGTAAACGTGATAAAACCCCGGTCGAATAGAAAATCATAGGTAGGAGTAAACATGAAACCGTTTTTAGGATCAATTTTTTCATTTTCTAAAGAATTAATCCAAGGCTTTATATGACTCGCTATTAGTAACCTATCATCTGAGACTAGCGTAATTGGACAAAATGGACATTCTTCTAGGAGTCCCCTTCTGTATTTTCCCTGTCCAAGTCTGGCATAGCTGATTTCCTTCTTTTTTTCTTCGGGTATTTCAACCTCTTCGGCAATTCTTTCTTCTTCTTGTTTTACTTCTGATGGATGTTCAACCTCCCCGAAATAGTCTACAAAAAGACGGAAATAATATACGATCTCATTAGTAGTTGATTTAAGTTTTATAATTGAAAGGTAGGTAATGAATGGCAAAGATAGTTCTCGAATTAAATCAAACCCTCTGCCATCGGATTTTACATATACCCTGGTGCCTTGGATATGTGTTTGTTCAACTATATTAAACCAAAGATTGTTGGAAAGATTATTTACAATCTCAACTCTATCATTCCAATAGCCTGGCATAAGATCCTTATTTCTATATGGTTGCTCTGGATTTTTATATTCTGCTTCGGTCTCTTTCAAATACTGTTGTAGATCTTTTTTAAGTAAGAGGCAGTTTATATTAAATCCTTCATTCCCAAAAAAGTCTCTGATTTCTTGATTATCATTTCCTAGATACAACTTTGCTTCTCCGCTACCCGTCATTATCTTGTTGGATCTTTTAACGAAAGAATCGGCAACCGTTATTTTCTCCTTTGTGTCTAGGATTGAATAAGTCTGATTATTAATTATAATGTTTTCCATGTGATTTTTATTTCCCAAAGAGGGTGATATCCATTTGTTTTAGTAATGCAATTAACACATCAACCACAATGCTATTTCCAGCCTGTCTGTACATTTGAGTGTCACTTACAACTATCTTAAAATCATCTCTGAATCCCATAAGTCTTAAACACTCTTTTGGAGTTAGTTTTCTGATTTTGCCTTTATAATGTGTAACATAATTATCAACTCCAGCTCTATGCATTTTGTGCATTGTTTGCAAAAGCGGACGTGCGATCTCTAAATCAGTTTTTGTACTTGTTCTAAAATTCTTTGTACCTCCTGCCAAAACATAATTTCTTACCTTCTCAGAAAGGTAATATTTTTCCTCAACTTTACTTACATCAAAAACAAATTCATCAAATTCATTTTCGTGAGCTTCCTTAAATACAAAATCACCGTGCCAATTGAACTGTTGATTTGCTTTTTGGCAAAGCATTATATCACCATTTATTTGGGTATAGCGTTTGTTTTTATTTTTAGAGCTGGTAACAAATTTAATCCCCTTGTCCTTAAGGAAATACTTTGAATCTGTGAAGTCTTCTAGAAAATCTTGCATAGTTCGTTCCAACTTTATCGGTGTCGGAAACTCAAATACGAATTTGGGATCGAGAAAACCGACTACAAAAATTCTTTCTCTATTCTGTGGTATTCCAAAATCTTTGCTATTCAGGATACTAGAATGAATATTATAACCGAGTTCATGAAAAACATCTTTTACAACTGACCAAGTTTTCCCATTATCATGATTAGTAAGTCCTTTTACGTTTTCATATATAAATACCTTAGGTTTGGTTTCATTGACTGTCCTGGCAAAATCATAAAAAAGTGTTCCCCTGATGTCATCTAATCCCTTACGTTTACCCACCATAGAAAACGCTTGACATGGACTTCCACCTACCAAAATGTCGATTTTGTTTTTATACTTTTTAGCTGAAAATTTGGTTACATCATCATGCCAATCTTTCGCAGAAATTCTATAATTACCAAAATAACTGGCTTTAACATGGGGGTCAATATCTCCAGCAAAGACAATCTCATGATTTATTTTTAACCGGTTCATAGCGTGTTCAAACGCCCCAATTCCACTAAACAACGTTCCTATTCTAAGTTCTGCATTGGGCTTTGAAAATGGGTTTTCCCTCCAGTCAAAAGGGCCAAATAAGGTAATTTCATCTATAACAGTTGCCTCGTCAACATTGTGCGTGGTTTGAATCTTTGATAAATATTTTACTTTTTGTTCAGCCAATTCCAAAACAGTAGTGTCTAATTTATTTTCAAAAATATTTCTTGCAATCTTTTCACTTAGAAGTTCTTTTTCCATCTGAGGTAGGTCCAATTTGAAAATAGAACACAATTTAGGTAAGCGCTTAATATCAAATTCTCTTTTCCCCGACTCAATTTTACAAAGGTTTGCCGAGTCAATTTTTAGCTCTTCTGAAAGCTGTAAAAGAGTATAACCATGATCATTCCTTAAACCTTTTATAAATTCTCCGAAGGGTTTTTCCATCTAATTGTCATTTATTGACAAATATATGGAATCTTGGTAAAAAATATTAAATCGAGCAAAATATTTTAAAGAATTTTTGACCTTATTTACGATTCTTGAAGAATTTGTACAATCACATTATTTAATCGGATAGCATAGTCTTTCTTATTTAATTCACATTCAAAGATTGTAATTACTTTCCACCCTTTTGAAGTCAATATCAATTCGTTATCTGTATCGTTCTGTTTGGTTCGATTTATTTTCCCAATCCACCAATTTGTCCTTGTCTTTGGAATTACGAAGTGTTTACAATCATTATGACCATGCCAAAAACATCCATGAACGAAGATTACTGTTTTATATTTTGGTAAAACTATATCTGGTTTCCCAGGTAATTTTTTATCATACAGTTTAAAACGAAAGCCTTGTGAAAACAGGTATTTCCTTACCAAAAGTTCAGGAAAGGTGTTTGTCCCTTTTATTTGGCTCATATTATAGCTTCTTGTTTTCTTGTCATGAACATCAGTCATGGTACAAATTTATGAATTATACACATGGAACTGTGCGAGTGCATTTGGCTTTTACATGTGGAAAAATCAGTGACCCTGACCATAGTTGGCTGGAATAAATTTTAATAAAGAATTCAAGAAGTTTTTAAAGGGAAAAACATTGATGAAGAATTTTTCCAATGCCTTAGCGGTGTTAGTCACTACCATTTCGCCCTCAAAGGCCAAGCCGAAATGATTGTTTATACATTTTTGCTCCCTGGCAAAAATGATCTTTGTAAACCATAATTTTCTCCATCCCAGGCATCCTTAGTGGAAAAACCAGTGGCCCAATCACCTCTGGCCACAGGCAACATCCCCGAAAGGGAAACGCACCCGGAAGTAGCAATAGATTAAAAGAAGCCCCTGAGAATCGTTTTTCAGGGGCTTCTTTTAATGTCGTTTACCCGGAAGTCAGGCTAAAGGTTCTTGGACCGTGGCCATCTATCTTTTCGCTGCCGTACTTTTTTCGGATTTCATCTATATCCTTGGGCTTGGTGTTTAAACATTTTTCTTCACTGGGGCGATAGTACCACATCACTTTTTTGGGGGCAAAGAATAACCCTGCATTTTTTAGGGTCTCTCGATGCTTATAGGTGTTTCCGCTTACCCAAATCCAGCTGCCGATAAGCTCTATAAGAACCTGGTCCAGGACAATAAGCTTGTTGATTACTTCAGGGTATATGATGAAATCTTTCTCCTGTTCCTCATTATCAAAGGAGAAGCTCTTATCCTTAAGGATCTGTTGGTACTCAGCGTTAATTTGCTGCATGGTCAGAGTGTCGCCCCCTTTATCGGGGTGATGCTGCATAGCTAGCTTCTTGTAGAGCTGTTTAACGTCCTCTATCGAAGTACAATTAATAAAAAAGTTAGGTTTCATAAGATAGTACAATTATTACGGTGTGGCTCACCTTTCTATGCCAGATAGCGGAATTGCTTCAAGCTTTGAACGGGAACCAGCCATAAGGGCTGAATGAGCGCAAAAGGAAACGCAATAAATAGCGAAGCGGCTTTATGGCGTAGTCTTTTGCGTGGGCAGGGTCTTTGAGGGATGGCCAGCGTTTCAGACCGTTGGCTAACTTTGTGATAATACTTGAGCTAAGTAAATAATCATTCCACTTTGCATTTTTTCATACTTCTCTTCACTAAGGTATGAGCTGGTGAGAGCACAAAGCCTGTATTTATTCCTCGTTAAACATAAAAAAATACCCCGAAGGGTATTAATTTTAAAGTTGACCTTCATCTGCAAAGCTTCTGTAGAGATCTCTTTCAGGAGTGATGATAATGTGATCGAGGAGCTGAATGTCAAGAAGATTACCGGCCTCTTTTATTTTCTGGGTTATCTTTAGATCGCTCTCACTTGGATTTTGATTTCCTGAAGGGTGGTTATGAGCGACGATAATTCCTGAAGCGTTACCCTTGATGGCATACTGGAAAATCAGCCGAACATCCGTTACAGTGCCGGATAGTCCTCCTTCAGATATCGTGGTAATTCCAAGGACTTTGTTTGCCCTGTTGAGTAGCAGCATTTTAAAAGTTTCCTTATGTTCAATTGTGTTTTGATTCCAGGAGTCGAAGAAGATCTTGTGTGCATCCCCGGAACATTTAACTGCCAGGCGATCCGATGGCTTAACTTTAGGCACGTAGGTAATTTTAACTTCTGCTACATGAAGGAAATCAATTAATTGCTGAGCGTTAGTAATGTTTTTCATAATGCGATAGATTTAAGTTAAACAATGTTTTTACTGCGCAGCTGTCAGCCAGAAGGACTAAATAAGTGCAAAAGGAAACGCAAATTAATAGCGCAGCGGCTTTATGCCGTAGTCTTTTGCGTGGGTCGGCCATTTGCGGGCATGGCCATCGTTTTAGGACTTATGGCTAACTTGGTAAAAAACTTGTTTATAGAGTGAGCCCAGGGCGAACACCACTTCTGAATTATGATTTAAGCGTGTACCATTGTACCGCTCAAATCATGCATTAGCGCTGTGAAGGGTTTAGAACACGAAGAAGCTTTTTCAGCTTCAAGGCTTCCGCAGGCGAAGCGAAGCCCGTAACATAGCGACACGGGAATAATTAAAGTTATATGATCGAAGTGAATACCGCTTCCCGTGTAATGCCCCTGATCTTTAAATAAATATTTCATACATTTGAATAAGAATTAACCGAAACGTTAGCTGTTTTCCTGTTACAGACCCACGCTAACGTTTTAATAATAGACTTATCTGGGGCCGGTGAGCTGTTCAATATTATAAATCATGAGAATACAAACACCTTCATCGAGACAGGATATTGATAAAATAAGAAAATCGGATGAATTAATCATTGCCAATAAAGAACTTTCCTTTCAAAACGACGAGAAAGAAAAACAGGCAGCAGAGTTAATTAAAGCCCAAAAACACGCCGAAGAAAGCGAAGAAGGGAAGGGCTCAATATCTTCTTTTAATATTCCTTACAATGGTGGACCGGAAGAAAAAAACAGCAATAAAAATGTTGTTTCTGCTGACGGAACAGATAACCAGATTAAAAACCTCAAAATATTAATTGCCGAAGACGACGAAATGGCGATTTTTCTCATTACAAGGTATGTAAAAATATTTTGTCAGAAAGTTTTAATAGCAAGAACCGGAGTTGAAGCCGTTGAGATTTGTCTTAATAACCCTGACATCGATTTGATTCTGATGGACATTAAAATGCCCGTTATGGACGGATATGAAGCCACTGTAAAAATACGACAATTTAACAAAGAAGTGATCATTATTGCACAAACAGCTTATTCACAAAATAGTGACAAAGAAAAGGCAATAGAGACAGGTTGCAACGATTTTATTTCAAAACCATTCGGCCTGGCCTTATTGACAGAGATAATCGTAAAACAATTTAAAAAACAAGAAGAGAATAAACAAACAGTGTGATCAGAGAGAACCCCGCTTCCCGTGTAATGTCCGTGGGGTGGAAAAATCAGTGATATTAGAAGTGGCTACCTGAAATCAATATTTTACAATCTCGTCATCTACAGTATCCCAAACTTCAGAATGTAGAGAATAATCAAACCATTCTTTAAACATTTCGAATGTACGATTCTCAACCAAATGCTTTCCGTGACTTACAGATGTTCTTAATTGTTCTTGAAAAATGATATCGTAATTTATACTCAGCCAGACTTCCATCTCCTCAATAGTTTCAATTGATGGCACTAGGTAAACAATTAAATCTAGACACATCTCTTTGGGGTCTTCAACTTCGTCAAAATGAACTTCGTATACATACTTCATTAAATCAAAAAATGGCTTTTTAGGTCTTATTACGATTGCTGTCCGGTTAATATAGCAAGTATCATCTAAGTTAAATTCCATGGTATTAATAATTGAATTGATTAATGTACATATCTAAAGTCAGGGAAAGTGTCCTATGCTGGCGTAATGTAAACTTTTGCGGATAATTTTTACTGAACAAGCTCTTTAATCTGTGCATGGATAGCCCTAAAATTACTCTCTACATCAAATAAAAAGTTCCTCTCTGGCATGCTTACCGGCTCACAAGAAATGTTTTTAAAACGGGTATTAAACTCTTTGTTATTGCCTTCCACAAGGATCCCACAAAAATGACCTACATCAAACTGTAGTATATCTTGTGGCTTAATCCTTTCACGTTCCTGAATTGAAAAATTCTTTGACGTTCCTTCGCTTTTGCTGTTACTGGTAATTGTGCTTGAGCTTCCTCGTGACTGCGAATGACTCTCAAAGTATTGATCCGTTTTACCAAATAGCTTACTCACATATTCTGCGGTCTTTTGGCTGCTAACCCTGCCAAAAAACTGATTATTCAGAAGGCTGATTATCACATCAGCGTTTCTCTGTCCGTATTGTGACACTATTTGTGAAAAGTCCTGCGCAAAGAATGATATACTAACCTTGTTACTGCGTGCGGTTGCCGGGATTATCTCCAGCTTAGGAATGTAAAGCGTTGGAGCTTCATCCAGTAAAACTGCGCTATGGTGCCTGCCTGCCTGGTTCATCT
>Ga0307377_10002235_pt1 | contig 23113 bp, 21 predicted proteins | sample TR3MG_FD_202535 | JGI IMG/M metagenome (GOLD analysis project Ga0307377, IMG submission 202535) | Soil microbial communities from Risofladan, Vaasa, Finland - TR-3 | ecosystem: Environmental > Terrestrial > Soil > Coastal area > Acid sulfate soil | place: Finland: Risofladan, Vaasa | collected...
TACAAGACCGCGATGATCGATGGCTGTCGAGAACACCTGCAATGGTCGCGGGTTTGACCGATCATGTTTGGTCTTTGCGTGAATGGCTGAGTTATCCGGCCGTTCAATTAACATAAGACACAAGGCAAATTCGCGCATTTCAATTAATTTAGCAGGTCTTTTTCGTTTAGCGCAGGGTCGCCGCCGGGTCACAAATCTCTGACGATGTCCTTTCTCGAGGGTCTGGTCCGGTTTTTGCTAAGGTTTAGACAAATGTTGAAGGCAAAGTAAGGAGCGAGCCATGTCAGCGCATGCAGAAAGTATTGGTTTATGTCTCACGTGCAAAAATGCTCCGGGCTGTACGTTTCCAAGCGCTCACAAAAGGCCCGTCTTTTATTGTGAAGAATTTGAGATTGAGAAAACACCTCCAGGAGGGACTGCCGTCAAAGACGGGCTGCAATCGACAGACTCTAACCCTGTAAGAGCAGACGACTCAACAAGATTCTTCGGTCTTTGCAGTGATTGCGAGGGCCGTAATACATGTGTTTTCCCCAGACCTGAGGGGGGTGTCTGGCATTGCGAGGAATACCAATGAAACAAGACACAATCACCCCAAGCAAAGAAGATTTGCAATTACAGGAGCAGTTGGACTCGAATGATATCCTGGATATCCTGGAAAAGCATAAACAGGACCGTGGCGGACTTATCGCCATCCTCGAAGAAATCCAGGGCGAATACGGGTATCTTCCCGAAAAGGCCCTAAGAATAGTGAGCGAAAAGACCGGCCGGTCTTTGGTTGATGTATACGGCGTGGCCACATTCTATCGCTCGTTCAGTTTGAAGCCCAGAGGCAAGCATCACGTCTGTGCCTGTCTGGGCACAGCCTGCCACGTCCGCGGCGCGCCAAGGATTGTCGAAGAGCTCCAGCAGCAGCTCGGAATCAAGCCCGACCAGACAACTGCGGACAAGGAGTTTACGCTGGAGACCGTAAACTGCCTGGGCGCCTGCGCTCTCGGACCGGTGGTGGTTATCGACGGCCGCTACTTCTCAAAGGTCAGAAAATCGAGGATTAGTCAACTATTGGATGAAGCCCGCAACGGATTCGACACGGTCGAGATAGGCAGGGACAAACGATTTTTCCCCATTGATGTGAGCTGTCCCCATTGCAACCGAAGCTTCAAGGACGAGGCCTTTGTTATCGATGGGCAGCCCTCTTTGAAGGTGACCGTGTCCCTGGACCACAAGAAAGGCTGGCTGAGGCTGTCTTCATTGTATGGTAGTTACAATATTTCCTCTCAGTTTGAAATTCCCCTCGGTTCGGTTGTAAGTTTCATCTGTCCGCACTGTCGTGTGGAACTTCCGAGTACGTCGAACTGCTCGATGTGCGGCGCGCCGATGGTCCCCATGCTTGTCGACGGCGGGGGCATAGTGCAGATTTGTTCACGCCGCGGATGCAAAAACCATATGTTGGACCTGGTCTGACCGGACGAATGTGAAGGAAACTGTCTGTTCAATGTGAGGGGCTACGAAGGGTATCGTGATGCTAAGATTATCTTCTTTGAATCAGTTGGAAGAATTACGGAATGTGCTTTCAGATGCCGCCGATGAAAACGTGCCCCGCATAGTTATTCCCGCAGGGACATGCGGGCAGGCCGGCGACGCGAATGACCTTATCCGTGTGGCCAAACGCGAGATTCTGGCAAAGAGCCTGACCAGGAAGGTTCGTCTGCGCGTCACCGGCTGTCACGGCTTCTGCCAAATGGAGCCTTCCGTACTTGTCGAGCCTCGCCGGGTCTTTTACCCCAGAGTCGGTCTCAAAGAGATGGAGCGTATCGTCCAGGCCGCCGCAAAAGACCAAGTGCTTGCCGATATTCTCTTCGTGGACCTCGAAACAGGCAGGCCCGTCGAAAAGCAGGACGACATACCGTTTTTCAGCAAGCAGGTGCGCAGGCTTCTTTCCTGGAACGAGAAGGTCGATCCTATTCGCATTTATGATTACATTGAAGCAGGCGGGTATTCGGCGCTGGCGAAAGTATTTGCCGCAGGCGAACCCAGCCGGGTGGTCGAAGAAGTCAAGCGTTCGGGATTAAGAGGACGCGGAGGAGGCGGCTTTCCGACCGGTCTGAAATGGGAATTGCTGGCCAGGCAATCCGGCAAGGCTGGCAAGTTCCTCGTGTGCAACGCCGACGAAGGCGACCCTGGCGCATATATGGACCGCAGCGTCCTTGAGGGTAACCCGCACAGCATTATAGAAGGGATGATTATTGGCGCCTATGGCACGGGCGCCACAGAGGGGATAACCTACGTCCGCAAAGAATACCCCCTCGCAATAAGACATCTCGGCGTTGCGCTTCAGCAGGCCCGCGAACTCGGGCTTCTGGGTGAAGACATTCTCGGCACAGGTTTTTTATTTGACATCAGGCTCGTCAAAGGCGCCGGCGCATTTGTGTGCGGGGAAGAGACGGCGTTGATCCGGTCGGTGGAGGGCAAAATGGGCGAGCCGCGCCAAAGGCCGCCCTTCCCGATACAAAAAGGTATCAATGGCAGACCCACGGCAATCAACAACGTTGAAACCTGGGCCAATATCCCGCTGATTTTCAGGCTTGGCGCCGAGGAGTTTGCCAAGGTCGGCACTAAGAATAATTCCGGCACGAAGATATTCAGTCTCGTCGGCAAAATCAAGAATACCGGCCTTGTCGAGGTGCCAATGGGTATAACCATCAAGGAAATCGTCTATGACATCGGCGGCGGCCCCGTGGGCAAGGCCAGGATAAAGGCGGTTCAGACAGGCGGGCCATCGGGGGGCTGCATTCCTGCCGATATGTTTGACCTGCCTGTGGACTACGACAGCCTCACGCAGGCCGGCTCAATCATGGGCTCAGGCGGCATGATTGTCATGGATAACAACACGTGCATGGTCGATGTCGCAAGGTATTTCATGAATTTTCTTAAGGACGAATCATGCGGTAAGTGTTTTACCTGCCGAAAAGGCACGCAACGAATGTACGAGATTCTCGACGACATCTCAAAAGGAGAAGGAAAGCTTGAGCACATAGAGCTTCTCAAAGAGCTGGCGGAGGTGGTTAAGGACACCACGATGTGCGGTCTTGGACAAACGGCGTCCAATCCTGTACTGAGCACGCTCCGCTACTTTCCTGATGAGTACACGCGGCACGTTGTTGATAAGAAGTGTGAGGCTTTCGTGTGCAGAGAATTGGCAGGCGCGCCGTGCCAGACCGCCTGTCCTGTGGGTACCGAGGTCTGGCGATACGTAGCGCTCATCGAAAAAGGCAGGTATGAAGAAGCCTACCAGGTTATTCGGGATGCCAACCCGTTCCCATCGGTTTGCGCCCGGGTTTGTGACCGCAAATGCGAAACCAGATGCAACCATGCCGTCAGCGGCGGCGAAGCCATCGCCGTCAGGGCATTGAAAAGATTCGTAACAGACCGTGTGGATCCCTCGGTTTATAAGCCGGCGCGGGCTCCTCAGTATAACAGGGACGGGCACAGAATAGCAATTATAGGCTCAGGTCCCGCTGGTCTGTCGGCGGCACACTGCCTGTCTTTGCTTGGTTATAAGCCGACGCTAATCGAATCGGAGAATCAGCCCGGCGGAATGCTTGTCAGCTGCATCCCGGCCTATCGTCTCCCGCGGGATGTCCTGAGCAAGGAGATAGAATCGCTGCTTGATGAAAACATAACACTCAGGTGTGGAACAACTCTCGGGCCGGATGTAACCATTGACGAACTTTTCAAGGACAGTTTCAGGGCCGTTTTTCTCGCAATCGGGGCAGACAAGAGCTGGCGTTTGGATATCGAAGGAGAAGATACCAAGGGAGTGTACCCCTCCATGCATTTTTTGAAGGCCTTCAACTTGAGGGGCGAGGAGCTGGCCAAGGGACACGTCGGCATCGTCGGCGGCGGCAACTCGGCGGTGGACGCCGCGAGGGTGGCCATGCGCCAGAAAGCAGTCAGAAGCGTAACGCTGCTCTACCGCCGAACGTACCAGGAGATGCCTGCGTATGCCGAAGAGGTCGAGGCGGCTCTGGAAGAAGGTATAAAGCTCGAGACTTTGGTTTCGCCCGTAAAGATACGTTATATCGAAGCGGCCAGGGCCGAAGGAGTGAGAGTTGAGACTTTCGTGTCGCCTATAAAAATAGACTCGCGGCATGGTCGCCTGGCTGATATCAGATGTATCAGGAACAAACTCGGTGACATAGATTCGAGCGGCCGGCGCAGACCCGTTCCCATTCCGGGCACCGAGTTCACAATACCTTTGGATACGTTGATTGTAGCCATCGGCGAGCGTCCTGACAGCGATTGTCTTGCCTCGATGGGGCTGGAAGTCGGCAAGAGCGGCGTCCTTCACGTTGATGCGGAAACCCTTTGTACGAACCGGCCCGGTGTGTTTGCCGGCGGAGACCTTGTTACCGGCCCCAATACCGTTGTTGATGCTGTTGCCATGGGCAAAAAGGCGGCATCCGTGATAGACCGCTACATTAACGGTAAAGAACTCCGTGAGCCCCCAAGACTGAAGCTGCCGGAGATTTTCGTAGAGCCTGCAGCGCTCGGCGGCGAAGAATACCAGGAGGCGGCAAGGTCAGAACCTGCCACCCTGCCGGCAAAATCACGAAAGAAGAATTTCGCAGAGGTTGAGATGACATTGTCTGTTGAGCAGGCAACGCGCGAGGCCCGAAGGTGCCTCAGGTGCGATCTGGAGTTCACACAGCCTAAACAGAACGGCAAATCCGATTGCCCGGCACTCGAGGAGAAATCGGCATGATTACTTTGAAAATAAACGGTTTGGATGTTTCTGTTGAGCAAGGTACTACCGTACTGGAAGTGGCGGATTTTTTGGGCTTTCCGATTCCGACCCTGTGCCACATGGACGGCCTGTCGCCCTACGGCGCCTGCCGGCTGTGCGTGGTTGAGATCGGAGAGGGCGCGAAAGCCAGGCTCGTATCCTCGTGTACCTATCCGGCGGAGGAAGGGCTTAAGGTTCGTACGGCATCGTCCCGTGTCCTTCAGGCGCGGAGGATGATTCTCGAACTGCTGCTTGCTTCGTGTCCCCAGTCCAAAACTATCCAGGACCTTGCTTCCGCTCATGGCATTCGCCGGCAGCGTTTCAGGCAGGAATACGAGGATTGTATCCTTTGCGGCCGATGCGTGAGGATGTGCGAGGAACAAATGATGGCCAAGGCCATCGGCTTTCGCAACAGGGGCCAGAAGCGGAGCATCGGCACGCCATTTGATGCCAAGTCCGACGTCTGCCGGCTGTGCGGCGGCTGCATGTATGTCTGCCCCGCCTGCCAGCTTCGCTGTACTTACAATGAGCCTGAAAAAGCAATCTGTGGCGGCTGCGCAAATCTGACCCCGCCATGCGTCGAGAAAGAGCAGTTTGACGATATGATGTGCTACATGAATCCCTGTGTAGCCTGCGAGATTATCAAGAAATGACAAGAGAAAGGAGCCAAATGCAATGTCAGTGACGCTATCGAAGGTAAACGCCTCGGCCGCGACTCTTACAAAGAACCGGACCGTGGATTCAGTCGTGCCTGCATCAGGGATGTGCGTGACCTGCGTGGACGGCTGCATCGGAATGTGCGAGATTGGCAAGTCCGCCTATCGCGGGCATGAGGTCATCTATCCCCAGCCGTTCGGGGTGGTGACAACCGCCGCCGAAAAGACCTATCCCGTGGACTACTCCCACTTCAATATCATGGGGACTGCCGTCGGCGCCCATGGAATCGAGCCGGACAGCGACAAAGCCATCTTCCCGTCCGTAGATTTGAATATTGCCTTTGGTCGTGACAACGGGGTAAAGTTCCGCTGTCCCTGGGGGATTCCCGGCATCGGTTCGACTAATATTGCCAAGAACAACTGGGAAGGCCTTGCTATCGGCTCGGCTCTGGCGGGAACCGGACTGACCATCGGCGAGAACGTCGTTGGCATGGATCCCGAGGCCGTCATCCGGAACGGACGGGTAGTTGATACAGTCGACCTCAAGCGCCGCGTCAAGCTCTATAAGGACCATCAGCGTGACGGCTATGGCGTCATCACCGTGCAGGCAAACATCGAGGATACTCGACTGGGTGTGCAGGAGTATGCGATCGAAAAACTCGGTGTCGAGTGTGTGGAGCTGAAATGGGGCCAGGGCGCAAAGGACATAGGCGGCGAAGTGAAAATCACGGAGCTTGGGAAGGCCCAGCTATTGTATGAGCGCGGTTATGTAGTACTGCCGAACCCGATGGACCCGAATGTAATCAAAGCTTTTGAACAAGGGGCATTCAAGGAGTTCGAGCGGCATTCCCGGGTGGGAATGGTGACAGAGGAATCTTTCGCCGAAAGAATTGAACAGTTACGCAGCGCCGGGGCCAGATACATATTCCTGAAAACGGGGGCCTATCGGCCGGCGGATCTTGCCAGAGCCGTCCTGTTCGCCTCCCGGTACAAACTCGACCTGCTGACGGTCGACGGGGCGGGCGGCGGCACCGGCATGAGTCCCTGGCGCATGATGAATGAATGGGGCGTTCCTCCCGTACACCTGCACTCACTGCTGTATCGTTATACAAAACGCATGGCGGACAAGGGTGAGTATTTGCCGGCCATAGCTGTGGCGGGCGGATTTGCTTTCGAGGACCAGATTTTTAAAGGACTCGCTTTGGGCGCGCCTTTCGTCAAGCTGGTGGGCATGGCCCGGGCCCCCATCGCCGCGGCAATGGTGGGTAAGACAATCGGACGCACAATTGACGACCAGCAGGTTCCGGTATATATCGAGCGTTTCGGAAACTCAAAAGATGAAATCTTTGTCACTTCGAGCACGCTGCGAAAAGAACTCGGTAACGAGGAATTCGAAAAGCTCCCCACCGGTGCGCTGGGGCTTTACACCTACTACGAACGCCTCGCCCAGGGTTTGCGGCAGCTAATGGCCGGAAGCAGGAAATTTGCTGTAAAACATATAGCGCGCGATGACATAGCGGCCTTGACGCCTGAGGCGGCGGAGGTCAGCGGCATCAAATATGTCTTGGATGTGGACGAGGAAGAAGTGGACAGGATTCTCGGCAGTTAGAAGCCGAGCACGGCAGTACGGAAGCTTCGCCGGAGCAGCCGCCTTATTTGTTTTTGCTTTGCGCGGCGGGTTATAGCGTGTGCTTGTAATGTGATATTATAAACTTGCTCTTGCCGCTGGCTGCCGGCGCAATCTCGTTCACTTTTTCAATCTCTATTGCCATATCGGGCCCCAGCAAATTTCTGTAGCGATTGCGCAAGAGGGCCTCCAGCGTCTTGTTATCAGAATCTTTCCCGGCGACGTATCTGACTGCTAAACCGCCGTCCTCACTTTGCACAAGTTGAAACTGGCGGACTTGGGGATGATTCATCAGGCCTTTCAATTGGTTCCAGGGTATCTGTCTGCCATCCGGAAGAAAGATATCTTCGCCGGTCCTGCCGATAATCTCGGCGATCATCGGCAGCTTGCAGCCACACGGACACGCCTCCCGTGTCAGTCTGGCCAGATCGCCGTTCTTGTAACGAATTATAGGCATTGCATAGCGGTTCAAATTCGTCACAACCACCTCGCCAATCTGTCCATCGGCAACAGGCTCGCTGTTGTTCACAATCTCTATGATTACGTTGTCGGCATTTATATGATAGCCGGCGCCGCAACGGCATTGCCAGGCCACGTCGCCGGCCTCATTACAGGCATATATGTCCGCAACTTTAATATCGAACACAGATTCGATCAAACCTCTGACCTGCGGACTGAGGCATTCGCCTGTGGTCAAAACCGCGCCAGGCTTAAAAAGAGGGAAAACACCGTCGCGAACCTTGCAGGCAAGGGCCCTTACTGCGGGGGCGATACCAATAAGAACCGGCTTTCTTAATTCGGTCAAAAGTTCCTTTGCATATTCAATATTTTCCTCGGAATCCACATAAGGGTTGATGTAATACGTCTTGTGGATACCTTGCAGGAATGTCCAGTGCGCCTTTTTTCTATAGAGTTCGTTTGCAGTTTTGAGGGGCGTAAGGATTGGTGCGGCGAGAAAACTGATCCCCAAAGCCTGCCGATATCGAATAACCGCCGCCGAATTGAATATCCGCGAACTCCTGTCTGAAAGAATGCACACCGGAATCCCGGTACTGCCCGAGGTGCAGGTAACCCGGCAGTCAGAAAGTTCGCGAGGCAGAAAATCCCAGAATCTCTCACGAAGTTCTTCCTTGGTCAGGGTGGGAACCCTGGCCAGGTCGACTGCGGTTTTAATCCTGTCCGGCGAAATGCCCGCCTGTTCGAATACTTCCCTGTAGTATTTTATGTTGTCGTAGCTGTAATGTATCAAGCTCTGCAGCTTTGTGTTCTGTATCCTCACAATCGCTTCAGGGTCGAATTGTCTCGAGATTGCAGACCGCGCCTGTTTATACGTTGTTAGGCCAAGTCCAATTCTACTAAAGAGACGGCTCATCTTGGCACCTGTTTCAGTATTCTTTCCAGCCACTGCCGCGAGACATCAAATATTTCCTCTTTCCATTTGTAATGGAAGAAGCTGTGGTTCGCGCCGGAGATTACATGACAATCATACGGGACATCATTTTCCCGGCACCTGCCGGTGTAATAGCGACTGGATTCGGCTGCTATTGGGTCATAACCTCCGTAGATGAATAGCACGGCACATTTCGACGTGAAAGCCTTCTTTTCTGTTCCCGTGTATCTGCAGCGGAGTCGTAAAGCGGTTAGCAAGGTCTGCCGGATTTGGGCGATGCTGGCCCTGCCGCTCAGGAACTTGCGAAGATACTCCGGGTCTTTCAATTTACAGACGTACTCACTCAACCGGCTTCCAAATGATTTCAGGGCGGCCCTGCCGCTTGATATCGGCGTAGATAATAGAATCATTCCGTTTAGTGGAAGGCGGTGCTGGACCATCGCTGTATAGCATACACGCGCCCCTCTGCTTATGCCAAACAGAACCACGCCCTGCAGGTTCGCCTCGGTTACAAAAAACCGGACAGCACTAATAACATCGGATACATCGGCCGTGATGTCATTGTCCGAAGCGGCACCCGTACTATCGCCGCAGCCGGCCAGATCGAATCTCAACGTTGGATATCCCAACACATTGAGCCTGTTTGCCGCTTCGACGAACATCCTGTGCGGCCCAAGTCTGTTACCATCGGCGGCATGAACAAATATGATACCGACATCGTTTGTCCTCCGAGGTGGAATCCCACACGAATAATAGAGTTCGTTTTCACCGCTTCTAAAGTTGCCGACTTTAACCACGACACCACCATAATACCCTTTGTGTCAGCTCTGTGTAGTCTGAACCAGGAATACGCTCCCAAAAGACGGGCATCTGCACGCACTCAACCAGGAGCTGCTGAACTGAACCTTCCAGTGATTTGGCCAGACCGGCGATATCCTGCCGGAGTTTTGACTGGGCTGATATTTGCACGATGCGAACGGAATTCGTTACGGCACGTTCTCCGGCCGGCCCAGCCAACCGAAAGTTCCTGATCTGCTCAATAAGTGTGGTACTGGTTTTATATCCCTCTATGTTTTCATAGCCATTGTCTTGCGGCGCGCGTGGGGACTCGCCCGTCATAAGATTCTTTATATGCTGCTTACGATAAAGATAGTCGACATATCGGGCGCCATCGACAACAGGCTCCAAAAGGACAAGGTTTCTGACCGGCCCCTGACCCCCAGAACAGTAGTCAAGAGCCAGAGTTGCTCCATAACGCAGGCCGACCAGACAGACCTGGTCACCATCGATATACCGGGCCACATCTTCGCGCAGAGATTGCAGGGAAATATCTGCAAACTCGCCGGGTGCTTCTGCCGTACCGGTGTAGTCGAACCTCTCCAAAGCAAAACCGGCTGCCAGAAAAGTGTTTTTTAGCTGGTACGAAAAGCGATGTGCACATTTTCTTTCATCGAACAAAGGGTGAAAGTATATATACCTCATAACCACCACTTAAATAAAGTCTCTAAGGCAGCTTGTTAGCCATCTGCTTGAGCGCATTTCGGTCTACTTTAGAGGTGCCGAGCTTGGGGAGTTTTTCCAGGAATTTTATAGCCCGGGGAACCTTGTGGGTGCTTAACCTGGTTTTGCAGAACTTTAGTATATCAACGGGACTGGCCTGCACAGAGGTGTCTTTTTTTACCACAAAAGCGCAAGGAACCTCCTGTAACAATTTGTCTCTTTGTGCCACAACTGCCGCTTCTCGAATTGCGGGATGCTCGATGAGGCACTCTTCTATCTCAAACGGACATATGTTTTCCCCGCCGCTGATTATGATGTCTTTTGTTCTGCCGAGTATAAACAGGTTACCATCGTCATCGAGCCTACCGAGGTCTCCCGTTTTTAGCCAGCCGTTTATAATGGTTTTCGCGGTTAAATCGTGCTGCTTATAATAGCCTTTCATTACGCCCGAACTTCTTACCATAATCTCACCCCTGCAGTTCGGAGGCAGAGTAATTCCACTGTCATCCACTATTTTTACGGAGACCGAAGGCATTGGTCTGCCCACGCTCTCAATAGGAAATCCGTTTGGAGACGGTGCAGCAATCGAAATTCTTGAACCAGCCTCGCTCATGCCATAAGTATTTATGAATTGTATCCCCTTATATTTCTCAGTCAGCAGCCTGTACGTAGATTTAGGCGTCTTGGCGCCAGAAAGCGTTATATGCCTGAGGCTCCTGAGATTAAACATTTGGGGTTTTGGAAATGCAGCCATCAGAACCGCCATATAAGGTACGAACGCCGCAACAGTGACATTGTTTGCTTCCACAGCCTTCAGGAAGTCCCTTATGAAAAAGGGTTTGTCGCTTATTAAGAATGTGTCGGCCAAACTTGCGTGGGTAAGTATCTGCGCGCAAATACAATATATATGGTGGAATGATAGCGCGCAGTAAACCACGTTGTGAGCTTCAAATCCCATCAATGACCGATAGACAATCATATTTGAAATTAACTGGCGGTCGGTGAGCATCACTATTTTGGGCGGCCCCGTGGTTCCAGATGTCGGCACCATCAGGGCAACATCGGCGTTCTGTTCATCAGCCGCACAGTTGCCCAAAATGCTGGTGTCGACTTCCAAGTTTTTGTTATCGTATCGGACACGGACGATGGTGACCTTTTTGAAGCCGGCCAGCTTATCAAGCGATTGCCTGGCAACCGGCATTTCGCCGGTAATCAGAATCGAAATGTCAGCTCCGTCCACAAACCCGGCTACCTCATAAGCGGTCATGTGTGCCGAAAGGGGCAGGATGGTGCCGCCGGCCGCTGAAATCGCAAAAAAGCTTATCAAATATTCAACTGAATTATCGAGCACAATTCCAACATTGACCCCTCTCGAACATCCTGCCGACTTAAGCTTCCCGGCCAGACTGCATACGTCCGAAAGCATCCGCTCGTAAGATACTTCAATGCCGCCGCTTTTCATTGCAGCTCTTCGTGGTTCCACTGCAGCGCTGTTCGCAAGCAGGTCAATTATTTTCATACAGTTTATCCCGTATCACGCTGACCAAATTACCCAGCATCGAAAAGGTCTCGGAATCAAGTTCATCGTTCTTGATTGAAATCCCGAATTCCTTCTCTATCCCCAGAATTACCTGTAGTATGCCGATGGAATCCAGGCCCAGATCTGTTACCAGATTCGTCTGTTCGCTAATGCGGTCAATCAAATCCGCATCGGAAACCCAAGGCTCTAAAATGGGGCATATCTGCTCAACGATTTCGGCCCGCCCCATTTTTTCAGTCCTGTTCGTTCCCATTGCCAACCTTATCAGCCGTGAACTGTACGCTTTCGCATTCACAAGGCAATCGCATGACTAAATTGCACCATGGCTAATTTGTCTGACGTGAATGTCATCAAAGTACGCGGCAACTTTGCCTTCAAGACGCAGTCCTATTCCACCGGTTACTTCGCAGCTCACGGGTGTCGCAATCGGCTCCGCATTATCCACCCGTACCACAATCCTGCCGGGATTCAGGCTTAATTCCAACTGGTGCCAGACATCGGCCGCCCACGTAACTTCAAAATTCGCAAGCACTTCCATTGCTTCGGCGTCTTTTCTGGCAAGTTCCATCCTAACCCGGTCAGTTCCCTGAACATGGCGCCACGTCAACTGAAGGTAATGAATTGCATCTTTCACGCCGAAACATACAGACACGGACCCATCATTACTCTCAGGTACTACGGACCTGACCGCCATATTGAGTGAATAATGCGCCCAATCATCACCCTTATGAATAATAAATGAGCTGTCGTCGGACTTGCCCACCAGGGCATTTTCAACAAAACACATCCGTTCGACAGGATTTTGTACACTCCAATCCCCGCTGATTACCTGCCAACTCGCAAAATTACCACGGTCACATCCATCAAAACCATCGTAGAAAATATCCGAGAACACCAGGCTGCAATCCTCAGGTGTAATGTATCCTGAGTTTGTGAAAAGCACCTTCTGCAGGCAGATGTGGTCGCTATGGTTGGACAGCACCAATGTGTGCGTCCCCTTTTCCAAACATACATCAAACCCTCTGACCCAGTGCCACCGATTATACACCGGGTCGTTTCCGACGATCGCCTTATCCAAATCATCGATCCGCGCAAAGACCGCGTTGGCACATTCATCAAACCATAAAGCGTAAGCCCAGATATGGTACTTGCCATTTTGGGGAATATAAAATCTGTAGGTTGCCTCGCCACCGGCCTCGCCACGCCAGCCTCTGCCAATCTTGGGCCCTATCCGCAGGCCTTTCTCGCCCAGGTCGCCTACCACCGCAACTTCGAAGGGCCAGACTATCGACAGCGGCATACTTGTACCGACGCTTATGTTGTAGGTTTGACCACTGCTGGTATCGATAGCTGAATAGCCATAGATCGCAACACAAAAGAGTATCAACAGGATTTTAACAAATTTTGCTATTGCCATTTCAGAGGTCACCGCAGAGCAGCTCCGTTCTGTCTATGAGCACAAGTACTAAAACGAAAACGATGAGAATTCCGTTGTAATGAAGCGATGAAAACAAATTTGCGGTGCAAGCTGCGACAAGTCCGGCCAAGTTGACTGTGGCAAACCTGTAGGCTGTGGTAAATTCCTTCTCGCAGGCCGCTCTGACTTGAGAAAGAGCAAGGCTGAAGTAGCGCGCTGCAATCCAACAGAAGCACACAAGGCCCAATATCCCGATTTCCGCCCCGGTTGCCAGCCATCCGTTCTGGTCAAATGCCTTTAACGTGTTAAGCTTCGGCAGGCGATAATAGAAATTACTTCGATATTGATTTATGCAACCGGCTCCTGTCCCTGTGAGGGGGCGTTCCTCCAAAAGGTTAACCTCCGCCTGCCACTCGATATAACGCTGCTTCAGATTGACACCGTCTTCGTCGGCTAACTTAAGATCATTGTGGAGGACCGAAATAACTGGGTTTGACCCGAGTAAGAACAAGAGCCCCACTCCACATAACAGACTAATCGTAATACACAGCCTGACAGGCCACCCACGGGTGAGAATCGCCAATGTCCCGGCTCCCAGCGTGATTGCAGCAAGCGCCCCCAAAGAGCCCGATGAAACAAAAGCACCCATGACCAGAACAGTACCGAGCAGTCTCATCAAGGGTCTGGGGCTGGTGAAAAGATATGCTCCGCACAGTGGAGAAAGTATTCCTATATAGGTTCCGTACTTATAGGCATTGTAATGAAAACCAAAGTTATCAAAGTCAAACCCGAACCTTCCTATCAGACAATACGAAACACTTATCACCGCTGCTGCGGTCATACAGCCGTAGACTATTTGTAGTGTTCTTGCGTTACAGATTGCATAGCTAAATAGTGTGTATCCTCCAACCAATACCAGAGCCAGCTTGATTGAGAAATTAGCAGCCCTGCTCAGGTCAGGAGCAAAAGCCATAGATAGAATACTGACAGTCAAGTACGCAAGAATGCTCAAATGCGGCAGTGAAGAACCGATAGTCCAATAAGCCCTTTTTACAAGAAAATAACGTGCTAAAAACAAGATCCATACCAGAACAGCCAGATTCTGCGTGCAGAATATCTGCCACGCCTTACTGCTCTGAAAAGGCCAGAAATGAAAAGCCGACGAGACAATCGCAATTCCTGCCAGTAACGTCGCGAGCAAGTGCAGCCACCCGCTCATCGGCCGGCCCGCAGCCGTGATATCTTCATTTCTCGAGGTAGTCAACTGTTCAGACATATCCGTCGTCTCTATCCAGTCCTATCGCGGTACTGTTTATCGGGACACTTCAACCTCTGCTATCATTTATTGGCGATTCTGGGCCCCTTGCTGTTGATATAAATAGCCTATGAGATTTAAGGCGACCCCTGGGGCTTTGATTATTAAAGCTTGCTCCGGAGAATGGAGTATCTGAACTGCTTCACAAAGGCATTTCATTTGTTCACAAAAAGTGTCGCAAAATAGAAAACCGCAAGAACCAATCCTGTACACTGTCGAAAACGCAGTCCGCCAAGGTTTTCCCACATAAGAACGAACAAAAGAAAATACAAGAACAGATTCCCGAGCACACCCAAATTCCTCTCGTAGCCGTAACCGTAGAACTTGTTCAGAATCAAACTAAGCAACGCCATATGGATGGTTACGATAACTAATGCCACTACCCATCCGGACAGGATGTTTGCGCTTGAATAATCCTGCGTTGCGTTGGTCGTATTTATCTTGCCAACAAGATATCCTAATGCACAGAGCAGCAAGACCGCAGTCGTATAGGATACACTGACATCAACCGGCAGGAACGAAATCTGAAAATACTGCGACGATAATTCATTGACTGGAACGCTGATTAGATAGAACGCCACTATTTTTTGAAGAGTGGCAAAGGTCGCCGCTTTAAGCGGCAACAACAAAAAAAGCGAGGCAAGGACCAGCATCACCGGTCTCTCAATCGGAATCTTCAGCGTTAGAAGAAATGAGATGCAACACCCAACGATTACCGCCGAAAGCGTCAGCCCGAAGCTGACTGGCGCTGCTACAGACCGTGTTCTTTGCCGTTCTTGGCAGCTTGCTCCAAAGTCTTCGTTCATTTTGACTCTCCGTACAGCGTGCTGACCGCGGCTTTTCTATACCTTACGAGGGACACTACTGTCTTGAATTCCTCGATCTTCAACAGATAGGAGCACAGAACAAATGCTGATGCCGCCCCAATGCCCGGCAGCATCAGATCGGAAACAGCGGTATGGACAAATGAACCGGGATTATCAATCCTCAGCAGCAGTTGGAGCACCACCCATAGAGTGCCGCTGGTAACCGCCAGTTTGGCCGAAAAACCCAGCATACTCGAATCGAATAGTCCTTCGAGCCTCTTGTTGAGTATCCCTGCGAGTATTGTGATCTTTATTGTTTTTGATATTACAAACGCGCCGGCAATCCCGACGTATCCCAAAGGTTTCAGCAGCAGCAGCGCCAAGGCAATATCCAATAACACGCATAAGACGCCGAATTTAACCGGAGTTTTTGTATCGGACAGGGCAAAGAAACTATGCACAAGGAGAGTTTCCAGAGAAAACGTGACCAATCCCAGCGCATAGACCATAAATGCTTGTGACGTTCCGAGCGTAGAGTCCACACCAAACTGGCCACGTTGGAAGAAGAATCTAATCAGCGGCTGTTTTAACCCTATCAGCAGGAAGGCAAGCGGTGCGCTCAGGTACAGCAGCACTCTGAACGACTTAATAACCAGGCTCGTAAAGTTCTTGTAGTCTTTCACCGATGCAAGATGAGATAACTGGGAATAGACCACTGTGACTAATGCCACAGGCCCAATCAGCAGAATCGCATCAATAAGCTTTTTCGAATAGCCGAGGTAGGACAGCTGGCCGCTCGGCAGCGTCGAAGCAAGCAGGTTGTCCACCAGGGCGCTTATGTGCGAGAATATCACGCCGACCACAAGCGGTCCCGTGAGCAGCAGGACTTTTTTAAAGTGGCCGCTTGTGTCTGCGTTTGAAGGTCGTCGAAAAAGGAACCTGCGTTCCGGAATGAAGTAAAGCTGGACGCACACGCACCCAAGTGCACCCAAACCTATGAGTACCGGAACCGCGTAGATTTTCAGGGAGGGTAAAAATACTATCAGGCCACTCACTATGAAGAACTTCAGGGCCGCCTCCGGCCAGGCAGCCTTCATGAACTGCCTGCGAGCATTCAAGACTGTATACGTTACCATCGTCAGTCCGAGAAAGAATGTCCCCGGCGCCAGCATCCTGAGCAGATTCGAAGTTATCTGTCGCTTTGACTCGGCAAATCCGGGCAGGAGCACATCAGTGAGAAATCCGGAAAAAGCCGCAAGAGTCAAAGCTGCAATTCCCAAAAAGCCGACTGCCGACAAAAACGCCTTCCTGAAAAGGGTCCCTGATGCCAAAGCTGATTCTGATAGACTATGGGCAAATACGGGTAGAAGTGACGGGTAAATAAGCTCCCTCAGCAGCCACACGACGGAAAGAACAATGCCAACCGATGCAAAATAAACGTCTGCCATATCGCTGGTTCCCAAAAAGTGCGCAATAACGACCTTCTCTGCAAATCCAAACACTTTCGTGCATAAAGCTATTGTTGAGAGAGTGAATACAATTCTACCCAGCGAAAACCTGGAGCCTGCACCGTCAGCTTGAGCCAGGCTATTCTGTTCCAATTCTTGCTGTTGCATATTATGCTTGGCCATCGCGAATACAACTTTCGTATATCTCAGTCAGTCGGGATATCTGCTTTTCCAATGAGTGATGCCGGCAAAAGTAGATGTATGCATTTTCTGCATATGCCCTGCGCTTGGCTTTATCCGCTAACAGTTGGTCAATAGCGGCAGCTATGCTCGCCGGCGTCGGTTCCGCAAGAAAGCCCGTTTTGTCGTGTGCTATTAGTTCTCTATTGCCAATGACCGACGTAGCCACAATGGGGCACATGGCTCGCATTGCCTCCAACAGTAAGTATGGCTGGGCCTCCGCGTCGGAACAAAGAGCAACGATGTCCGAGATAGCATATATCTGTTCCATGTTTGAAATATGTCCGAGCAGTTTCACCTTATTGCTTAGCCGGTTTTCAAAAATGAATCTTTCCGCCGCAGTCTTAAGGTTGCCGTCTCCGGCAAGTAAGAATACCACATCATTGGCACGTGAAACCCTGGCTGCTTCAAGAAATCTGAAAATGCCTTTGTAGCTCACAAGTCTGCACGCGGTAGTCACAACCGCCTTATCCCTGGGCAGGTCGATGGATACCTTGCCGGTGAAGTCTCTGGCAAAGCCAGTTGCGCTCGGGAAAACCCGGCCGTTGGCAAGACCATTTTCTACCCAGTTACACTTGCCCCGGGAAACTACACGTGCTCGTATTGCTATGGCCGCCTCTGACCTTGATACGGCAACTAACCTGCTTGTCAGTCTCCCGAGCAGTTGTTCCAGAACAAGATACAGTAACCTATTGAACCGGTTATTGCATCGCAGGAAAGCGAAGCAGTGCGGACTATGAACCACCACGTTCCGCCCCGCCAGAACTGCCGCGATTCGTCCCAAAGCACCCGCTTTTGAACAATGGGTGTGTATCACATCAAATTTGTTTTGCAACAACAAGCGCCGAATGACAGCAACCGAGCGGAAATCATTGAGCGGATTAATTTTCCTGTACATTGGTATAATATAAACTGTTACTCCACTTTTTCTTAGTGCGGATATCCTTTCGGCGGCATCCGGGCAACAGCGATTCAGGGAACAAATTAACGTTACATCAAAACCTTTTTGAACCAGTTGTGGAAGCACCGTGCAAACGTACGTGCAGGTACCACCCAAAAATCCTTCCAAAATATGAACAACCTTTATCGGCCTGTTACCCATCACTTTGTTCTGGTAAACAGCGCGGCCAGTGTTTTTGTATTTTTCACGGAGTCGAAACGCTCCGCGGCCATTTCATACGCCTTTTGTGAAAGCTGCCTCTGCAAATCTCTGTTACCAAGCAACTCTGTAATGGTTAAGGCGAGTTTTTTGATATTCCCCGGCTCAACAAGCAAGCCGGTTTGGCGGTCCTTTACCGCTTCCCTTATCCCTTGCAGATCGCTCGCTATGACCGGAACACCGCTGGCAAAGGCTTCCAATATTGCGTTAGGTATTCCATCTCTGTCGCCTTCTTGTGTCACTACCGATGGCGCCACGAGCAGAGTAGCCCGCCGGATAAGTCGAAGTGTGGCATAAGATTTCTGCCATCCTAAAAGTCGGACACGACCCTCGAGGTTCAGTTCCGCAATCAGTTCGCTTAGCTGTCGGTGGCTGGGTCCGTCACCGACAATCATCAGCCTGCAGTACGGTTTTTCCCGTGCAACCAGCGCAAAAGCCTTGATAAGGTAAGCAAAACCCTTTTTCTCCACCAGACGGCCGACCGCGATTACTACATTATCGTCCGGTTCGAATTCAGTGACGTTCTTTTCACAAAGCTCATAGCATTCGAGGACCTTCCCTGCGCCGTGATAGCTCAGATGCAGCTTATCGTGATACCTGGCGGGCAAACCGGCTTTGAGTTGCTTCAAGCCCTGTTCGGTGCAGGCAGCAACAAAATTCGCACGTGAAACCTTTAGTTCCGCGGCGCCCCGCTCCACAAAAATATCTCTCGCATGGGCGGAAATGCTGAATTGGCGGCGAGTGGCTGCGGACAGTGCCAATGCGATAAATGCCGGCCAGCTCAAAAAGTAAGCATGGATGTGTGAAATACCCGCCCGATCGAGATGCCTCGCAAAGAAACCAACGGTATGAAGATTACCCATTAGGGATACGGCTTCCCAGGGACACGACCTGACAAGTCTTAGTATAAGATAAATCAGCCTGCCCAAAGCCAGAGGGTATCTCAAAACCATATAGGACACGGACAGAACAGCCTCTAAAGAAAACGCAGACGGTCTATAGAGCGTTTTGGGGTCTTCTACGGGGCCGTTGGCGGCCCACGGGCCTGAAGCTGCAAGAATCGTGATATCGAAGCCTAACGTGCGCAGGGCCTCAATTTCCCTGGCGGCAAAGGTCTCGGTCAGGCTGGGGAACGTCGTAAGTATATATCCAATTTTCATAAGTGCAGTTTTCGCTTCGGGTTCAGTACAAATGCGACGGTCATGGCCAAAATCTTCATATCAAGCCACAAACTCCCCTTGCGCATATAATAAAGGTCATATTTCATATCTTTGTGCATCGCGAGCTTGCGGTCACCAAGGACTTGCCACAAACCAGTGATGCCGGGTTTGACCAGTAATCTCTTTCTCTGAAGAGGTTCATACGTCACTGCCACGCCGGGAAGCTCCGGACGAGGGCCGACTAGACTCATATGTCCTGTTAGAACAGAAAAAAGCTGAGGCAGTTCATCCAGTTTGTGTCGCCTGAAGAATTTGCCTGTAACCGTAACCAAGGACGCATTATCAGATTCTGCGGACGGTTCGTAAGGATTTGCATCGACCCGCAGCGTTCTAAGCTTGGGAATCCAAAACAGCCTGCCGTTTTTTCCTACGCGGTAGTGCCAAAAAAAGACCGGTCGCCCTTCTCGAATCAATATGCTCAAGCCCGCCAATCCCATGACGAACAGCCCGGGCGGCAGCAGCAGCAGGCAGATAACAATATCGAAACATCTTTTGCTCCAACTGTCCATGTACGGTGAATAACCCTGCTTTTTTCTATAGCTGGTCATTTAGCTCCAAGTACCTCTTCGTATATGGAAAGTGTTTGTTGGGCGGCCTTTTCCCAATTGAACAACCTGCTTCGTCTCAAGCCCAGGCGTATATGTTGCTCCCTAAGGGACGAGTCTTCTATCATTGAGATAACGGCCTGAGTGATTTGCTCTAAATTGAACGGCTCGACTACCAGAGCTGCACGGCCCACAGTCTCCCTCAACGCGCCTCTGCTTGATGACACAACGGGCGTCCCGCACGCCATCGCCTCCAGCGGCGGGAACCCAAAGCCCTCATATAAAGACGGAAAAACAAAAACGTCCGCCATCTCGTAGACAAGAGGAAGATCGCTTCTGTCAACGTACCCCAGCCGGATTACAGCGTTCGACGCCATTTGCCTGGCGATTTCGTCGAGCTCCACCTCGGCGCCCCACGCTCTTTTTCCGGCAATAACGAGCTTGTGCGGCAACCCTGCCTGCTGTATCTTTCTCTGCACACATAACAGTGTCCATATATTCTTCTTAGGCTCGATGTTGCCTACGTAAAGTATGTACCGGTCAGGCAGACTATAGCGTGTCCTTACTTGGGAGTACTGAGAAGAGTCCTTTTGTGTTCTAAAGATACTGTCTATTCCAGGGTAGACAATTCGGATTCTTGAACAAGGCAGGCGGAAGTTACGCTTCAAGTCATCGGCCGTGCACTTGGATAATGCTATTACACAGGAAGCTTTTTTCGCGGCGGTTTCCATAAACAGATTGAAGTAAATCGCGTTTGTCAGTTTACACCACTCCGGATGGTCAATAGCTATTGTGTCATGGATTGTCACAATACAGGGTATCGGCATCCTGTAAACAGGACAAATATAGCTGAGGCAGTGCAGCACTTCCAATCCCTGTCTTGCGCAGAGGCAAGGCAACCTGGTTTGCTCCCAAAATATTCTTGCGGCCCTCGTTCTTAAGCGTTCGATTTCGACGACTTGCAAATTCTCGGAAGAAGGCACATATTCTCGTACCAAATCGGGTCGGTTGGTAAAGACAACGTAGCGGTTTCGCACATCCACATTCAAAAGTCCGTTCAGTAACCCGAGCGAGTAGTACTCAACGCCCGAGATGTATCTGTCAGACGAGTGGAAATTGACACCTATTCTCATAATCTTCTCACAGAGCTAGGACGTCTTCGTATATTTCTTGGATGAGCGCGGCAGTTTTGTCGGCGGTAAAATTTGAAATGGCGTGCTCGTATCCTGCGCCTGCTATTCTGTTGGCAAACCGACTGTCCCGAGCTACTTTCAGCATTGCATTACTAAGCGCTTCAATATCATTCACTTGCACAAGAACGCCTGTTTTGCCGTTTTGGATTATCTCACTCGGCCCACAGGAACCAACTGCAATCACAGGGACTTTGTGGGCCATCGCCTCAATAATTACCCGTCCAAAGGGTTCTCGATAAGCTGTGTGAACCAGACAGTCGATTTTTCCCCATGTTTCATGCATGTTTTCCTGCCACCCGGCGAAGCAGACCTTTTCCGCTATTGCGGACTTCTCGACATAACGGAGCAAATTTTGCTTGTAGATGGAATCCCGTCCGAAGAGGTCGTCGCCGACCAGCACAAACCTTGCATCGGGTAATCTCGCGGCGACCTGCGACGCAGCTTTCAGAAAGACAATATGGTTTTTCCACGGCACAAGCTGCCCGACCTGAGCAAAAACAGACAAGCGTTTTTCGCAATCGTTTGTCTGGCTGAAGAAATCTGTGTTCTTGTCGGAACGGTCGAAAAAAGTCTTGTCTACCCCGTTATAAACGACCTTAATCTTGTCCAGGTTTACCCCCTGTTCTATTAACGCTTTTTTTACCGTGTGACTAACGGCAATCAACCTTTTGCAAAACCTGCTGCAGAATCTTGAAAGAAATCCGAAATCAGTCAAATCGCGAGCGTGCAACAGCAATTTCGTTCTTGTGACAAGAGCGGCAAAAGCCGCGGCTGGGCCGGCGTAAAAACTGTTGGCGTGTATAATATCCGGTTTGGTTTTCAATGCTATTTTTGACAGGCTCCAGCTTGTTTTCAACCAATACCGCGAACATAAGGGCGACCGGTATCCGAACCTTGGGGGCTCCGGAAGTCCATAGGTGTCAATTCCCATAGAGGCTAACTCTCTTGAGAGCCAGCTTTCGGCCGGACAGGCAGCACTTATGAGAAATTGAGTGCTCAGATGTTTTGCCATTAGCAACAAGCTTGTCTCAGCCCCTCCTGCTCTGCCTTCCAAACTGACAAGAAGTATTCGAGTCATGAGCCGTAGTTTTACTCACTGAGAGACTAAAGAATAAGTCAAGTCTCCTTTCCAGAGAACTTAAGACATACGATTGGTGCACTACCTACCTTAGGTATAGGCGCAGCAGAGTGCCCCACTGTTGACAAATATGTCTTGGAAAACTGATCAACTTTTCTTAGGGCGACCCCTAACGCGACGGTTTCTTCCGAGTCGAACCGACTTTTGGCATCAACCGGCTCCGGTCTCAATACGCCTTGATATATGGGCTTGATGTCTTTCCACCGTGAGCGAGTTGGAGCTGACACCTCTGCCTTTTTCTGAACGATAGGGGCTTTGAGGAGTAAATCGCTGGTGTGGATTCGGTAAATATTGATGAGAGCGTAGTATTAGAACGGGTGGTCTACCAGCAAGATAGAAAAGCCCTGGCTATTCTTTACGCCAAATACTACCAACCCGTACTGGATTACATAGTTGGGTCCACAGACCACAATGTTGACGCAGAAGATTTGGCTCAAAATGTGTTCATCGAGCTTTTACAGGGGAGCGGTCGCTACAAGAAGAAGGAGCAAACCGTTGAAGCCTACCTTTTGGGCATGGCCAAAAATACTGTCAGGCGTTATCGTCGAGAGAAAAGAGGCCAACCCAGAACCATTAATTCAGACTTGATTGATAAGATTATACCCTCCAGTCAAGTTCGCGGGCATCAAAATCAAGAGATGCAGATCCCGGCTCAGGAACTCAAGAAAGCCATCCGGGATGCAGTGTCCCAGTTGTCTCCTAAGGTCCGCCAAGCTATCAATTTGAGATTCGCCGAAGGACTCGCACCGAAAGAAGCGGCCCAAAAGGCCGGATGTCCTGTGAACGCTTTCTACCAATGTCTGCACGCTGGAATCAAAGAGCTTGGAAAACTCCGAATCGGAGGGCTGGCGCAGAAATCAGAGGTGTAGCTAAATAAAAAGCGCCCGAAAGTAAAAAAAACTTTCTCTCATAACTCCGTTTTCTGAAAGTAGTTAAGAAACAGTGCATAAAAAACTTCGCATTTTTGACCTAAGATTTTGCCGTTTTTTGGCAATTACTTATGGAAGCCAAAATTTTCCTTGTGTCTTATGTTAATTGAACGGCCGGATAACTCAGCCATTCACGCAAAGACCAAACATGATCGGTCAAACCCGCGACCATTGCAGGTGTTCTCGACAGCCATCGATCATCGCGGT
>Ga0307377_10002240_pt1 | contig 23101 bp, 32 predicted proteins | sample TR3MG_FD_202535 | JGI IMG/M metagenome (GOLD analysis project Ga0307377, IMG submission 202535) | Soil microbial communities from Risofladan, Vaasa, Finland - TR-3 | ecosystem: Environmental > Terrestrial > Soil > Coastal area > Acid sulfate soil | place: Finland: Risofladan, Vaasa | collected...
TATTTGATAATGATTTTGATAGTATAGATGATTCTCTAGACAATATTGCGCTAACTATAAATGATATGACTAGTTCTATTAATAACATGTCTATATCTTTGGATAGTGTAACCATAGCTGTAAATGATATGACTAGTTCTATTAATGATATATCTATATCTTTAGATAATATAGCACTATCTATAAATGATATGACTAGTTCTATTAATAATATGTCTATATCTTTGGATAATGTAGTCATAGCTGTAAATGACATGACAAACTCCATAAATTATATATCAAGCGAAATAGATACAGCAAATATATCACTGACTAATCTAACATCATCAGTAAACGACATTACCGATTTAATTACTAGATCATTAGGACTTTCTCAAGAAAATCAATATCTTGATAATTCTTCATATGATGAAAATAATAATCTAACTAGTTGTAGAATAAGGATATATAGTAATGCCTCTGACGTTGGTAGTACTAGTAGTGTCATTGCTACGTATCATGTTACAGCAGGATATACTGGAGAATTATTAGATTATTATAAGGTTGTAAAACAATGACTGGTTTAGGATTAGCAACAAAAGGTAAGATATGTCCAGTAAGTGTATCGTACTCAGGTGGTGGTGTTAGTGGAGGAATAATACATAGAGATAGAAGGCCTACTAAAAAAGAGTGTGAATTGTTATACTTTCCCAAAGTATATATAGATCTTATAAAAATGATAGATGAGGGATGTGAATTAGAATATCTCCCAGAAGTCAACACAGAATTAATGAATGCTCTCAAAGAACAAGCTATTGAATTTTCAGTAGATGTTAAATTTAATAAAGTTGTTGAGCAATGATAACGGACAAACTTTAAATGTTGAAGGGAGAAACATAAAATGATTTCAATTGGATCAAAAAATAAAGTTTTGCTTTTCGATGTCTCTACAAAAGGTATAGCCAGCGAAAATTTAGAATTTTGGTTTAGAATACATAATGAGAATGTATCTTATAGTTTTAAAGGTGAACTATTAGAAAAAGATAAAGTAAAGATAGTTGTCCTACCATTAACAGAAATGGTAAATAATAAATATTTAGATTCGTCAAAAATATACCCAGCGAAACTCGAAGTAATAGGAGATGGTAAATATAGTTTAGTTCCTTGGGAAGGGGAAATAAAATTAGAAGCTTCTCCTAAGATAGATGTTAAACTAGAAAACGTTATAGAAGAAATTAAAAAAATAGATACTAAACCTAAAAAAGAATCTAAATCTAAAGATTTTATAGAAGAAGTTAAAGAACCAGCTAGTGTAAAGGTTAATATGTCTGAGATTATAGAAGAAGAAGTGGAAGAAAATAAAAAAGAAAAACCTTATATAAAGGAAAATAGAAACCGAGATGAGTTAAATAATATTAATTATACGCGCACTAGTTTATTGGAAGATATATTAGGTAAATCTAAAAAGAAACCAAATGTTATGACAAAAATAAATAAATTGATAAAAGAGTAAATTATTATGGGAATTGTTAATGTTAAATTGAAATCTGGTTGATGTCATGATAAAAAGATATCTAGTGTAGATATCAAACCAGAAAAGAAAATAAAGGGTAAAATTTCTAAGGAAATAATAAATAAATATATAAAAAAACATGGGAGAAAAAAATTCTAAATAATATACATATATTATAGTATGGGAGAGAGTTCAATAATACTTCTCTCCCAATAATATTCTTACAAACAGAAAGGACTTTATATGCCTAATCCTAGCAGTCTGATAAATACATATCCACCAAGGATATTATCAGATATAATAAAAGAAAAACAACCAGATTCTCTGTATGTATATATAGATTTAAAAAATGTATTGAGATCTTTATTTGTAGAAGATGTTGTTAGGGAAATTGTTTTAAATTCACAAACTATGAATAATATAGATAGTTCTATATTTCAATCTATTATATATACCTCTTCATATTGGAAAAGTTTTGCGACACAGCTTGGTTTATCAGCAAAAATTTTTATATGTAGTGATATAGGTAAATCTTGTTATCATAGATCTATATATAACAAGTATAAATATAGAAGAGATATAATGAATACCAGTGCTATGATAGGTGAAAAAATAAAAAAGATTAGAGATAAGAATTTTTTATTAGCTGAACATATATGTAATAGATTACCAGATGTATATTTTTTCTGTTTGAAATATCTAGAGTCGGATTTTTTACCATACTATTTAATAACTAGAAAATTTTTAGATGATAATGTGTTTCATGTAGTGTGTTCTAACGATAAAGATTTGTATCAAACATTGATAAATGACAATGTTATACAATTGTATAGAATGAATAAAACTAATAACATACTGAATAAGGAGTCAGTGTTACAAACATACCTAAAAGTTAATAAAACATCAACAAAAAAGAAAGCAGAAAAGTTAGAGAAAATATCAAAAATGGATAGAACTCATCTAGCAGCAATGATGTCTATGATTGGCGATGATGTTGATGATGTACCAGGAATAGATGGAATTGGTCCAGTTAGCATTATAAATCTTTTTTCACAAATGGAGACAGTAAAAAACTTATTAGGAACACAGGAAGAGTTGGAAGATAGAATTTCAAACGGTGGTAATGTATTTATAGAGGATAATATTGGACTTAATCAAATGTCTGATTTATGGAGAAAAGTATTCATTAAAAACGATTTAGTTACTCGTGCCTACAAGTTAATTTCGTTTGAATCTTTATGTAGATGGTTGGAGAATAAAAGCAGCACAGAGAAGATGGAATATATAAAGTATGTGGACAAACTATTAAGCAAGGAAGATATACAAATAATCCCAACTACCAAATCGTTTATGACATCTCTTCAAGTTATTGAGGATTTGTATCTAACAGAAGATACTGTTGGGAATCTTTTCTAGGATAGGAGATGAAATATGAAAAATGAAGAAATTATAATAAACGAGGTATTCCAAGGAACGCCAGCTATTAGAGCTAGACTGAGAAATACACCAATAGTATCTAAGAGAAAATTTATACAAATGGCAGAACCGTGTGATATATTTGTAACAAAAACTCCAGGATATAATTTAAAAACATCATCATCAAGAGTTATTTCAAAAATGATTAGTTTTGCACAAGGAAGTCCATACACTTCTTCTAAATTACTATTACCAGATGGTAATTTAATAGGTTATGGTGTTGATTATGATCAAGATCCTACCTACTTATCTAAAATGAAATTAAAAGATTACATGATAAGATGCGATTTTGCGTGTATGGTGAGAGTTCCAAATTTGACAGAAGAACAGAAACAAAAAATATATAAATATCTATTAACACGTCAGAGAGTTCCATATAATAATATAGGATTATTAAAGACAGCATGGAATAAAATAATGCCAGATTTTATAAGGTTAGATTTTAAAATAGAAGAACCAGAAGATAAGAGAGTAGTTCGTGGTTACAAAAAAGCGCTATTTTGTTCTACAATTATATCCATGGCTTTTTTATATATAGGAATAGTATTATTTGAAAAACCATTAGAAGCATGGCCAAGAAATTTTATATTGACTCCAAAAGCAATACTAGTGTCTAGAACTTCTGGATAAGAATAGTGAGGATATAAATGATAAATTTTAATCAAGTTTTAAATTATATAAAGGGAAGATTGGCTCTTCCAAGCACATTTATAGAAAAGAATGATACTGAGATAATGGATTGGATAAAAAATGTTACCATTCCAGATTTTAGTAATTATTATCCAGATGTTGAGTGGACGTCTGTTCTTGTAAATAATACTACATATATTGTTTCTGGAAGATCATATCATTTTTATTTTTTTGACGAAGAGGATTTACCAATATATGATATTAGACAATGTTACTTTAGTCTTAGTGATGATCATATTACTGGATATCCTTTAATGCCAGCATTATCATTTGAAGGAATGAAGTGGTGGGCGTTAGACGTTTTTAAATCGAAGTTTTTTAAACCATTTTCTGATTGGGGAAAGACATATAGATTTATACCACAAAACATTGTTAGAGTATTGCCAAATGCTCCTGAGAATTTTGTAGTAGAATATGAGAGGGAACAACCACACGATCTTAGAAAAATTCCAGCTACTTTAAAAAGAATTTTTATGGATTTATGTTTGTCAGATATAATGATATGGATAGGTAGTATACGAACACATTATGGTGATGGTAGATTATCAACCCCATTTGGTGAAATCCCACTCAATGGAGATTCATTAAAAGCAGAAGGTAATGAACTTAGAGATAAGATAATAGATAAAATCTCGGAGGATACAATACCTCCAGTTATAATAGATATAGGATAGAGTTGGAGGAATAGTACATGAAAAGGCTGGAATTACTTTATGAAGAAGATATAATAGAATTGAGGTATTTCGAAGATGAAAGTAACAGATATAGATCTTGGAAGATACCAAAAACAATAATAGAAAAGTTGATTCCTTGGTGGAATGATGCAAAATTCAAAATAAAGAAATTTCCAGTTATAAAAAAAGGCAAGTGTTATGAATTCAGAATGGACGTTAGTAAATATTTATATATAAAAGAGTTTAAATATGGTACAAATTATTGTGAGGGATCATGGGATATACCAGTTGTATTAATAGAATCTCTATGTGATATGAAGATAGAAGGATTAACTGAGAAAATTATCTAGGTTTCCGATATTGAGAGCGGACAAATTATGGCAAATGGGAAATTAAAGGGTGGTGGTTATGAGCGCGAAATATCTAAAAAATTATCATTATGGATTAGTGAAAATAATTCAGAAGATTTATTTTGGAGAACGCAAGGCTCAGGTGGAAGGCATACTATAAGACGTAAGAAAAATAGAACTCTAGATGGACAAGCTGGAGATATATCATCTATGAGTACAGGAGTCTCTGAAGAGTTTTTAAAATATTTCTGTGTAGAAATAAAGTTTTATAAAGATATTAACATTTGGGGAATTGTAACAAAATCAAAAAGCGGTTTGTTAGAATTTTGGGATCAAGCTTATGATCAAGCTTTATCTGTTAATAAAATTCCTGTTCTTATTGTTAAACAAAATTATAAACCACCATTACTTATATCAAGTGAACCATTTAATAGATACATGGAGTTGTTGGGATTAAAATCTGAGTTGGAAGTAAATCTATTTCACAAAAAGATATTTATTTGGAAATTAGAAGACATTTTAGGCATAGATCCAAATAGATTTATGTATGTTATTAGACAGGAGAACTAAATGGAGAGAAAACTAATAAAAATGGTTCCATTTGTATTGCAGTTGCACGATGCTTATCGAGCAGGTAGACACTATGATCTAAGATTACAATATTTATATAAACAAAAGTTATCATCTTGGGCACTACCAAAGGCTAACATTCCAACAAAATCTGGAGATGGTGTAAAAGCAATACGCACACCAGATCATAACAAGACATGGTTAAAATATCAAGGTGATATTCCAAAGGGTGAATATGGTGGTGGAAATGTCACAATTGTACAAAGAGGGTCTGCAGAAATATATGGGTGGACTGATAGACTAATAATATTTTTAGTATCTGGAAGGATAATGAATGGTAAATATATACTAGTTAAAATGAAAGCAACTGGAAAACAAGAAGAATGGTTACTAGTAAAGGGGAAAGATGAATAAAAAAATTAAAAATACAGATCCATACGCAAACATAAACTTTTTAGAACGAAGAGCATTAATAAAAGATAAGAATGGTAAAATTAAATTTGATGAGATTGTAGAATTTCCAGATTATTTTAGTGATAGTTCTGTAAATATCACTGCCAGTAAGTATCTATGCAATGAAGCTAAACATAAAGAAACATCAATTAAACAGATGATAAATAGAGTTTCAGACACAATAACTGAATGGGGAAATAAAGATGGATATTTTGTAGGTACTGAAGAGGGTGCACCAAATGAGGAACTAGATAATTTTAATTACAAATTAAAATATTATCAAGTTCATCAATATTTTGCATTTAATAGCCCTGTTTATTTCAATTGTGGATTACAAGATAAACCTACTTGTTCAGCATGTTTTATTTTAGAGATAGATGATGATATGGAATCAATAGCTGATACTAATAAACTAGAACATTTTATTTTTAAGTGGGGTGCTGGTAGTGGTATGAATATGAGTAGGTTGAGAAGTACTAAGGAACGTGTTCGTGGAGGAGGATTTGCATGTCTTACAGGAGATACAAAGTTAATAAATGAATATCGATTAAACAAAAGAGGCCTCAAAGAAGGAATAATTAGTATAAAAGATCTATATATCAGAAAATGCAAAAAGAAACAATTACCACAAAGTATTAGATGCATGATAGATGATGGTTTAATAGGCACAAATGAAATGGTAGACATTGTTAATAATGGAGTAAGATCTATATTTCTATTAGAAACAAAAAACGGATATAAAATAAAAGCTACATCTAATCATAGATTTTTGTCGGAAAACGATGATTGGAAAAGGTTGGACCAATTTAAAAAGGGTGAGTATATAGCTGTTAATGGTAAAAAAAGAGAATTCGGTGAGTGTAAAAGATGTGGTAAAAAGAGATTGTTAAGAGGAATTAGAAGCAAACACTGCGGATTTTGTGATAGTTGTGCTCCTAATAGACATCGTACGATCATGGGGACAAATGAGTACGATAAGATGATCAAAAAAAGATCATTAGAACAATCCAAAAGATTAAGCACAGAAGAATATAAAAAATATTATAGAGATATGAATTTAGGTGAGAAAAATCCAGCATGGAAGGGCAACAATGTAAATCCAAAACAAGCTCGTGATAGAAGTAGAAGCCATTACCCAGAATTGAGAAATGTAAATGTTTGTGAAAGATGTGGACACGATGGAAGAATAGAAATACATCACATAGATGAAGATATTTATAATTTAAATAGAACCAATCTAGAAGCATTGTGTTCAAAATGTCATCAATCAGAACATGTAAGAAGAAGAGCTAAATTTATTCCTCACTTACAAAAAGAGATAGATTTTGATGAAATTATAAATATACAATATATAGGAGAAGAAGAAGTATATGACATACAAATGAAAGATCCTTTTAATAATTTTATAGCAAATGGTTTCGTGTCTCATAATAGTGGCCCTGTGTCGTTTATGAAGACCGCTGATGTCTCTGCGGGAGTAATAAAAAGTGGAGGGACTTTAAGACGATCTGCAAAATTGGTATGTTTAGATATTGATCATCCAGATATAGAAAAGTTTATACATTGTAAAGAATTAGAAGAGAAGAAATTGAAAATACTAAGAGATTCTGGAATAGAACCAGAAGAAGGCTATGAGATGTCAGATCACGTATTTTTTCAGAATACAAATATTAGTGTGAGAATATCTGATAAATTTATGATGTCTATAGAACAAGATGATGATTGGTGGACGAAATATGTTTTAACAGGAGAACGGTGTGAAAAATTTTCTGCTAAGAAATTGTTAATGGATATATCTGAAGCAGCTTGGAAGATTGCAGATCCTGGAGTACAATTCTCTGATAATATAAATAAATGGAATACATGCTTGAATTCTGGTATTATAGAGTCCACAAATCCGTGTGGGGAGCTAACATGGTTGGGAAATTCGTCCTGCAATTTAGCATCATTAAATTTATTAAAGTTTTTCAACATAAATGAAAAAACTGGAGAAATAAAGTTTGATATTGATACATTTAGAGATGTTGTTGCCACAGTTATTACAGCACAAGATATAATGGTAGACAATGCATTCTATCCTTCTAGAAAGATAATAAACAATACTCATAATTTTAGACCACTAGGATTGGGGTATTCTAATCTTGGGGCTGCTTTATCGTGGTTAGGTTTACCATATGACAGTGATGAAGGTAGAAATATTGCCGCATTGTTAACAGCATTGTTGACAGGATACGCTTTTGAACAAAGTAATAAACTGGCAGAAACTGTGGGAAGTTTTGTAAAATTTGAAGAGAATAAAGAACCTTATTATAATGTATTAAAGTTACATAAAGAGTACACACATCAACTAATAGGGCATGTTGCAAGAGCTTTTTCACAGAGAGAAGATGTTGTTGGACAACTTGCTAATAAAGTGAAAGATATAGCTCATATGTTAGAAAATTTTGTTGACAAAGAAGCATCATTTAGAAATGCACAAGTAACTCTGTTAGCACCAACAGGTACAACATCATTCATGATGGGATGTGGAACAAATGGGGTAGAACCTGGATATTCTTTAATATCATATAAAACTCTTTCTGGTAATGACGGCGCAACTATAAAAATGGTTAATAGCATTGTTCCACAAGTTCTTAAAAATTTAGGATATTCTGAAAAAGAAATAGAAGCACTGTGTAACGAATTACATTCTATAGAACATTTTGAAAAAAGCGAAATATTAAAAGAGGAGCATTTACCAATATTTGATACATCAGTAGCACCAAACGGTGGTAATAGATGTATAGATTATATGGGTCATGTTAAGATGCTGGCAGCAGTTCAACCATTTCTAAGTGGTGCTATTTCAAAAACCATAAATATGCCTAAAACTGCAACTGCTGAAGAAATATATGAATTGTATTTAAAATCTTGGAAAATGGGTTTAAAAGGAATAACTGTATACAGAGATGGATCTAAAGAATATCAACCATTAAATGCAACAAAAAAAGAAGAAACACAAGTTATTGATACTAGAGCCCCGTATAAAATAAACATGCCAGCAAATAGACCAGGAGAAATTCATAAGTTTTCAATAGGTAGCACAGAAGGATATTTAATGACAGGACTTTTAGAAAATGGACAATTGGGAGAAGTATTTTTAACAGTTGCTAAACAAGGAAGTACATTATCTGGATTATTGGATTCGCTGGCAATAATGATAAGTATAAGCTTGCAGTATGGTGTTCCATTGAAGAGTATAGTTAAAAAATTAATGTTTACTAGGTTTGATCCATCTGGAATAACTTCAAATTCTGATGTTAGATTTGCAACATCTATAGTTGATTATCTAGGAAGATATTTAGGAAATAAATATTTGTCAAACGAAGATAAAATTGAGTTAGGACTTAAAAAATTTGAAGACGAAGATGAAGAAATTGGTACAACAGAAGAAATAACTATTGTGAATTCTATACCATCAGATAGTGGTAGTTCACCAATATGTGATTGTTGTGGAGGAATAATGCAAAGAGTTGGTACTTGTTTTAATTGTAATAATTGTGGTGCAAATTCAGGAGCATGTGGATAATGAGTATGAAGTTAATGCAACAGCTTCAAAGAGACCATATTAATATACAAGATATTAAGAATAAGAAGGAGAAGAATTATGATAAAGAATTCTCAAAAATGAATGAGAATTTGAAAGACTTGAAAGAAGATATAGACGAAAAACTTAAAAATATTATTAGGTTGTTAAAGAATAGAACATCGGAAACAATAATAGTAACAGAGGACAAATATAAAACAAATACAGTTGAACATAATCCAACATTTATACCAGATATAGATACTTCTGATATGAGTATGAATTCTAAAGAAAATGATGAGGAAGAAAATCTAAAAGAACTAGATATCGATGAAGGATTGAACGTATTAAACAAACTTATTAAATAATTTAAAGAGGAGCTATAATGATTACAGAAGACGCAAAAAAAGTATTAGATACACTAGCATCATTTTTTAATGAAAATGAAGGAAATAAAATAAACAGATGGTTAGCAGTACCGTTGATAAATACAATAAAGGCAGATTTGCAAGAAATATTACAAAGAGATTCTTATGTACCACCACCAACTAAAGTAAAGAAAGTTAAATCAGACGATGATACAGATAATAGTGTAGATGATGATGCAGAAGAAATTTCTGAAGATTTGGAATAATTAGGAGATTAATATGAATATAATTGGTTGTGATATTGGTACTATGTTTTGTGTTTGTGCAAAACAGGTTGGGGAAGAAAAAGTAAAAATAAAATCTATGAGGAATATGTTTCTACCTGTTTCTGATAATATGATAAGTGCATCAGAAATTGCTAATACACAGATCGATTATGTTGAGGCTAAAGAAACAGAAGATGAGTCTGGAACTTTATATATAATAGGCGAAGACAGTTATAGATTTGCTAACATATTCAATCAAAAAGTCAAAAGGCCTATGTCAAAAGGAGTTATATCTGCAGATGAGATAGATGCTTTAGATGTACTAACATTGATGTTAGAAAAATTGGTTGGGGGTGTAGTAAAAGATGGCTATTGTGTATATTCAGTTCCAGCAGATGCAATAGATGTGGAAATTCCACCTGTTCTATATCATGAGAAAGTATTCAATATGATATTTTCTAAACTTGGCTATAGATCAGAACCATTAAATGAAGCAATGGCTATAATATTTTCTGAATGTCAAAAAGAAAAATTGAGTGGGATAGCAATTAGCTTTGGAGCAGGATTGACAAACATAGCATGTTCATATAAGGGAGCTGCAACATTAACATTTGCAGTTAGTAGAGCTGGAGATTGGGTAGATGAAAATTCTGCAGCGTCTCTAGGAATAGTACCAAATAGAATAACTTCTATAAAAGAGAAAGAAGATCTAGATCTTATGAATCCATTTTGTAAAAACAAAAAAGAGAGAAGAGTAAGAAATGCTATAAGCTTTTATTATAGATCGTTGATAGAGTATGTTTTAAAAGTGATTGTTAATAAATTCAGTGAAGATGCAGATGGATTACAAATAAATGAAAAAATACCAATAGTTGTTAGTGGTGGAACTAGTAAACCAAAAGGATTTTTAGAAATGTTTAAAGAAGTATTTAATGGGTTTTCAGATTTCCCATACGAGATATCTGAAATAAGACAGGCTAAGGATCCGTTGAGTGTTGTGGCTGAAGGTTCTTTGTTATATGCAGCATGGAATCAAAAAAGAAAAGATAAAAAATAAAAATGGAGAATTTATGAGTACTGAAATAAAGGAATTAAAAAGAATTAGAAGAAAGAAAAGAAGCTGGTGAAACTATAACCATGGCTAATATATATGAAGCCTTTAACAAGGCAAGTTTAAATCTACTTAAAGGAATGGACGAAGAGTTAGAATTGAAGAATCCAATAGACTCTTCAGAAGGAAAAGATGAGATTTTTGAAAAATTTAATTCTCTTCTATCAGAAGAAAATAAGTTTATAAAGGAGTAGTATGGATTATATAGATAATATTAAAGAAGATGTAACGGATCTATTAAAAGATTTTATTTTTGAAGATTCGAATAATATTGTTGAAAAAATAGAAAATATAGTTTATGATATCATCAGTCCATATTTATATAAATATGGACTGATGGACTTTTGGATAAATGTTAACCCAATAAACAATAACAAGTTTGAAGTTCATATAGGGTTGCAACAAGGAGAACATGATAATACAAAACTTTATAATATAGATTGTATAGTCTGTTAATAATGAGAAAAATCAGAAGAAAATAAGTTTATAAAAGAATAAGATGGAGATAAAAAATGACACAAAACGAAATAAAAGAATCTTTAAAAAATCATATTGATAAAACACATAGAAAAGTATCTAAAGAGAGATTATTTGTCTTTAAGGAGTATAGATGTATATACAAATTCATTTAGTAAATTGTTATCAGGAGAAATGAACACAGATGAATTTAAAAAAGAGTTTACTGGATAGTATAGATTAATGAATGATAGTGAAATCGAAAGTATGGAGTGGCCAAAGACAATTGCTCCTATACTTAATTATAAATTTGATGAAAATGATGTACCCATCATGGAAGAAGAGCAGGTACAGATTGTAAAATAAAAATATACTGATAATAAAGATACGAATCTTTATAATTATGATATATGGATTCGTACTTTATTCGATTATTAATGAAATAGGAAGAATATAATGAAAACAAAGATAATATTTGATGAGAAGGATAAGAAGAAATTGAAAGACAAGTTTAATATTTCAATGGAAGAAGAGATAAATAAGTTAACATCTGAAATAATAGAAAAAGAAGATAATAAAAAGTTCGATGGAACAGTTTATAAAAAGAAAATAAAAGATGGTGTAGAAGTTGTGGATAAAGTAGTTATTCATAATAAGAAAAATAAACAAAAAAGCCCTCAGATACTAGAGAATGTGCCTGAAGAGTTTAAAAAAGGAAATAAGAAAATATTGTTAGAGGGATAATCATATGGATGATAATAAAGAATTAGATTCTCTACTGAAAGAGTTAAAAAATAATAGAGAAAATCTTCATGAAATGCTTGTAGATGTTTCTGGATTTAGAAAAAGTTTGGATATATTATTGCCAGAAAAAATGGATTTTAGAAATAGACACTTGATGAGAGAAAGGATGAATTCGGTTACAGAAATAGTTAGAGGGGAATTGGCTATACGCGGGCAAATAGATTCATCTATAAAATTAGAGATAGATATAAGAAGAAAATCTACAGATGATACTGTTGAAGATCTACCAACACAAATAAGAATGTATGCTAAAGCTATGGAAATGTTGGAAGATAGAAAAAATAAAACTATAGAAAAATTACCAGAAAAATTAAAAATAATAAAAAACGAGGAAAGTGATGCCAAAGAAAAATAAAGAAGAACTCTTAGAAAGTATAGACGGCGAATCATTACAAGTTATCAATAAAGAAACTGAATTACAAACCAGTGTGTATTCAAAAATATCTTTGACAGATGAAGAATTTGAAGCAGCAAAATCTTTACAAGATAAGTTCACAGAACATTTAAAAGTTACACAGGGAATTGTTCCAGATTTGTCTGTAAGAAGTACAATTCCAACAGGTATAGACCTATTAGATGTTTTAATGGGTGGAGGTGCTGCATCAGGTTTTTTACAAATAATAGGACCCCCTGGTTCTGGAAAAAGTGCTCTAGCTGCCAAGATAATAGCAACATCGCAAAGAAAACATAAAGGAATGACTCATTCAATATATATGGATGGAGAAGACTCTACTGATAAAAAACGGTTAATACAATTAGGAGTAACTAAACCAACTTTAGATCCATATACAGGTATATCTGTCGAATCGGTATTTAAATCAATTGAAGGAATGTGTACATTTAAAAGTGATAATCCAGAAGTAAAAGATATTCCGTGGGCAGTTGTTTGGGATAGTATAGCCAATACACACACTGAAGCAGCATTGCATGAGATGGATCCAAATAAAGTTACTGGTTTAAAAGCAAGAATATTATCTCATTTATTACCTATATACATTTCAAAAATGAGAGAGTTTAATGTATCATTAATTGCCGTAAATCAACTTAGAGATAAGATAGACATGGGCATATTTAAAGCACCTAACGATCTTCAATTTTTACAAAATAAAAAAATACCAGGAGGTTGGTCTTCTATGTTTAATAGTATACAGATATTATATATGAAACCAATTGGTCACATAGATGGAGAATATGGGTTTTATGGTTCGAGAGTGCAATGTAAGTTGATAAAAAATAAATTATTTTCACCAAATATAGATTTTACTATGATATTTAGTTTTGAAAGAGGATTTAGTAATTTCTTTACTAATTATGAACTCTTGAAAAAAACTAAAAGAATACACATGGGCGGAGCTTGGGGAACATTATCATCGTATCCAGATAAAAAGTTTCAACAGAAGAATGTAATAAATATGTATAATGAAAACGAAAAATTTAGAGAAGCATTTAACAATGATGTAAAAGATGTTCTTAAGACAGAATATATAGACGTATACGCATCAACAGATGAGAATGCAATAGGCTAATAGTAATAAGTATTCAGGACAAACTTTAAATAATGAAAATCTCTTTTAGTATTGTTCCAATGAGGAATTTTTAATACTATAACCTATAACAAAAAGGGAGTTAGAAGAATGAGTAAAAGTATGAAATCAGAAGTCCTAAAACATTGGTTTGGTATAGACACTGTGTTATTTGGAAAGAAAGCAACAGATAGTTTATCAGAGGAAAATATATCAAATTATTTGACAACAAAAGGTTCGTTGTTAAGCAATCTTTTTGAAATTTATAAAAAAATAAAGTTTGAGCCTGGTACTAAATTTGACACAGTTGCTGATATGATAAAAGAATCTCTTGAACTAGCAGAAACCTCTAAAGCAAGAGCAAGAGAATTATTGGAGAGCGAATCTGTAACAAAGATGGTAAGGGAAGAAATAAAAGATATTGGATCTGTAGAAAGTTTAACAGAAAGAGAAGTAGCAAGATATGTTATTCAAAAAAGAAGAAATGCTGTTGCTATTGATTCTATGATGTTAGAGTCTGCTTTGTCTAAAGAACAAAAGGAATTGTTAAATGATTGGCAAGGAAAAGTCTTAGTAGACGCACACAAAACCTTAAGGGATAACCTAATAGAAATTTCGTTACAATAATGTTTGAAAGACGATCAAAAATAGTCAATTTAGATACGATTGGTGAATTGTGTAAATCTTCTAAGATAAAAGATAAACAGGATGTAATTGTCAAGGAATCTATAAAGGTTACAAAATCTGTCGATAAGATAGAAGCGGTTGCTGAGAAAAAAGAAGAAAAACAAATCACAAATTATAAAACAAATAAATCTGAAGAGACAATTTTATGGTTGTAAAGGAGTAAAGAATGGAAGGATTATTTATAGTTCCAACAATGGTTAGCCCAAATATAAACCCTAGATTAGTACCAGCATTCTCAAAAATGATAGAGAGAAATATTTTAATAGCTGGAAGTGCTACATTTAGAGCCGCTGTGTTAAAGAAATACTCTGGTATTTTTAAAACTGTAAGGTCTGAAGCTACCGATCCTAATAAAAGTTCTAATAAATCTAGTAACTCTCCTGCTAAAAAAGTTATTAATAAAGGTATTGATACTGCAGTTGATATATTAAAACAAACTACAGGAACTTCTGAAAAACAAAGAACTCAACCAACATTGACAGAACCAGAAAAGATAGAGATACCACAAGGAATAAGTTTTTTTCATACCATGGGATTATCACCAACTATTTTAGAGATTCCTATAATGATAAAAAAACATATTCTCGGAGGAGGTATGTCTGAAAGAATAATAAGAATTGGTATAAAGTGTATGCCGTATACTATAGATGGTGTCGAGCAATTAGTATCTACTATGAAGATGTCAAGAAACAAAGATAAGATAGAAAACATGCTGAAGAGTAAAATGAGATCCATCCAACCTAAATTCAAAAATTATTCTATGACTGGTAAACCAATGGATATTTTTAATGCTCCGACTAGTGAGGAATTAACAAATCCAAGCAAACTTTATAAAATGATGTCTGCTCGTGAACCATCAACATGGTCTACGTTGGTAATATTATCAACAGAAGATTTTGGAGATATGGATCTTAGAGAATCATTATTAAATTATAAAGAGTTGGTTAAAGTTGGATGGGGAGATATGGTAATTTATAATATAGCAAAAGATTCTGTACATTTTTGTACTACAAGATATAATGCATGTAATGAAATGCCTATGGCCTATGTAAAACAAATTTTAAATCTTACTAATGTTCTTAGCTATGCAGAAATAGCTAGATGGAGTAAACCATTTGGAGTATCTTCATTAGGAAAAGCTCTTAGTGATAATACTATCATGAATTTTAAATCAGAAGATACTGAAGCAAGAATTTTGAATATAATAAGAGAGTAAGTAATATGAAAGAGGATCAGAACTTGATAAATTTAGAAAACTCTACAAACGAAGGAATTAATTCTATCGTATCAAATATAGATAAGCGCGAGTTAAGTTCTGAAGAAACTCCATATACACTATCTTTAAGAATAACAGATATAGGAAGTGAAAAAGAATTAAAAAGATTTATTAGACAATGTGAGGGGTTAATTAGAAAAAGTCCTGAATACAGGATCTGGACTAATTATGTAAGAGATGTTCTTGGTTTTTTCTCTTGCGATTTAACTAAAGAAAACCATGCTCAGTGTAATTGTGATATACATCATCATCCTATATCTTTATATATGGTGACTAAAGCTGTTGTATTAAGTAACATGTCTGTATCAAAAGAATTTTGTTCTGCTGATATAACTGTCAAAGTTTTGGAATTACATTATGAGAATAGGATAGGGTTTATATCTATAATAAGATCCTTACATGAAAAATTTCACAATGGATATTTACAATTACCTATACAATTGGTTCATGGAGATTATAAAATGTTTTTATCTACTTATGGTAATTATCTTGAGGAAGAAGATATGGATGTTATAAAATCTAGACTCGAAGTAAATTTTAATAATTGTGGTTTTGGATCTCAATATTATTGGTCACAAAATAAATATATGACTAATGAAGAGGATGAAGGTATAGCTGGGAGTGCTTAATGCAATCTATAAAACATGAAGCTAAAAGAAATGCTGAACTTTCTACAAATGTAGATAATTTTAGATCTAGATATAAAGAAAGCAGTTATGAAGGAACTATAGAAGTATCTTTTCCTGCTGGTAATATAAAGACATTAGATAAGAACTTATTTAAATTATTGGCTGGTTCGAATAAGGTTACTTTTAAACCAACTTGGCATCAAAGACCAGACTATGTTAGTATAGAATTTTACAACACAACTATGTTCTGGCAGTTGATATTATATATAAATCGTATTCCATCTATAGAAGATTTTAGAGATTTAGAAACAATATATGTTCCACCTTTCAATCTTATAGTAGATATAATGAGAGATAAAATTTCTAAAACTGAAATTGTGGATCTAGACGAAGATACAAGTGATAATTCTGAAGCAAGATATTTTAAAATATATCCTTTAGATGATAGAGAGAGAAATATTATTAAAGCAATGGAATTATTAACATAGACTATTTGGAGTTGATAAATGCTTATCAAAAATAAATTTGAATTAATATATAGAACAGATGGAAATGTTCTAAATGTAGTTCCTCTTTCAAGGGGAACTTTAAAAGCATATGAAGTAGATAAAAATGATTTTAGACATTTGCAAATATTAGCAGAAACGTTCGGTAGGTTAAAAGGACATCCTGCAAATAGAATAGTAACAGATGGAAGTAGAAATCTTATAGTTGTAAATATGCCATCATATCCATTACCAGCATTTACAACTAAAAATGGATTAGCAGTGGTTAATCTTAGCGTTCTATCAGCAAAATTACTAACAGATTATTCTGCATCTGATATATATTCTTTATTTTTGTATGCTCTATCATTAAATAATTTTGTAAAAAGAAAACCGTTCAAACCTGGAACAGAATCAAATGTTTCTGGAATGATATTTTCAGTTTTTATGAAGTTGTTTGGTAAAAAATCTGGACTTATAGGTTCCTATAAATATTTAATACCTAAGTTACAATTTTTAATTTATTTGTATGTTAGCGTTTCTATGATGGGAATATCTGATAATGAAAATACTAGAAAAAGAATTGCATCTACTGTATTTATAGATAAGAATGAATTAAAATTAGATTATAATTTCGAATCAACCAAAGATTTTTTAAAGTCTATAAATGATAATGAAATAATACCAATATCGCAAATTAAATTCTCAACGTCTATAATATCTATTGGTGGTGTTTCTTCTCTTCCAATGTTTGAAGATATATCAAGATTTTTTGCAGCAATTCTAGCAAGTACAGTTCCTAATAGTCAATTTTCTTATTTCTGGGCAAAAGTAAATCAAAATCTTTTTAATGTATTGGTAGAGATTGGTCTTAGGAATTTAAGTCGAGAGGCCTAATGTCTAGAAGAATGTTCGGTTTTTATAGGGCCGAAGTCAAAGAAGTAGATATTAGTATAGATTCTGAAGAGAATGACTATGGAGCCATCAGAGTATTTATACCAGATCTGATGACTGAAGACGACCCTGGATATGATCCATCAAAAATGGGATTAATAGCGTTGCCAGGAAATAATCCTGTTGGTGGTAGAAATGATAAAAATGAAGGATCGTATGGATGGGGAACTGTAATGGTTCCAAGGGTAGGAGATTGGGTTTGGATATTTTTTGAAGCTGGAGATCCTAGCAAACCGTTTTATTTCGCAGCATTAAATATAAAGAATACTAAACTACCTCCAGAGAACTTAGGTGTCGAGGAACCACATAAAGTTTATACACTATTAAAGACTTATGATGGTAGAAGTATAATAGTATCAGATTCATCCGATGTTCAAAGAATAGAATTAACTGGTAAATATAGAGATGGTGCAGCAACAGAACCCGATGGTAGCGATACAGATCCATATACAATAGATGATAATCAAACTACTATATTGTTAGATGAAAGATCTGGAAAAGAAAAAATTTTAATAAGAACGCACAAAGGCGATTTTTTACATATAGATGTAGATGAACAAAAGTTACAAGCATATTTTGCTGAGGATATAATTATAAAAACAGATGCTAATTTACACTTACAAGTAGCAAGCGACGTACATTTTCAAGTAGGTGGAAATATGTATACAGAAATATATAAAGATAAACATACAGTTGTAGATGGAAGTTTATATAATCAGGTACTTGAAAATAGGCATGAACGAGTTCTTGGTGATTCACATAGATCTGTAGAAGGATCTGATAACATAACTATATCTGGAGATTCTATTATAGATGTAGGTGGTGGTTATGGATTAGGATCTGGTTCTACAATAGATATAAAATCGGCTGGTAATATAAGCCAGGAAGCTGGAGGTAATTGGAACATGAAGGCTGCTGGAACAATAATGACAGATGGAACTACTCGTGCAGATCAATCTGGAGCAACTCCGCCAGCATCAGTACAATCACCAACAGATGCGGAGAATGCTATTCCTCCAGATCCTGAAGATCCAGAAGGAGGGAGAGATACATAATGCCATCATGGTTACCATCTTCTGTAAAATCTGTTATATGTAGTAAGTTAGAAACTGAATTAGACAGAGTAACAAAAGCCATACAAGGAATAAGATCTGCTATGGTTGCCGATATAGAAAGCATAGAAAACTTATTCAATCTACCATTTAAAACTTTAGAAGATTCAATGACGGATGTAAATAATATGTTACAAGGATTGGATGCAGTTGTTCCAAATATAAATGATCTTAGTTCTATAACTTCAATAGTTTTATTCTTAGAAAGATGTATATATTTAAAAGACCATCCTCTTATAAAAGATGCATATAAGATGGCACAACAATTACTTGATGAATACCAAGCAATGGGTAGTGATTATATTCAAGAATACATTGATCTTATTCCTTCAAACATATTGAATACTTTCGATATAGGAAATAAATTATTGGGATATAAGGATAAACTGAATAAATATAAAGTGTCTGAAAAACAAGCAGATGCTAATAATATACTTATATGTATGAATTCCATATGTAAATTAGATGAATCAGATAATATTATTCCAGAGGTGCAAACTTATATAAATACCAAAACTGCTTTATTATCATCGCTGCAAACACAAATGAGATTCACAAGTGATGGATCGATAGATTTAGATAGAATATATACAAATGCAGGTATAGATACAGAAGAAAAATTAATAATGGGTAATACTATAGATGCAGTAGAACATGTCAAAGAAACTTTTACAGAATCACAAAAGAATTTAGAAGCTGCGACTAACGGAGATACATTACCATATCCTTCAACTTCTTTATATACACATTATAATAGTCCCACATTTTCCTCATCTTCAACACTTTTTAATATAATAGATCCTAGTATTATGTATACTAGTGATTATTTAGCTACATGGGAATCAATACAATTACCAACTGGAACAACTACGAAACAAGGAATGTTGGACGTTAAGATAGAAATAGATGAATGCGAAATTACAGAAACTCCCGATCCTAATATAAATTGTTTTTCAACATATTATGTAATTGTTAAAATAATAATAGGGTTTTCAGATTGTAGTTTGTCTGGAGATTCTTTAACAACTACAGTGACGCAGGTTAATCATGGATATTCCACTGGAGATATTATAATAATTAGTGATGCTACAAGTGAAGTTCTAGAAGGAACTCACACAATAACTGTTGTTGATGATCACGTATATACATTTATTAGTACATTTAATGGTTTAGAAGATGCAAAGGCATCATCATTGTTTAAATCTACACAAGGTGAATATGAAATAGGAATGCCAGTATGTGGAACTTGTGGTAAATATACAAGATATGGTATTGGATCAGCAAGCAATGAAGATTTGTATTATATTAGAAAAAATATGTCTGAAGCAGTTAAAAATTCAATAGAAGAAACAATGGCACTATTTTCAGCAAGTGAAGTTGAGGCTTTAATTCCAAATAGATAGGAGATATAAATGATTCCGTTAAGAGCAACAAATTACAAACTTTCAGAGAGTTGGCCACCAGCTGTGATTATACATCACTCTGCATGTAGATTTAATATTCCAGAGTTGGAGATGGATAAAACAACTTTCCAAACTGATAAACTACACAACATAAATTATTCTAAAAGAAGAAAAGAAACAGGATTTAATTTTATAGTTGAAAGAGTTAGAAATGATTTTCATGTTATTTGTTCTCAACCATTAATGACACAATGTGAATATCAAGATATAGATGAGAAATATTGGAGAGGTGTGCATATATGTTTAATGGGTAATTATAACAAAGATATACCTATGAATAGAATGTATAAAGTGTTATCATATAGAATATTAGCACCATTGATGAGATTGTTCATAATAAAAGAAGAAGATATTTTATTTCATTCTACAATATCTAATGAAGATATATCTTGTCCAGGAGAATTTATGAACAAAGAAAAATTATTAATGAGTTTAAGAAATGTATTAAGAAGAAAGGCTGTTACAAGGAGGACATCGTAATGGAAGATATAGTTCAAAAATTTTTAGATGAGGTTGGCACTAGCACCATTCGAAGAACAAAACAAACAAAAAGAAAACAGCTTGCTGGTAGATCTGCAGTTAGATTAGCTGCTAAGACAAATGACCCATTATATATAAAATATAAAAAATATAGAAAATTAGTTTTGATTCTTAGAAAAAAACTTATGATGAAATATGGTAGAAAAGGAATGGCACAAGCTAGAAAATCTATGAGATAGCTAACTATATATATTAAATTATATACATATCAAATTTATCAAAAAAGGGATTGAGGCTCACTGAGCTTTAATCCCATAAAACTTCAAAATTTAATTTTTTTATCAATAGGGGGTATATATTAAAATGAATATATTTAAATCATTATTTCCAAAACCATTATCTAAGACTCAAATCAAAGATAGAAGAAATAAACAAATCCATTCCATAGTTAAACGTTTTTCACATGGTAATATCCGTCTACGGTGTGGTAAATATTTTACTAAGGATGATGCTAATAAATTAAAAGAAACAGTAACCAAATATAATTTTTAAAAGTATAAGAAGGGAGGTGTAATAAATATGAAATTTAGTGATTTGTATGAAGAACTATTGGCCATATCATTAATTAATTTAGAAGAATGTAAAAAGAATAAAAATACTAGAGACTATTTAAAGGAGTTAATAATAGATTTTTACAATAAAGCAAGTAATAATAATGATAATAATGTAAAAGAAGAAAAAATAGCTTACTATGATATGTGGCCTATAAGAGAAGTAGAAAGAATAAAATTTAAAGTGGTAAGGGATCCAACTCTAAATACAGAACAAAAAATGATTTTATATAATAATTTTTCTCCAACAAATAATATACATTCATTATCACAATTTAAAAGGATAATGATACAAAGAGGTTATCAGTGATGAATGATGTTGCAGAAATAGGAGAAGAAGTTATATATACAGGAGATTTAAGTTTTTCTACTAATGAAATTACGACAAACTTAATGAAGAAAAATTTGGTTCCAAATAATCATTATATAATATCGGGAGTAAGAGCATTTCCTCTTAGTTTGACGGATAGTTCCGATACAATATATTATAGAATTATGGATATTAATAAGGGTTTTAATTTCTGGGCTCCATGCGAAAGTTTTAGGAGAGATCTTAGAAAATATATTAAAGAAACATATAATTTAAAATAAGGGGTGTTAATGTTAGTATTAAAGAAATTAGAAAAACGAAAATGGTCATTTAACGAAGTAGATGAACATGATAATTTTAAAAGATGTATAACAGTTTTGTATTTCAATGCAGCATCGATTACAAATAAGTTTGAAGTTGTTGCAGACTTGATTGAAGATATGTCTAAAAAAATACCAATATTTTCTGACTGGTTGATAGAACTATTATCAAGTTACATAGAAAGTGGATATAATTCTGAGATTTTATTATCTGAGAAAGATAAATTTGTAAAATTTTCAGAGGAGTATTTGCATATATTAAATATAAACTATTCAGATTTTTCAAAAGCAGAAAAATCTAGTAAAACATCTATATTGTTTGACGTCGATGATATTAAGGCTATAACTCTATCATCTACATGTTTAAAACTATATTCTATATTTTGGTTTGGATTTGAAAAGGTGGAAGAAATAGTTGAAACTAAAGATGAAAAAACAAATCAGACTATTATAGAAAAAGAAATAGTAGATAAGAAATTAAGCCTTCCAGAGAATATACATAGGGAGTTTTATCAGACATTAATACAACCATGTATCAATACTACAACAACAGTAAAGATGTTTCAACTTATAAGATCTAGAATATACCGTTCTAGTATTACAGATCGTTATATGTGGGACCTTATAAAAATAGCTATATCAGAGACGCCAGAAACATATGTGATGACGGTGTTCAATTCTTTAATGGTTAATATGCTTAGTATATTATCACCAGAGAGAAATCCAATTCCTTTTTTGGTATCTATAATAGACGATAGCGTCAGATGGTTAATGAGAACGATATACAAAGATAAGATTGTTTACGGAGAAGCTTTTTCTGGGTCTGATGATATATATGGAAGTTCTTTATCAAAAGATAGTTTTTATGTTTATTGTTGTAACGATGTAGTTGGAAAAGCAGCAAAAATAGGAATGCAGATACTAGAAGATGTATACAAATTAAAGGACGATGAATTTAACAAGGTAAGGGATAGAA
>Ga0307377_10002242_pt1 | contig 23072 bp, 24 predicted proteins | sample TR3MG_FD_202535 | JGI IMG/M metagenome (GOLD analysis project Ga0307377, IMG submission 202535) | Soil microbial communities from Risofladan, Vaasa, Finland - TR-3 | ecosystem: Environmental > Terrestrial > Soil > Coastal area > Acid sulfate soil | place: Finland: Risofladan, Vaasa | collected...
GGCTGAGGGTGTTTCAATATGGCATTCCTTTATGTAGCCAGATTCAGTTGCCTGATGGATCAATTTCGACTTATGATCATTTTATTCATCAAGGGCAAGTCATTCCTGCGGTTTTGCAGTTCGCAAAAAATAATGTGGATTATATGAAAGCTGATCCAGAATTAATTTTTCACGCTCTTGTCGATGAAACGCAGACACAGTTTTCTACATTAAGGACTATTGCTAGAAATGGAAACTTTGATATAATGTTTTGGGGTTATACTTTTATTGACGCATTAACTCATTGGTATAATGAGGAAAGTAGAAGAAGGTTAATTTATTATGTGGGAGAAGAACTCAAAGACCTCAATCGATATGGAGATATTCTTTTCTTCTCCGATCATGGAAGCACAGAACAGAAAAAAGTGTTTTTTGTTAATAAATTTCTATATGAAAAAGGGTATTTAAAATACGAAATATACGAAAAACTTATGAATTTTCATGAAGCATATAGTAAACAGTTCCCAGATCAAATATTGTTGCAGCATCAACATGTTTATATTGATTGGAACGATAGTAAGTTTTATAGTACAGATGCATTCGATGCGATGATTGATGTAACAGATAAGGCAACAGAAGAGGATAAACAAAAATTAAAAGCAGAACTGATGGAAACTGGATATTTTAATTCCGTTTCTTTGAAAGAAGAGATTTTAGATAAAGACGGAAAGTGTTACGAGTTAAGCCCTGGAATTATTTGTGATGCCGCTGAGGGAGTCCTTGTTTCAACGAATATTCATGAAAATGCTGAGTCAGGAAAAAACATGGATAACTTACGAGGTGGCTGGCATTCAGATCGGGGAGTTTTCGGGTCAACCACAGATATTAGACAGTCCGTAACGTGTCCGAGGGATATATATTATGCAATGTGTGAATTTGTAAGAGGGCAAAAACCAGAAGTTAAAAAAGTAATCGACCCAGAAGAAGCAGAAATTTTGGGAGACGATCTTGTAAATCTAATGGATCAGTTGGGCTATCAGTGAATCAATAAAGGAAATAGACAATATAAAATGTGAATATAATATGGTATAATCCATAATGAGGAAAATTAAAAATGTCTATAGAAGTTAGAAATTTCTACCCTTCAGGTGATGCAACAAACATCTCTATCTATTCGGATATCGAGTTCGATCTTGTCGGGCTTGATGAGTATACCATTGATATCACTTCTCTTACTATAGAGGTGACGACTAGCTCAAATGTGGATGATGATGACCACGTTACGACATATGCCTATGATAATAGTCGGGTTCTCTATTCGGGAGACTCTGGATATTATAAAATAGTTTTAAATCCAGCTATTCCGTTTGATTTAGATATGGAAGTTACTATTAAGGTAAATGTCGAGGGGTTAGATGAGCTGTCTGTATATGCCATAATGGAGGAATATGAATCGGCATTTGATACTGTTGGTAGTAATATTGTGTCTGATTTTAGATACGCTTTCATAGACCATGCTCAGAATATTCCTATTTATCAAGAACAGTTGAGAAGGAGAATTTCTGGAGCTCCACAGGCTTTCGATAGTGCTTTTGGTTCATGGAATCGCTCACCTTCTCCTAAAGTGCAGGTGAATCAGCTTCTTGTTTCCGAAACGGATGCAACATATGGCCATTCCATTGATTATGAGAATGGAATTATTAATTTTGATTCTGCTTTGGATTATAATGATATGGTTGAAGCTAGCTATTATTTTTCATTTTTTAACGAAGAACAAATAAATGGATTCTTTAAACAGGCTTCTGCTGTTTGGAATTTCAGCCCCCCATCGGGAGGCCCCCGAGATATTTATGCGGCAGGGATTATTTACCGTGGAGTTTTAATGGTAGGTGCCGCCATGTATGCTTTTAGAAGCCTTATGATGTCTTTGGCGTTCCAGGAGACACGTATCATATTCGATGACGCCTCATCAGGGCAGGGATGGACTCAAATAAAGGATCTATTTAAGAGTTTATATGATTCTTATAAAGAAGATTGGGATAAATTATTGGAAGCCAAGAAAGTTAAACTTCCGCAGATTTCTACAATAATTACACCCTCGTACACAATGCCCGGAGGAAGAACCCTGAGTTCATTGGACTTATGCGAACTTTCTGGTGGTCAATTTGTTAATTTTAATACAATGTTTAATATGATTGATGAAGGATTGCATGTTGATGTTTTGTCAAATAATAAAGGTAATTTGTATTTTTCAAGAGTGTCTTGCATCGAATATGAAGGTCGTAAAGATGTTTTTGGAGTAGGGATTTCTACGGGAGAGGGGAGAAACTTAATAAAACATCAAATAAATACAAGTTTAGATCATAAATATGAAACGCCATCTGGGATGAAGAGATTGAAGGATTTAAATATTAATGACAGTGTTTTAATTAATCAAGATGGAAAAATTATAAAAGGTAAGATTGAGGAAGTTGGATATAATGGATTTTTAGATTGTTATGAGATTCAAGTTCCAGAAACTGAAAAATTCTTTTGTAATTCAGTATCAGTAAGTAACTCTAGAATGTTTAGATACATGTATAAAGGTGGAAATGGATAATTTTTGGAACCTTACCGTAAGTCACGACGGATGATTTTATAGGTATGGGGGTAATAAAACCCCACCGAGTTAGCCTTTAGGCTAACGAGGCTTGTCTTTCATGGGGGATGAATTAACCGTTCCTTTAAACTTACAAAATCTTGGTAACACTAAGATTCTCTAATAAAGGTTTGTAAGCGGCACCGTAAGGTCCGCTAAGAAACCGAAACAAAATATTTCGAGATGCGTTCACATCAGCATTGTCAACGTGATCACAATTCTGACATCGAAATATCTCTAAGTTTCGATTCCTTCTATCGACGTGACCACACTCTGGACAAGAGATACTAGTGTTATAAGGGGAAGTAGAACGAAAGGTAACACGGTTATCCTCGCAGTTCATTTGAAGTCTTCCCAACCAGTACTTCCAATTCCAGCTGCCAATAGAACGTCGAATATTTTTACTCAATCGACGTTTGAGTTTTGTCCTATTGGACAAACCTTTTAAATTCTCAACAACAATCATATCGACTTCTAGAACAACTTCTTTAGCCACTTCATCAATTCTTTGCCTTAAGGCTCTTCGAGCCTTTTGTTGCCCTTTACTTCCCTGCTTGCATCGTTTAATACGTTCAATATTGTTTTTTATATCTGTTCCAAATTGTTTCCCATTTGAAGTTGAAGCTAAAGCGTTTATTCCAGTATCCACTCCAACTGCTTGTTTTATAGTCTTTTTCTTATCTTTTTCTATTTCGAAACAGAACTGAATGTAATTCTCAGTTATAATATATGCGTTTAAACGTTTCCCTTTAGCTGCTAAATTGTTAAAATGTTTATGAAATCGAATTGGGATATCTACCTTAATCTTGTTTCCAATAGAGCGAAGCTCCAACCAAGAATCAAACTCATCTGCTTTTTTCGGTTTAACCAATTCTGCTATGGTGCTAGAAATACACATCCTGGTTCCACGATGCATTGGCATCGTTGGATCTTCTGGAAATCTTTCTTTAGAAGATTGGATCATATCAATAGCTTCTCTGGCTGCTACTTTTCGCAAACGTGCGGAAAGCCACGTTTCTGGAAGATCTACTATTGCTTTTAGAAGTTCGTGTTTCTTTGGAGTTTTATCCCAAAAGTGTTCAATGAAGAAATTCACGACATTAGAATACTCATCCATGACAGTTCTGAGAAAAGTTTTCTTTTCGTCTGTCATAAATTTGGTAGAGCATTTTGTTGAGCGATTTATCTTCATATCTCTTTATACTATTTTTATGGGTATATGCCCTTTTTTTATTTTAAAGAAAATAAACTATTTTTTTGTTCATAAGTTTTTGTATTTTTTGCCAAGATTTTGTAAGTTTTTAATCAACAGTTTCAACCCTTGTATAAAACTTAAAAAATAAAAATGTGAGAAGTGGATTTTGAAAAAAGTAAATAAAACAGGAATGTGTAAAAAATGCTATGACCTTTTAAGATAGCCCTTTCTCTTTAATATATTCTCTTCCTTTTTTTACTCCCATATTAAATATACGTAATAGGTTTTCATGGTTAAAATCTAAAACGTCTCCTAGATATTCTTCGGGTTCGATAACTTCAATGTCGATGATCTTTTTATTAGAAAGCCATTCGTTTCTTTTTTCTATCGGAGTTGATTTCAATAAATCGTTTATTTTCAGTATTATATTGATGTCGTTTAATGTGATTTCGTGTGACATTATATCAATGACCCTTATCCCAACCCCTATTATTCCTCTGTATTCTTTCTTCTTCTTGTCAATTTCTTTTGGGCCACATAAAATAACGAGAGCAGAGTCATTATTTTCTTCAATTTCTTGAGTTAATAGTGATGCTGGTACGTTATCTCTAATGCCTCCATCAACCAGTATTTTATCTCCTATAATTACCGGGAGAAATGCAGGAGGGATTGATGCACTTGCAATAACTGAATTTAATAGTATTTCAACATTCTCAACTTCGTGATTGGAGAAAAATACTGATTTACCAGTAATAAGATCTACAGATGTCATTTTTATTTTTTTATCTAATTTCATTATTTCCTCGAAATTTAGAATTCTTTTTAATAGATTCCTTAATGGAGAAAAATTGAATGGAGGGGTTCCCCATCCAAAAATTATTTTAAAATAGTTCTTTTTGAATATATGTTTATTTTTTTTTATTTCTTTAGTCCATGTTCTTTTTAATAGATCAGGGCTATTATCAATGTAGCATTGAGCTAATAAAAGGCAGTTTAGTGATCCTACAGAAGTGCCGTATAGGTTATCGAATTCTATTTTGTCAAATATTTCATAGAGAAACCCTGCTTCATAGGCTCCTTTTGATCCTCCACCGCTTAAAACAAGTGATTTCATTGCCTTTCTCCTATGGTTTTCTTGTATTAGTTTCTAAATCGATTGAGTATGTTTCCTTCATCTTTGATGGTTTTGTATTTGTCGTATAATAGGAAAGCCCAATATATGGAGGAATATTATGGATTCTGTATTCACAATGACTTTTAAGATAGATATGTCAATAAACGAGGAAGATGTGCCTGCAAAAGGGGCTTCGGTGTCGAAAAAGAACCCCATTGGGAAAGCAATGAAGATAAATGGAACCGTCGAGGAAATTAAGAGACGAATTTGTCATGAAATTGATAAAACGTCATATAAATTAGAAGATCTTTATTATGGAGAGGAATAAATTATGATGAAACATTACAGAAATATCACTGGTCGCCTTTTCTTTTTAAATGAAATTGGAAGAAAAGTTTACGCTGATGAGCAGAAGATTCACAAATTTACAGAGGAAGACGTCAATCAGACGCCGATGCTTATTGAATTAATTCAAAAGGGCGGATTGATTGAAGTTCCTGAAGGGGATGTTGTTCAAAAATCTTTTATAGATTCTAAACTTCCTCAATCAGGAGAGCGTGGTTATTTCCCTTCGGGGGATTTAGCAGAGCCGATTGGCAACCCTCAAAACTCAGTAAGCGTAAACCCGCAAGGGATGAGTCGCCTTAGAGATTATGCAGAACCTCCTCAAGAGCCTGATTTGGCGGTTGATCCAAGTAAGATGAGCCGATATGCTGAGACGATGGCAAGCTTGGGTAGGAACCAGCCTCCTAATAATTTTGTTCCTAATGCCGTAAATAATGGAACTCAAAAAACAGCGTCTATTGGTCAGTCTACTACTTTTCCCAGCCCTATGCCTCCGTCAATGGCAATTCCTTATCCTGCTATTCCGGTGGAGGATCAAAAACCGTTAATTGATCAAGCTACCTCTCCCGAGGTATGGTGGTGTGGCCCAGCTAATGACGCAGGTGGATATGGGCGAATGAACCGAGAATGTGTCGAAGGACTCTTTAAAAAAGGAGTAAAGGTTGAATTGGATTTATTTAAAATCCCTGATTTTCGTTCTTCCGTTCCTATAACCGATTCCATGAGAGAGATGATGGAGACTCGGGTTTCAGGGAACGCTCCTTCTGTATGGGCAGTAATGCCTCAACGCTTCATGAATCGTCCAGGAAAGAAAATCATTTTTACTATGATAGAAACATCGGAAGTGCAAGGGAACTTTTTGGAAAAATGTAAAATGGCCGACGAAATTTGGGTTCCTTCTAGGGCAAATATCGAAGCTTTTGAAAAAGCGGATACCGGTGATTTAGAAATAGTGCATATGCCTCTTGGTGTTAATACTGATTTCTATAAACCGATGGAACTTACAGATGAACAAAAAGATGTTTTTAATATCACGACTAAGGGTTTTGTATTCTTAAGCGTTTTTGGGTGGAGTTTAAGGAAAGGAAACGATGTTCTCCTAAAGGCTTATTTACAGAAATTCACTGGTGATGATGACGTGTCATTGGTTATCGCTTCGAGGAAAGACGGAAGCACTAGCGTCGAGAAAATTAATGAGATTCGTGAAGACATCCGTAAGTATATTAAAGATTGGTGTCCGAATCCTGAGAATCCTCCTCATATAATTCATATTGGTGACGCCATGGCGGAAGAGACTCTGCCAATATTGTATAATATGGCTCATTGTTTTGTCCTCCCAAGCAGAGGGGAGGGATTTGGGTTGCCCTATGCTGAGGCGGGGGCTAGCGAAATTCCCGTTATAGCTACTCGATGTGGTGGGCAATTGGACTTCCTAACAGATGAAAACTCCTATTTAATTGATATTGAAGGTTATTCTATTGCTAATCAAGAGATCAAGTGTCTTTCTTCTTATTATGAGGATGCTCCGTTTGCCGTAATTGGTCAGAAATCCGTAGTCCAGTTGCAAGAATATATGGGATATGTTATAGAGAACTACGCCGAAGCCAAAGAAAAGGCAGGGATTTTGCGGAAGGATTTGGAATCTAACTTTACCTGGGAACATTTAATTAATAGGGTAAACGAGAGAATCAGATCGTTCTAGGCAGAGTCGAAATGGAAGATAGATTTGTTGTAAAAAATAACTCCGGCAATATATTAATGTTGCCGAAAAACAGAATAACTCTTGCTATAGGCGCAAGTATTGACCTTGCTAGGCGTTTGAATAAAACGTTCAATGAAATAAAAAGAGATGCTGAAATAACAAGAGAGCTTACTAATAAGAATTTAATCCTAGAAGACGAATTCGATTCAAGTATTGAATCGGGAATGGATAAAAAACTAGATACATTGATTGGATTAATGCAGTTGTCTGGATCTGCCTCTCCATCAGTCAGTATAGATTTAGAAGCGATTGAAAAGATGCTGCAAGAAAAAGTCGATTTAATGGCTAAAAAGATGAATATATCTAATAAAGATGTAGATGAAGATGAAGATGAAGACGATGAGGAAGAAAGTATGCGAGAGAAGGCGTTTATGGAATTAATGAAAAAAGATAATGGGAAAGGGTCTAATCTAGATACTTTTGGCGGAAAGTCGAAAGAAATTGATTCGGACGATCATAGTGATTTTATTGATTTCTAGGAGATAATTAAATGAGTTGGTATAAAGAGGCTGAGAAGTTATGTTCAATAAAAGACGAAAACTTTGAAGCATACAACAAAAAATATAAGAAAGAAATGGAAGATTGGTTCAATAAGAGGACAAATAAGCACATTGAATGTGTAAAAGAATACTGTCAGAAGATTTTTGATTATGACGAAGAACGATTTGAGGGGATTGTGGAGCGAGGAGAGGCTCATGACGATAGTAAGTTTAAGTCCCCAGAGAAAGAGCCATATATCTATATAACATGGCAATATAAGTGCAAAGAAAGCGGGGAGGATTATACTCCTCCTGAAGATTTAAAGGAGAGAATGGATAAAGCTTCGGAACACCATATTCTTAATAACAAACATCATCCAGAAAGCCATTGCGAGAAGGAAGTTGACCTAATTAATAGGGACGATAGAGATAAACCGCCCGATGAGATGATTGATGCGACAAAGATGGGAGATTTAGATATTGGAGAAATGGTTGCAGATTGGATGTCGATGTCGGAAGAAAAGGGTGGAAATCCCAAAGAGTGGGCTGAGAAGAATGTCAACATTAGATGGAAGTTTGATAAAAAGCAAGAAGATCTTATTTATGAGCTAATCGAAGAGATTTGGGAGGATAACAAATAATGAAATTAAGCGATAAAGAAAAACAAGATTTATTATATTATGATGTTTTTGAGGGGGATTTTGGTGATCCTGGAGATAGGTGTTTGGAAAACAAAGTTGTAATTGCCAGAAAAGAACACGAATGTTTTGGATGTGGAAATACTATTGAAATAGGAAGTTACAATCTTATAAGAAAAATGGTATGGGCAGACGATAAAAGTTTTGTATCTTATAGGTGGTGTCAAAATTGTTGTGAGAAAATGTTAAATGAAGAATATCAATGTGGTTTAAAGACAATATGAGGAAAAATAATTGTTTTGCTGGAAAAAAAAGGAGATAAATTATGATAGGATTTGATGCGGGGACGAGTATACTTGTTTGTGCTAGAAAAGACGAAGAGGGGAAGACTGTTTCAAAAAGTGAAAGAAATTGTTTTATTGCAATTGATAAGGAAGCGGCAGAATATTTTAATTTTGATGATTATAATTACATAAAGCAGGAAGAAGATGGAGAGGAAAAAATCTATATAGTAGGAAAGGATGCAATCGTACTTTCCAACTTGTTGGCAAGGAAAGATATGCATGGAGATAAGAAAACTTCTCTTCGCCGTCCAATGGCAAAAATGGTAATTAATAGTAAATCGGATAAAAAGGCCGTTATTATTTTAAAGCATATGATACAAGGATTGGTAGGAAATCCATCATATGAAAACGAAGTATGCGTAATAAGTATTCCTTCAAATCCCATCTCTAAAGAGTTTAATAATATATTTCATAGCAATATGTGTCAAGGATTCATTAAGGAATTAGGGTATGATGTTTACCCTATAAATGAAGCTCTTTCAATAATATATGCCACGGCGCCCTCTACTACGGGCGAGCATGGGGAAGAATTACCTATGACGGGTATTGGGGTGTCTTTCGGCGGGGGTGGGATAAATTGTTGCCTCGCTTACAAGTCGGCGGAGACTATTACATTTAGCTATCCTTGTTCTGGAGACTGGATAGATGAGCAGGTTTCTTTAATAAGTAATATGACCTCCTCTGAAGTAACTGTCTATAAAGAGAAGGCTTCAAAGGACGGTAGATTAGATCTTGCTAACCCCTCTTTTGATGACGACGTAATCAATGGGCTTTACATCTATTATAAGTTCCTCATTGAGACTGTAGTAAAACAATTCAAGGCGGAGTTCATTAAGAACGGCACTCAGTTCACCGATCCGATTGAGGTAGTTGTTAGTGGTGGTACGAGTAAGCCCAAGGGCTTTGAAGAATTGGTTGAAAAGGTCATCAAAGAAGTCGGTTGGCCATTTGAGATTTCTGGAGTTCGTCGTGCAAAAGACCCCTTAACGGCAACAGCTGTTGGTTGTTTAAACGCCGCTATAAGTAAAGAGAAGAAGAGGGACAATTAATACAAATGAATTCAAAGCGGAGGAAGGTTTTTATTGATTGTGGATATTGGACGGGATCTTCCACGGAGTTTTTTATTAGGAATTATAAAGAGTCTGAAGACTTTGAAATTTTCGGATTCGAATGTAATGGTGAAATAAAAACAAATTTATGTGAAGGGCTGAGAGATATTGTTTTATTAAAAAAGGCAGTATGGATTTCCGATGGCGAGGTTGATCTTTTTATTGGGAGAGATGAGAATGAAAGCCGGGGAAGTAGTCTTTTTAAGGACAAAATAACAGGCGACATAGATAGGGAAAATCCTGTGTCCGTTTCCTGTATTGATTTTAGTAGATGGATTATTGATAATTTCGATAAAGATGATTTTATTGTTTGTAAGATGAATATTGAAGGTTCTGAATATGACGTGTTGAATAAAATGGCGTCTGATGGTTCTTTAGATTACATAAATTTATTTTTTATGGGTTGGCATTGGGGAAAAATGGGGTTAAGCAAAGATAATCATTATAAAACCGTGGGATTAATAAAAGGTAAGTATTTAAGATGGACAGATTCCCATAGGGGAAGGGCGAAATGTCTGGACGCTGCAACGGGGAAGGCGGAGTGTTCGAGTGCGAGAATAAGGAAGCGTGGTAGGTAATGGGATGAAAATTCAATGTTTTTCTTGTTGTCGAAATGAAGAGGTTCTTTTGCCATTTTTTTTAGATCATTATTCTTTTTGTGACAGAATAGTGATTTGTGACAGGGGAAGTACTGATAGAAGCCTGGAGATATTAAAAAAAAACGATAAAGTTGAAATATTTTATGAGCCATGTGATTATGTGGATGAATTTTCTCTTTTAAATTTAAAAAATAATGCATATAAAAGGTATCAAGATAAGTATTTTGATTGGCAAATTGTTTGCGATATTGATGAGTTTTTATATCATCCAGATTTGATTGGGTTTTTAAAAAAGGAAAAAGAAAAAAGCGTGACGTTAATTGATACGATTGGGTATGGAATGATTGGGAATGGCGATCTTGTTGAAGGAATTCCTTTAATTCATCAGATAACTAACGGTTGGAGAAGTAAGATGTTTAATAAGAATGTAATATTTGATCCCAAAAGAATAACGGATATACGGTATACTCCGGGGTCTCATAGTTGCATTCCCAAGGGAGAAGTAATTAGAGATAAATGTAAAAATTTAATTCTTCTTCATTTTGATATGATCAATTATGATAGTTTCGTTGAGAAGTGCAAAGATAGGTTCAGTCGGCGTTCTGCGCTGAATGTAAAATATGGATTGTCAACTCATTATGGTCAATATCAAAATATGAGAAGGGAAACGTATGAAGGGACGTATAATAAATCTAAGCCGGTGATTTTAAACGAAAAATCTATTGTAAAACAAACTAAACAAAGAGATCGTAAAAAATAAATTCAATAGATTAGATTTAGGATCAGATAATGAATAATGTTTTGGATTTAAAAGAAATAGGAATGGATAGTTTTTTTTCAAAGAAGATGAATCCATATAATTATATCCCGTTATTTAATGGAAGCAAGTTCGAATTTTATGAAATTGATTTTATAGGAGTTATGGATTTTCTTTCTAAGAATGAGTTGGTAAAAAAACAATTTCATTCAATTTTGCTGGAAAATATTAATTTGTATTTCTCTGAAAAGAATATTTCCATCATTAATAACGGAAAAGAAGATCTTCGGGATAAAAACGTTATTCCATTCAGCAGTTTTTTTAAGTCGAGGAGAATGTCAAGTTCGGGTGTCCCCTCTACGATTACAGGTTTTGGAAATAATTTCTTCTTTTATATACCAGAAACATTATGGACATATTCATTAATAGCTAATTTGCCAAAAATTATGTCGGAAACAAGGATTAGTTTGGCTCCCGCTTATTATAAATCTTTTAATTGGGAAGAATATAACAAAACAGAAAAGAGAGATTTTCCACTATATTATTACAATCCTAAGATTGATTCTGCTTTGGAAGCTGCTAATGAGATTAAGGAGAGAAAAGTCGATGCTGTTTATAGCTATGTGGATAACATAGCTTATATTTGCTTTTCTCTTTTAAAGAAGGGATATTCAGAAAAGTTGGCAGAAAGGTTGGTTATAACTGGGAATTATTGCTATGATTTTTATTTAGACTTATTTTCTTTGTTCTTTGACAAAATCTATGATTCATGTAAAACATATGATGGTGGCTTGTTTTTTAAGAGATTTCTTTCTCGGGAGAATGGTTGGGATAGGAGATATACTGTAAATGATTGTTTTTGCCATATAGAAGAGGAATCTGATGGGAGAGTTATTGTGAGTGATTTGTTAAATTATTGTGCTCCGTTTATAGGCTATACAAATGATAATTTTTTTATTCGCAATTTTTCTGGAGAGATTGTTTCTATAACAAGGGAGCCAAATGAATGGATCTCTATGGCGGAGAAAGTGGGCAAGATAATAGTTGACAATCGGTTATCTAATATTAATTTCAAAATAAGCAAGAAGAAGAAAAAGGTTTATTATTGTTCATATTCTAGCAAATTAGATTCTTTCTGTAGATCAATTGGATTTGAATTATGTGTATTAGGAAAAGGAATACGTCCACTTGGTTTGAAACATTCTTTTTTCATGAGAGAAAGCCAATGAGATTTCTGATTGTTACTCCGGAAGTCGATTCTTATCGGAACAAACAAAAGGGTGTAGTTATATCGAAGAAAAAGATGCAATGCAGATTATACAGAACTTTAATAAAAGACGATAGAGAGGCAAGTTATCTATCTTCTTTTTTAGAAAAGGAGTTGCAACAAGATGTGATTTATTTGAACATCAATAAAAGATCTATGCAAGAAGAATGTAATAATTCGTTGATATTCGATTATTTACGGTTATATCGACCAGACTATTTTGTTCTTTCTTGCTATCAGAGGGAAGGTGTTATTGAAAATTCTGTTATAAACGAAATTTTAGATGGTATTTTTTCGCTGAACATTATTTCGATGGAGAAGGTGTTTTTATTAGGGAGAGAGATTGATCGAGATTCTATTTCCTGTGTAAATGGAGATAGTCGTATTTTTTTTGAAAAAATGATAGCAGGAGAATCTAGAGAAAGATCTTTGTCAGAATATCCATATAGATACAAAGACCCCTACATAGTGAACGGTTGTTTTTATTCTTTTTTAACAGACGGCTGCTCAAATCAATGTGGTTTTTGTGGAGACAAGAAAGGTTCCTTTTCTCCAGTTACACATCAATTCATTTTAGGAGATTTGAAAGATGCTTTATCTGTTTATAATGGGGAAATGAAATTATATTTCATCTTCGATAGAAACATTGTGTCTACTGAATATAGCAGGAATGAGTTAATAACGTTTGCTAAAGAGAAGATAAAAGAGGGGATAGATGTCAATTGGTCATTTATGGGGTCTGTTTGTTTTTTAATGGAATTTTCAGATAAAGATTTAGAAGTCATGAAGGAAAGCAACCTTTGTTTTATTGAGTGTGGTTTTGAAAACGGGTCACAATCGTTTTTGGATAGAATTGGAAAAAAACTAGATGTAGAAGAAAGTAGGAAATGCATAAAAAGGTTTTCTTCTTTTGGTATAATGTTTTTTGCTTCGTTTATTTCGTTTGATCCGTTTACATCTCCGGAAGAAGTTATTGATAATTTAACCCTTTTGAAGTTCTTGTTTGAGGAAAATTTACGATTAAACAACGGGAAAGTAGGTTATCAGTTTCCGATTAGAAGTTTAAACAAGATAAGGAATAAACTTTATTTGCCGGGAGAGTTTGATAAGTATGAAATAAAAGATTCATATGTTCGTAAGTTTTATGATTCTATATTAAAAATAACGTTCCCTATTTTTATGTTGTCAATGTCTCATGTTTGTTTTGAGAAATATGATGAGAGTTTATCATATTCGGAGTCGTATGACTTCTGTGTTGGATTGATTAATCGTATTATTGATATGGCGAATAGTTTGTTTATAGAGGATAATATTATTAAGTTCAACAATGATTATATGATATGTATGATTTACGTTTTTGAATTTTGTAATCAGGATGGGATAAGGACCTCGATAGAGGATACGCTTACAGAAGAAGGAAGGAAACGTCTTGTTTTAGACAAGACTAAATCTATTTTTGTTTATTAAGGAGAAATGATATGGAAAAGATAAACGGTGAAGATGGTTGGCTCATAAAGCAAAGCAAAACATATAAGGAATTGCTTATAGAAGCTCAGAAAGAGCGTAAAAGAGAAGATGGTTTGTTTACTAAAGAGCAAAAGGAAGCACTGGAGAAAGTTGGGACAGAAGAAGATTTAGAATTATTTTCTGATGATCAGAAAAAATCTTTATCAGACATTCTGTTAACCGAGAAAAAAGACGATTTGTTTTCGGAATATCAAAAAGAGATATTAACGAAGGTAATCGGGGATAAAAAGGCGCACAATATGGTCTCTTTCATGGAGAATGTGGCTAAGTTGGAAAATTTGTTTGTATCTCTATATGACGGGAAAGAATGCGGAGAAGGAATATGGAATTTCACTTAAGATTAAAATGGGTTAAGATAACTACGAGGAATCTCCGTGGGATAATGTCACTAAAATGATTTTGACAAGATATTATATAGAGTCTTATTTTAAAATGGATTCGTTTCTTTTGAATCTAAAAAACAATTCTATTATTAGAATGAAAAAAAAAGAGTATATTTCTCTTAAAAATGGGTTTTTTTCGGACATTTCAAAAGAAGATATTTTGCTTTTAAAAAATAATGGGTTTTTATTAATTAAAGAAGAAGATGATTTTTATTCAGTTAATGATTTATTTATGAGAGAATATAGGGTTAAAAATAAGTATAATAAGTTCAATATAATGTTGACGGATTATTGTAATTTGGCATGCTCGTATTGCTATATGAACGGAGAAAAGAATCAAAGAGAAATGTCTACCGGCATTGTTGATAAGTTAGTTCTTTTTATTAAAAAAGTTGTGTCATTTAATGGGGATAAGAGAATAATATTAGATTATTCTGGAGGAGAAGCGTTTCTAAATTTTAAAGTATTATTATATTTAGTTAATGAAATTAGAGAAATGTCTTTAAAAGAAGGAGTGGAAATTATTTCCCAGAATATAACGACGAATTGTGCCTTGGATGTTTCTGAGCACGTTAGTTTTTTAAACGATAATAATATTAAATTAAGAACAAGCCTTTGTTTATATCCATCAGATTCCATCAGTAGGAATTTTAAATGCGGAGAAGACAGCAAAGAATACGTATTAAACCAAATAAAAAGCATTATAGATCAAGGATATAAGTTTCCTATTGAAGTTCTTTGGCTTATGCCAGAAGGGGAATCCTCAAAGAAAGATATTAAAGACAGATATATGAAAGAATTCGTATCTAAAGGAATAGATATTAGCAAGGTTTATTTAAAAGAAGATTGTATTGAAATAAGCAGCAATTATGATGGGTTTAAAATTAAAAAGAAAGATAATTTTTCATTTTCTGATTGTAAAAATGTCATATCGGCAATAAAGGATAACGAAGAATTTGATGGAATGTTTGCTCGGTGGGTATGCTGTGCGTATAGAGAAGATTTTGTTTTTACTATTTTTCCTGATGGTAAGGTTTCTAATTACTCTGGCGGATATCAGCAAGAAGATTTTTTAATAGGAGATGTTGATAGCGAGATTGATACAATGATGGGTAAAATTAAAGAAATAAAGGAAAATGGGGCATGGAAAAAAGATAAAAAATGTTTATCGTGTCCAGTTTTGCCTAAATGTTTTGGGGGTTGTGTTTGTTCTTTTCATCCACATGATAAAAACACTCCTAGTCTTTCTTGCTGCCAAAAAACTAAAATTTTAAAAAATAAAATGATTTTTAAACAGTTTGTTAAAAAGGTATGTGAAATAGAAACCGTTCTTGGAGGGAAATGATGGAAAACAAAGTAAGTATTATTATCCCGACAATAAAGAATGCTCCGACCATTGATGTGTGTTTGGAGAGTATTTTCGAGCATAATGGAGAATGTATTGGAGAAGTGATTTTAGTAAATAATGGCGAAGAAGAAATTAATGAAAAAGAAAGTATGTATTTTGGGAAAGGTTTACGGATTTTAAATATTAATTCAAGGATAAATAGTATATCAAAATCTTGGAACATAGGTCTTCTTCATAAAAAATTTGATATTGCTCTTATTAGCAATAATGATGTAGCGTATTCGCCGGGTTCGATTTCTAATATGGTAGAAGAATTGATAAATTCGAATCAAAAGAAAATTATTTCTCCTGTTGATTTCTTTATGTTGTTTCGTAAAAGAGATATCATATTTGAAAATGTTCCAAAAGAAATAATCGACAATCGGTATTCTTGCTTTTATAGTTTTGAAGAAGAGATGAAGGGTGGGCATTATTTTTCGAATGTAGATTTAAGAAAAATATCAGAATTAAGAGAAATGTCTTTCGAAAAGATGATAGGAGATATGTACGGTGGAATTATTGGCATGTCTGATTTTTGGTCTAAGATTAAAAACGAAATTAAAGTACCCCCTTATTCAGATGAGTGTATGTCTGGGTTTTCATTTATGTTATCAAACGACATAATCAATAGAGTTGGTTTGTTTGATGAAAATTTCAGAATCGGGTTTTGGGAAGATGTTGATTTCGAGTATAGATGTAAATTCGAGGGATTTTCTATTTGTATTTGTGAAAATGCTTATATTCATCATGTTGGATCGTCTACTTTTAGAAATGTAACTTGTGATAATGAAATACATTTTCATAGAGAAAATAAAGAGTTTTTGGACGAAAAGAAAAGTAGGTTTTACTCCGAGATAAAAACTTCTGTTTCAGAAACGACTCCAATTAGTGAATCGTTGTTTCGTTTACCAGAGTCAAAAATGTTTTCTTTTTCTATTATTATAGACGAAAATGTTTCGGACGGGAACTGCTTATGTTTCAACAATGTGTTTGGAGACCCTCTTTTGTATTTTGGAATTCGTAAAAAAAATGACGGGCTTTCGTCGATTGTATTTGGTTATCATTCGAAAGATATAGAAGGAGAATGGTTCTCTGAAGAAATTCGGAGTTCTATTGAAAAAGAGAAAGTTGGAATAGAAATAAGAAATGGAAAAGAAATATATGTGAATGGAGATTTAGTTACTGTAATCACGAAAGATGTTGAAAGTATGTTTTTTAGCTTAGGGGATTCTCGTGGAAAAACAAAAGACTCAAACGCTGAAGTTAGCATTGTGGAATTCAGATGAACATAGACGTTGTTATCCCAACATATTATGCAAAATTAGACATTCTGAATAAGACTGTGAAAGAAAATTGTGATCTATTAAAAAAGATGGGTGTGAGATTTCGATACATAGTCGTTGTTGATTTTCATTCGGGATTAGATAACAGGTTGTCTTATTTGGATATAATGAGAACTCCTAATGTTGAGGTTTATTTCAAAGCCAACATAAGCGAGCATAAGGAGTCTTTTCGAGCAATAAATTTTGGAATTCAAATAGGAGAGTTTGAAAATGTTTTGGTTATGGATGACGACTACCTTTTGTCAAAAAAGTATATTGATAAAGTTAAAGATTTTGTAGGCAATGCTCTTTTTTTGAAGTCCTTTTATAGGAATGATGGAGAAAGGGTTTGGAAGGACTCAATAAAGGATGGAGGGCAATCTATTGGAAGTGGTCAGCCTAAGTTATTGAAACGAGACTTTTTGTTAAGTAATGGATTGTACCAAGAAGAATACGTCGGATATATGTTTTGTGATACTGAGTTTTCTTATAGATATGAAAAATTAGATGGAGTTGAAATAGAAGATGGGGATGTTTTGGATATCATGCATTTGGAGCACTGTTATCGATATCGAGGGAGAGACATCGATAAAGAAAGACTCCATCTTTTGTATTTTAAACAAAATAAAGAGAATCTGGAAAGGCATATTCAATGTTTAACATAATTGTTCCTGTATCACAAAATCATCGTTTTATTTTGAAAAAGTCTTTGAGATCGATACAGAAACAGATGTTTGAGGATTTTTTTGTTGTAGTTATTGGCGATGGTTTTTTACCAGAGGGGATAAATGATAGCCGATTTTCTTTTTTTTCTACGGAGGAGAAAGAAAACTTTTGGGGAACAAGTCCCAGGAACGATGGTTTAATAAATATAGATAAAAGTAGACCATATTTATGTTATTTAGATGCTGATAATGAATGGTTGCCAAATCATCTAATAGAGTGTGGAAAAAGCATGAGAGAGTATTCTTCTTGTTGTTTTGGATTTTATGCTCTTGATGCTTTGGGTAATGTTGTTAGCGTTAATTCAACAAAAAAAGAATTGAGCAGAATAGATAGCAGCGGTTTGTGTTTTAATTTAAAAGAGGTAGGAATTGAAAATATTATATGGGAAAAGAAATATGAACATGATTTTTTGTTGTTTGATAAAATAAGTCATGAAAATAGATTTTTAGTTAGCGATAAGATTACTTATATTTATAATTGTAATTCTGGAAGGACGCAAGTTATTGATTTTTGTAAGCTTGCTTATTCGAACAAGGATTTAAACAAGTGATGAAAGATTATTTTAATTTTGTTGAATTACAACTAGAAATGTTGAATAAAATTTCTTTTAAAACGAAAGACAGGTTTGATCTTATTGATTTTGCTGTGAAAAATTCGAAAAATAAAGATGGTCTTTGGCTGGAATTTGGAGTTGGGGAAGGGAGAAGTATAAATTTTATATCAAGGAAGACTGATAATATCGTTTATGGCTTTGATTCGTTTCGTGGTTTGCCAGAAGACTGGATAGGAGATCACCCCAAGGGAACATTTAACATGCGTGGTAACCCCCCTCCTGTAAATAAAAACGTTGTTTTGAAGATAGGCAACTTTGATGAGATATTGCCGAAATTTGCAGAAGAAACGTCTGGAAACATTTCTTTTTTGCACATTGATTGTGATTTGTATTCTTCCACAAAAGTTATTTTTGATTGTATCGGAGACAGAATCGTTGAAGGAACAATTATTCAATTTGATGAACTTGTAAGGTACGGCGGATTTGAGAAACATGAAATGAAAGCTTTTTATGAGTTTGTTAAAGAGAACGATGTCGAATACGAATATCTTGGGGAGAATATTGATGGGCAGCAAATTTGTGTTCTAATAAAGGGGCGGAGGATAGATAGAAATAATTTAATGATTTCTTTAGAAGATTTTACTTTTGTTGTTTCTGTCGCAATATATCCGTTGGCAGAGATGTGTATATTTTCTTTAAAAAAGTTTTATCCAAATGCTAAAATTATAATGGCATTTGATTTTGAAAATCAAACTAATGACAAAAGGAAAGAATTTTTTAGTAAGTATAAAAATATAGAAATTCTTGAGGATGAGTTTAATTTATTTCATTGTTTTCAATTGCATAGAATGTCGAAAATGGTAAAAACAAAATATTTTATAACTTTAGATGACGATGTTTTTTTCCATCAAAAAGGAATAATGGAATATTTGTTTAATTTGTTAATTAAAGAAGATTATTCTGCGGTGGGTTCTTTAGTCGGGGCATATATCTCTAATAAAAACAATGTAAATTCAGAGGAAATAATAGTATCTCCTAGATTTGACGTCTCTTTTATGGTGATGAATACAGAAGATTATTTTAAATACAACATGGATTTTAGTCAAAGATCAAAAGAAAATGTTTTTTTTAGATCAAGAGACTACACAAGAACTCATATTTTTTATGACACAGGGGCCTTTGTTTTTAATGACATTATTAAAAATGAATTAAAAAATTTTGATGTAAAAGATTCTTTTTATGAATTTATTAGACATTATGAAGCCTCATATTTTTGGCTGGGGAAGCATTCTAAATTAAATTTTAGTGAAAAAGCATCAAAAGACGATTTATTTAGAATAAATAAAGAAATGGTTGAATATGAAAAATATGATTTGGTGAATCGTGGAAGATTTGATGCTTTTGAGAAAGATTTAAGAGATGTTATCGAAGAATCGTCTTATGTTTTAAAATTAGATCAGTCTCTTGCCCGTAGATAAAATTCAAGGTATCTTCTCCTTATTCTTAGAACAATAAAGAAGAATTAGGAGAAATGCCATGGCTTCATATTGCACAGTAGACGATGTTCGTAATATTGTTCCTAAAAACATTATTATCGGGACAAATGTTCTTAGGGGAGGGGCAAATGTCCTTGAGACTCAGGTTGATTTCTGGATAGACGAATCTGGGGGTATTATTGATGCTTATCTGGCATCGTTCTATCGAACCCCGTTTATGACTTATAAAGAGCCAGATTGGTCTCAGACGCCTGTTACGTTCACGGAACGCTATCCACACCCCCTAGTCTTAATAAACGCCCGCCTTGCTGCTGCAAACATCTTTGATCGTATCATTATGGCCAACCAAGAGCCAAATGTCTCTGAATGGGGTAAAAACCAGAGGGCATTGGCTTTTGATGATCTCAAGGAGATTCAGACCGGATTGGTGCAATTGAGAGGGCAAATCAAGACCGGCATGAGGTTCGTCCGTCGTGAACTATTAGATAACCCGAGGGCTGTATTTAAAACTGATGGAGTTCAGTCTAATTCTAGGGCAGCAGGCATATAACATGATTGAACTTGTAAATAAAGAACACATTGAAGAGGTTAAGGCATTAGCTAGAAAAATCAAAGAATTGGAAGACCCTGATAAATTAAGGGATGAGCAAATCATTGGTAAGCATGGAACGGTTTTGGTGGATTTTGATACGGGATTAGGAATAACTGCTGAAGCTATGGCTAATGATTATCCAGATATTTATAAAATGTTTCTTAACTTAATTTCTCTTCATAAGATTGCTGAAGATGTAGTTGTGGGAGGATTTGAATAATGTATAATATTTATAAGGCAATTCATCATCGAATGGAGAAATTTCTTATGGCGTCGTCGTCTTTGTCGGCAGATGCCTCTGCTGGTGCATTCAGTCTTCAAGTGGAAGATGCCTCTTATTTTGGTTTTGAAGGATTGATCCCAAAGATTCCATATGTTGCTATAATGGACGATAATACGACTGGATTGCCTACTGCCGACGCTGGATTTGAGGGAGTAGAATTAATACAGGTTTCCAGGGTTGACACTGACACGAATACTATTTTTTTCGAGACAGCTTTGGAAAATAATTGGACTACAGCGGACAATGCTCTTATCCAAAGGGCTCCGGGAGAAACTATAATTAGGAAAGTAGTTATAGGCGATTTAGCAGTAATTAATGATTTTCCGGCTGTTTGTGTGGTTCCGACGAATGAGTCTTTGGATTGGTGGACGATGCCGGGAGGAACTAAGGAAACTGTCAGTATTGATTTTATGGTCTATGTTTCGGAGGGAGATACCGAAACGGCAACGGAGGATCTTTTGAAGGTTACGAGCGTTATTAAATGGATATTGATGTCGAATTTGCATATACAGGTAAAGGGAGCATCTAGCGTATATGGTGTTACAAGTAAGGCGATTGTGAGTAATATTGATTATGGTGTAATCCAAAAAGGAAGTGAATTCTTGAAGGCAGGAAAACTTACCTGGACTGGGGAACTTTACGTTTTACGGGATTATATGTATCAGCAAAGTAACGCCTTATACGAAGGAGATTGATAATGGTTTGTAGAAATATTGTTTTTTTGTCAGAATACAGCGAAAATAATGTGAAATTAGGGAATGTTTTATGTAAAAATGGGATTGCAGGATATTGGTTGGCTGATTCTCCTATTAATTATGATAAAATAAAATCGAATTGTGGATCTCTTTTTGTAAATCCTAAAGAAGAAGCATTTAAAACATTCATTTCTTCTTTTATTTGGGATTTAGGTTATAGTCCCGATGTTCTTATTGTAAAGGGGCAGACTGTTGATTTTTGGGCAGTTGCGTCATTAATTCAAGAAGGGGTTTTTGATTTCCCGTGTGTTTCTCTTTTGGACGATCTTTCGATCCCATTAGATGGTTTTGATTTGATGATATTGGATCAGTTTGATAAAAACATAATAAAGCCAGATAAGAAAAATTTAATAAGGGAATATTTTGATATTTTTAGAAAAGAACTATTAGGAAGTGAAGATTGTAACATTATGAGAAAAATAGAAGGAAAGATATTTTCCATAAAGGAATTTTCTCAAGTTTTTGGTAATGATATTGAAGATAGATATTTTAGATCTTTTGTCAAGGAATTTAAGAGTAGGATTTTGAACGAAATAAATAGAGGAAAGAGAGTCGTTGGAGACGTAATAATATAAGATCGGAGGCTTTAAATAATGTCGTACATAAAACCCAAACAATATTTTCAGATAGCTGAGCAAATGGCTTTGTCTTATTCTCGAATAAGAGATGCCTTAAATGATGGAACGGCATTGGTAGATATTACTCCGTCAGGTTGGACAGACGTTACCGATATTGCATCTGATTATCCTGCTGTGACTACGAATGCTAATGATTTTGCAAAAAACATAGTCCAACAAGTCGTTACGGAACCAGATGATAATTTGGATGTAGATTCTTCTGTTCTCCATAGTGATGCCCGAGATCCTGTTGGATCGATTGCTTATGATCTTGGAAAGAAATTTGGAGATTTTGGGGTTACTTTTACCGAAGCCAAGGCTAAATCTATAGCTGCTAATTATTTCAGTACGGCTTTGAAAGCATTGAACTCTCATGTTATTGCAAGAACTCCATTGCCACCAACAGTTCCTCAACCTCCAGGTAGAACGTCCACAATGACAACGATTAATGAATATTATGAAGCTTACAATGATGATCCGAGAGCACTTGGGGATACAGCGGAAACAGCTAATGAGATGGGTTTATTTACTTGGCAAGCAGATTCCACTGGGGATTATTTCACAGGTGGATATTTTAGTGCTAATTTTGTTGAATTAAGTGCTCAAAATAATATTACGATAAATGCCGAGTTTCAAGCAATTACGTGGGCATAAATGAATAAAATAGGAGAAATACAATGGGATTATCTACTCCAAATGAAGTCCTGACCTTAATGGGATGGAACCAAGCTGTTTTTATTGACCCTGATGATGCCGGTTGGCAGGTTCTTCGTGTAAACGATTATGAGTTTGGTGAAAAACAGACTCCGGACGCTCCTGACTATGTTACGGGTCGGCAGGATAGAACGGCCTTCACGAAAGGCCCCATCGAAATTGATGGAACATTGACCTATCCGTTAACATTCGAGACAGGCGGAAATACTTTTAACGGTCTCGATATGTTTAAGAAGGGAAGCGAATTAGCAAGAACTCCTGCGACTTCGTTCTCTCTAGGTTATAATCAGAAAACCAGTGCGGGAATATATGGGCAGACGTATAGTGGTTGTAAAGTTCAGACGACTTCATTATCCTGTAGTTCTGGAGAAGGGATTCAATGTTCTTCGACAGTATGGGGGATTTCAGTAGAAGACAACTTTAGTATTGGAAGTACGGATTCCAGAACTCTTAGCAACGATTTAGGTATTGTTGTGGGTGAAAATGTCGAT
>Ga0307377_10002243_pt1 | contig 23068 bp, 19 predicted proteins | sample TR3MG_FD_202535 | JGI IMG/M metagenome (GOLD analysis project Ga0307377, IMG submission 202535) | Soil microbial communities from Risofladan, Vaasa, Finland - TR-3 | ecosystem: Environmental > Terrestrial > Soil > Coastal area > Acid sulfate soil | place: Finland: Risofladan, Vaasa | collected...
TATATGACATCCCCTTAATTGTTCACATAATTCATCTAATAATTCTTTATCAGAACCAGCTTTAAGTGGATCATGTTTTGGTACACTATAATTATAGAATTGAAAATCCTTAATTTTTTGCAGAAAATTGACGAGGTAAACATAATCATCAGAGTGATCCCACGAATGGCTAACAAATACTCTGACTATTTTTCCTCGTGACATTTTTAATCCCTGTTTAAATTTGAAACTTGATGCTTTTGAATAGATATCATCTCAAATAAAAATTCATAATTAAATCTATCTGCTTGAATTGTATAATTGAATGCTCAAAAAGGAATCATTTTTAATTTACTTTTGTTAATATACTTCTATCTCTAGTAAATATTCACAATGGGAGAGTAAAAAAATTGATTAGAAATTCTAAGAAAATAATTTTTAGCTTATTTTTGAGTTCATTTTTCATAATTTCATTACTACCTCAAAATTTTCTGGATATTTCATCAGCAAATGTTAATGATACTTTAGAAGATGATTTTGTTATCAATCCAATTGTAAAAACTAATCCAAAATTTGACGTTAATAAAAATAAAATTCAAGATAAATTGGAAAAATCATTAGTAGCAAATCCAGAAGAAGAAATAACCGTTATTGTAACATTTAACACACCCTTAAATTCCGATCTAAGAAAAAAGATAGAGCTTTTAGGAGGAGAAATACAATCAGAATGGTCAATTTTTTATGGTGCACCTATTAAAATACGATCAAAAGATGTTTTTTTCTTATCCTCTATTGCTAATATAGAATTTATTAGAGAAAATACCCTTTGTTATCCTTTTCTAAGTACTACAACACAACAAGTTAATGTAAGACCTTATGTCTGGGAAACTCTAGGATTAGAAGGAAATTCTGAACATGCAATTGCAATATTAGATTCCGGTATCGATGATAGTCATCCTGATTTAGCCGGAAAAATTATACATTGGGAGGATTTCATAGGAAAAGATTGGTATACAGAAGATGATGAATATACTGAACCTATTGATCTACTAGGTCATGGTTCTCATTGTGCAAGTATTGCTTGCGGTTCCGGAGAAGCTGGAGGAACTAAAAAATATATAACAGAATCATATAATTTTGCTTTTCCTGCAAATGTTCCTGAAGATTACGGTTTACCCTATTATATTCAAAACGAAGATTATGGAAATATTTCCATGTATATTACATGGGATGATATTTCTGGAAACGCTCCTAGTGATACACTTTTTGTAACTCTTGATATCAATGGAGATGATGCTGCAAATATGACGGAGGATTTACATGTTTTTGGTGACTATCAAGATGGTGCTTTAAAATTAACAAGTAATATTTTACCTCCGGGAAAACATCGATTTTTGATTGGTCAAAAAGAAGATAGTGAAATAGGTCCTTCAATAATACAGGTAAATATCACTCGTGCTGCTGCAAATCTAAATGATGGATATAATAATTACAGAGGTATAGCTCCAAATTGTAACATAGTTGGAATAAAAGTCATTGATGATTCTGGTGTGGGTGATATTCAAACTATAATTGATGGAATAGATTGGGTAGCAGAATTTGGAAAAGATCTTGGAGTTGTTGTTTGTAGTCTTTCATTAGGTTTCCTAGAAGAGATTTCTGAAATAGACTCAGCTATAAACAATTTAGTAGGTAAAGGAATAATTTGCACAGTAGCTGCCGGCAATAGTTTCTTAGATGATACTTTAATTGGTTCACCTGGAACTGCGTTAAGAGCAATATCGGTTGGTGCAATTAATGATGTAGATCAAATTGCCTATTATTCATCTAATGGATTTAATTTTGGTCCCCATACAAAACCAGATGTAGTTGCTCCAGGGGGGAGTATTTTAAGAGAATCTAATAGCTATTTGGTTATTGGAGTAGACTCAAATAATGGTGATTATGTAGATGCAGAAGAAATTGAAACTCTTTATGGTGTATCACGGTATCATAATAATGAACAGAATTTTAATGATTATTCTGCAAGTCAAGGAACAAGCATGTCATGTCCACATGTGGCTGGCATAGTAGCTCTAATTATTGAAGCAATGGGAGAAGAATGGACTTATTCTTATACTAATGCTAAGAAAATAAAAAATCTTATTTGCGGTACAGCAACAGAGGTGTTGAAAGGAGAATCTGTTGTAGATTATTCAAATATTCCTGTAGAAAATAGGGGAGAAAAAGATGAAATAGAAGGATGGGGAAAAATACATGCAAATGCTGCGATAGAAGCATTAATTACAGAAATAACGCTAGGGGCAAATACTAGTGCTGGATTAACTAAGGAACCTTTAGGAACGCAATGTTGGGCTAGAAAGCTAACAATTCCAAAAAAGACTGCTTTACAATTTAGTTTGGAAGTACCAGCTACTGCAGATTTTGATTTATATCTCTATGATTTGGATGAAAATTTCGAAGAAACAGATGAAGGATATCTTATCAAAAGTATTGACACTAGATATGGGGAAGATGAATCTTTTATCTTTAGTACATCACGAGAAAAGACAGCATATATTGCTGTAAAATGTGTGGAGGGATATGGTACATTCAATCTATCAATTATTTCTACAACATACACTGGTGAAATTACTATGCTGTTTTTCTTATTATTTGGAGTTTTAGGTTTGACTAGCTTGAATTTCTTAAGAAAAAGACTAAAGTAGAGTTATAAATAAAATCACTCTAAAAATGTCCTTTATAGATTTGGTGGATAACTCGTGGAAGAAAATAATAACACTATTGATTCTCTGTTTTTAGAAAGCTACAAGAATTGGAATTTAGTGCGCGAAGCAACTTATAATATAATATATGAGGATTTCATCAAGTTAGTATTAGAGAAAGGATTGAAAGAGCACAGAAAAGCGCTGATAAGAAACAATCAAAATTATTTTACTGATTTCATGAAGAGAAAGATTAGATACTTCATTTCGGAATTAATAAAGAAAGAAGATATAAAAAAATCTCTTGATGAAATGTATAGTAAATATAAAAAAGAAAATAGCGAGAAAATTTTTTCAGATGAATTGATTAATTTTCTCTCAGCAATTATTCTATCAAATAATAAACACAAACAACAGATTCTTGACTACATACAAGAATTCCTGAATTTTTTAATAGTTTTTTAACTCAAATTAAAACTACTTGATTTTTTTCCAAATTAATTCAAGTGTTCTCTTAGCATCTGATCGTTCCTTTTTATTTTTACTTTGTTTTTCTGATTCAACTAATTTTAAAATTGCTAAATCTATATTTGATTCAACACTCGAAAACGCATCTCTTCTACGTTGACCTTCAGCACTAATACCTATAAGAGGTGGCTCTTCCATTTTAATAGCGATAAAACCTTTAAATTTGTCTGGTTGAGTCGCTCTGTTATAAGCGCTTCTCATGTAGTTTAAGATGGTTTCCCAAAATTGTTTATTGATAGATAGTTTAAGAAGAGTTTTCATTCCTTCATTTGGTTTTTCAGATAAATTAATTCCAATGATAAAAGCAATTTCAAGAAGAATATCATAATCAAGATTTTTATCAATCAGGTTTTCTATTATTTCTAAGATTTCCTCACCAGCAATTCTTTGTAAAGTGGTTAAGATTAGCTGTTGTTCTTTAACAGAATAGGTTTGAAAATCTTTGATAATATCCTTAATATAATTATTTGATAATTCTCCAAATTCACCGAGCATTTCAATTGCACCAATTCTAATCTTAGTATCATCTGATTTCAAAAACTGAGAAATCAATTTAATTTCAGAATCACTAATTTCAATGGAGTCATCTTTCGTCATACCTGTAATTTTTACTCCTGATTCCAATCGTTTTAAGGTTGACCAAGATGAAGAGAGAATCTCCTTCAATTTTTCTGATTTACTAGTTTTATTAGTCATAATAATACATTGCAATAGGTACTTATTAACTTTTAAGAAAAATACAAAAACAGAAAAACAAATTCTATTGTATGGATAAAGTTGCTAAAGTACTCACAGACGCACTTCTTGAGAATGATTTTATAATCAATACTTGTGAATTTAAAGAAGGTTTTCTAACAGAACGATATGAAATTAGATTTAGTAAAGATAATTTTGATTATAAAATACAAATTTTTGAAGCTGTAGCTGATTATCCAGGTTTTATCAATTACGATTATGAACTTGGTGATTTGAAAGAGATAGTGAAATTTGTTCTTGAGGCTTTAAAAAGAGTAAATTTTGAAATAGGAAAAATGGGATCTTCTACTAGCAAAGATTTCTATATTAAAATTAAAAATGAAGAATTTTTCTTTGATATCTACATCGATCGAAATTAGAAATATAATTTACTTTTCCTTAAATTTTTTACCTATAAGTAATAAATCTTAGATAATTATTTGAATTTGCACTAATCATAGTTAAAGCTTAAGCGTAATTTTTTCGTTATAATTCAGAGTAATTTACTATTCACTCCCTATAGCTTCCCAATTCTTAAATTGCTCCATTAATGAATTAATCGCATCTTCAATGATTTCGGAATCCATATTATCTTTTTTAGAGAAAAATACATTATCAATATCTATCATAATTGGTAAATTTTCAGTTTCAATTAACCAAAATTCTAATTGCTTTGGTGACTCAAATTCAAGAAGATTTGCCATATCGAATAATTTAATTTGTTGGTAATTTTCAATTATCCTTCTTAAAATTTTGTTTCTTCTTTCTTGTATGCCTTTATTAAATAAATTCTTTTTTTCTTGGAAATTTTGATCAAGAACTAATAAATGTTGATTTAACTGTAAAATCCATTCATCAAGTTTTTCCTTTCTTTCTAAAATCTCATCTGTGAACTCATCAGATTCAATTCCTTGCAAATTAAATAGAACCAATCCTAATTCTTCTTTTACAGAGAATAATATTTCTTCAAAATTAGTAAAATTGGTGGGATGTATATTTTCAAAATCCCTTTTTAAATTGACTATTTTAGATTGGAACTCGTTTAATTGATTATAATTCTCTAAAATTATAGTTTCATATTCTGAAACTTTAAGTCCCTTATCTCTTAGTTTTAATGCAAAATTTTTTAGTGCTTTATCAATTTCATCTTTCTCTACTAATAATGAATTATAGAGAGATTTTATTTTTTCAGTTAAATTTTTGTTAGAAATTTCATCAATAATAATATTATTAGAATTTTCTTGATAATTTCTCATTTTTAATTTAAGTTCTTGAGTTGTTAACCTATCAATATTGTCTATTGTTAATTTTATTTCTTTCTTTATACTGCTTAATCTCATTTTATTAGTCTCTAAATAGGAGATTAGTTTTCTCTCTCTATTTTTTCTTTTTATTCTAATAAATATTAAAACAATAACTACAAGTATTATAGATGCAGGAGTGATGGAAAACAACACATAATAATACCAAGGAATATCTAATGCTAAAATTGCATAATCTTCTATTAAAGAATTTATAGAAATTACATTTGTTATAGAGATTGTTAAAATTAATGCAAAAATAAAAAGAAAGATATTATCTATTTTTGTTATTTTATTGTTGTTAAACATTTTTCACACCTTCTTCCCTTTCCCTTTTGCTTCTAAATTATCAAACATTTGTAGTAAATTATCGATGTTATTTTTCATATCAATTGTTTCTAGGAGTTCATTCTCGAAAAGTACCATCTCTCCTTCAATTGAAATCCCTTTTATTGGATTCATCATTAACCAATTCTCAAATTGAGAAGTTTCTGTAAATTCCAAAAGCTCTGCTAGCCTATTTAATCCAATTCTAATGTATTTACTCAAAATTAGATTCAAATTTTTCTTTCTTCTTTCTCGTACAGTTTTTTCTAAAAGAGATATTTTATTAGAATAATCATCAAAAAGGTTCTCAAAATTTTTCTGTAATTTTGTCTTTTGTTCATCTACATGGTTATATTTAACCATAAATGATTCTTTATCATTTGGTAAATTATTAAATTCAGTATTTATTTCATTTAATTGAAATTTTATATTGGAAATTATTCCTTCAATATTTTTTTGATCCGATAAAGTCATATATTCTATTTGTTGCTTTAACTTAAACAGCTTCTTTGATAAAAGTGAAATTTCTTTAGTACACACATCCAAAAAATCTATAGCATTTTGAATTGCTTCAATATTCATTTCTATGTTTTCAATTCTTTTTCTAATTTCCTCAATTTGCAGATTAACCTCTGTATTATGTTTCTCCCAAAAAGTTTCCATTTCTACAATTATTTTTCTATTTTCTAAACCACCAAAATATGGATTTGGTATTGTTTTAAATTCAGTTTCAGTTATTTTAAACATAGTTTTTGCTTCAAGAAAATTACCCTCGCTAGATAAATTGTTAATTCTATTTAATTTGAATAATATTTCATTTAATTCTTGAAGTTTAGGTTGAAGAATTTTATTTCCTTCTTCACGAGAAATTTTTTTCTTTCTATTTCTTCTAATTAATTCCGCTCCAATAAGCGATATTACTAGTGCACCCACAACTATTCCAATTGCAATTCCAGGATTTGCATCTGAAGTATCTGCCAACCTTTCAACTCCTCTAATTTTCTTTTTTACTCTGTCCAGTTTTTTCTTTCTTATTAAAACTTTCAAGAAGAAGATCAATCGATTCTTCAACAGTTGAATAACTAATATTCAACTCATGGGAAATATCTGAAACGTAAACATTTTCTCTATCAAATATAAACGGTATTTTTTCATTTAGAAGAAGTAACCATTTTTGCATTTCTAATTTATCATTGAATTCTAATAGTGAAGTAAGTTCTTCAATTTTAATCGATTGTTTTGTTTTTATTATTTCATCTAAAATTCTCTTTTTTCTAATAGTTTCATATTCATCAAAAAGAGGTTTACATTGAATGCTTAATTCGAAAGCTTCTAAATGTGCGGGGTAGTTTTCAATTGCCAATGAAAATTTCTTTGAAGCATCGATTGGTTTTTTTAGTTCTAATAACTCTCTACCTTCGATAACTAATTTATCTGCTATTTTTTTCTTTTCTAAAAGTTCCTTTTCTTTTTCTAATATTTCTGAAATTATTCTTTTTCTTTCATCTTCTTTTGTTTGTTTTTCAGCTGCAAGTTTTTGTAATTCAATATTTTTTATTTTTTCTTCTTCAAATGCAATTTTTTGTTTCTCTTCAAATCTTTTTTGTTGTTCTTCTGACTCAATCAAATCTATCAATTGTTGACCTGTGCTACAATTAAATACTTTCGCTAGTTCTCTTGAAGCAGATTTAGCAAATGAAATAACCTCTTCTTCATCCTCTTGAAGTCGAGAATTTCTTTTAGAAACTCTAACAATATCGAATATAGCTTCCTTTAATTCTAAAGAAATAGCTGCATTCATAGCAGCTTTTCTAGCATTTTTATTTGTATATTTTGAACCAATTAAAGAAATAATAGCGTCTGCTTTATTTTTTGCATCTAATTTGACTAAAGTTTTTATCGCCTTTATTTGAATAGATTCGCTAGAATTATAATTCATTTCAAATACTATTTTATCCACAGATTCTTTAAAACCTAATTTTGCTATAGCATCCAATGCTTTGCTCGCAACAGATAGTGTACCATCTCCAACAGCTTTCTCTAAAATTTCTCGCGATTGTGGTGCATTAAAGAATACCAGAGAGTCTACTATTTCATCTGGTAAAAAACTGAATTCTTTCTTCATTGTTTCTTCAAGGACTTCAATAAAAATAGGAATTGCTTCTTCTGCTTTCAATTCGGTTAAGATATAAACAGCATCTCGTCTAGCACCTGTTTTTTTATTTTTATCTTTTAAAAGAGAAATTAAATCAGGGATAGCTTCCTTAGCTTCAATTTCAACCAATTTCCGAGCATGACGATTAAAGAAACCTCTACCTACTCTAGTTTTTTCTAAATTTAAAAGTGATTTTTTAATAACCTCTTCTCTGGTAGACATTTAAAGTCCCCCAATTTACAATATTATTTTTAATTTACTACATTTATTAAAATGTTTCTTTGACAAAAAAAAGCGCTATTTTTATAAAATGAGGTAAAAGACATCTCTTTTTTAACGAAATTTACTATCAAAATTCTTTTAAAAAAGAAATGAAAGATGTATCTATTGTAATGTTTTTCGACAAAAGGGATTATTGATGATAGAAGGTAAAATAAAAGCATTAAAAGGATTAATTGAGAATCCAAAAGATCTAAATGGTCTTATAAAATATGAGCGAAAGCTAAGAGATGCTTCTACTGATAGACTAAATGAAATTAGAAAACAAACATTAAATATAATGAAGTCTGGTCAGAAAATAGACGAAATCTCTAAGATTGTACCAAAAATAAAAGAACGAATTGAATCTCTTGTTCAGAGATCTGCAAATCAATCAATTGGAATAACTCCTGGAATTACTGAATTAGCTAAGAAGCATATTATTCAAGGAGCAGTAATCTATAACTTGGTTATCTTCAGTCGTTGTTGGGATACAAAGAATTTACTTAATGAACTAGATTCAAAAGTTGTTTTTGAAGAAGAAGAACCAATAAAGGATTTACTTAAGAAAACTTTGAACACAATTCATGCATTAGATGATCTTTATACAAGTAGAGAAAATTCAATATCAAATGCTATCACACCTGAGGATTTAGCACTTGAATTATCTAAGGAATTCAAAGAAGATTTAGAAGGGATAAATGAAATTGGTGCTTTTGAAGGCATTGTTATTCTTGATAAACCTAAACTCTTTGGAAAGAGTAAATACTATGAGAAATTAGGCAATATTATCTTAAAACTAGCACATTCAATCCATAAAGAAATAGGTTCTGATATTTTCCCAGTTAGTAAATTAGCTGCCAAGCTAAATTCTGAATATCCAGAAGTTTCAGCTGAAATAAATGATACTACAAAGGCTTTAGAAAATCTATCGAACAATGGTTTATTATTAGTCAAAGAAGAGGAAGATGGATTAAGAATGATTCAATTGTATCCTTCAGAATATGAAGCAAATACTATTCTTTCCTATGCAAAGAAGAAGAAATTCATAACATTGGAATCATTAATGCTTGAAACTAACTGGTCACCAAAGAAAGCCCAAGAAGAAATGGATAAATTCATCCAAGCTGGTTGTGCTGTGGTGGATTCTAGCTATTCTGAAGGAACAAAATACTATTTTCCAGGATTGAATGAGGAGTAAAATTATAGTGGTGATTAAAAATGGGTAAAATGTTTAGAAAGATAGGCGATTATTTAGAAAGTAAGGGAATGAAAGATAAAAAACTATTACTATGGGAACAACGATCAGCTGGTTCGGACGAACGAGCACTTATATTGTCAATCCCAAGTCCAGAAGCTGACGAACAAAGATATGACATCAGAGCTATACAAAATTTTGCTGTTCGTGATAATGAACGAGTTGTTCTATTTGATAAAGGAATATTGACTGATGTTCTTAGTGGAGGAGTTTATGAATTAGAAAAAAATGCACGATCAAAAGCTACTTCATTAGTGTACGTTGATGTAGGAGATGTTAAATTGCAATGGGGAATCCCCCAACCTCTAGGACCAAGATCTAAGGAAGGAATTCAATTCGGTATTTCAGGAAATATTATGATATCAATAGAAAATCCAAAATCCTTTGCATTAAACCTTGTTTCAAAAGAGAAGTCTTTTACGGATAAAAAATTGAGGGAATGGATAAAAGAAAATCTAACAAGCGTAGTCAGAGAAACACTTGTAAAATATGAATTACAAGAAATTGGTGCTATCAAGAAAGAAGAAGTAAATAATGCAATCGAAATGGTTACTAGTAAAATGTTTGAAAGATATGGATTAGTAATGCATGATTTTAATGTTATCACCTTAAACGTTCCAGATGAGTATAAACATGTAATTGAGAAGGCTGCAGAGAAAGCAGGAAAAATTGCTAGAACAGAAGCAATGATGGATGATATCGAATTTGAAAAAGCACTCGAGAAAAAGAAACTACAGGGTGACATTGAATTGGAACGTTTAAAACAGGAAAAAGAACTTGTTGCAAAAAGTGGACAAGTTGACATAGATTCAACAGTAAGAGTGAAAGAGCATAAGCTAGAGATGGCAGATGCTCAACATGAAAGAGAATTAGCTAAGATTACCTCTGATACTGCAGTAATTAATGCTCGAACTCAATATAAAGAAACAGTATTAGGTGCTATGGCAGAATACCAAAAAATATTCAAAGAAGGATTAGCAGACGTGGAACTAGATGGATTACGAACAACCATAGAAACAGGCGCAGAAATAACTAAGAAACAAATGGATATCCTTGAAAAGGTTCTGGTTAGAGTGAGTGAAACAAGTCATTATGAAGGATTAGCAGATAAAGTTGATTTAGTGGAATTCGCAAAAGCAGAAGCAATACAAATAGCTTCAAAACAGCCAAATTCTCGTGCAGAATTTGGAACGCATCCTGCACCAAGCCATACAATTCACATTGATAGTGAGACACGTAAGAAAGAAGGCAATGAACTAAGGGAAGAACTAAGGAAAGTTGAAAAACAAATCATAGAGCTTGATGATAAATTATTAGATGGTTCAATCAGTGAAGATAAACACGAAAAAATGCTTGCAAGATTACAAGAGCGTAAGAAGGAAATAAAAGAAGAACTAGGAAAACTTGGATTTTAAATCCACTTTCCATTTTTCTATTTTTTCTTAAAAATTTATTGTGTTTTAAAATTCCCAATATGATTTTTTTGTCAAGTACAAAAAATTATTAAAAGCAAGAATAAGAAAATAAAAGGTTAAAAATAATTTGAAGTAGTGAAAGGGATGACTAACACTCAAACAAACAAAAAGTGGTTTATGACTCCTGGTGAAAGAGCTGTTTTCAAAATGGAAGGACCTTTAGTGAAGGTTGGACCAAAACATCCTCTATGGCCTAAGAGAGTTAAAGCTGAAGTATTGAATTTAAAACGTTATTTAGATTATATAATTCAATCAGGTGGACGTCCTTGGTTTCAATTATATCCATCCACAAAGAAAGAACATAATTATCTTATCTGGTATGGTCATCTAAATGTAGCAACAAGACCTGAAATAAAATTTGATATTGTTGTTCTTCTACCAGCAACTTATCCAATAGATTGTCCTAGAGCATTAATACATGATGAAGTATTACATGAATACAAGTGCTCGAATATCTATGTGGAGAACAAATATTCTGATCCTACTACTAAGAAAACCTATGTAATGATCTGTCATGACCATATGAAAGAAGTAGGTGAAGCTTGGTTGCCGGAATTAACAATCTCACATTTCTTTATTAGAGAAATACATACTTGGTGGGAAGCAAAACAAAACGATATTATAGAAGAATGGGATAAAAAACATTAAATTCTTTTTTTATCCTACATCCCCTTGACTTGAAAGAGTAAAACGATCAGAATTGTATTTTCTTCTAATTTCTTTTATCGGTAAATTGAAATCGCTTTTAGTAATAGTCATACCACTATGTGTTGATACAATGATCCATTCACTAGGTATACCAAATTTCTTGGCTACATCAAAAACCAATTCACTAAAGAGAATATCTGGTCCTGCTTCTCTTCGAACATCCACATTTTCCTCTCCCATCTTATTGACGAAATATAACGTCACAGTAGCTCCAAATGCCATCGTTTCATCATCTCAGCGTTTTTCTTGTTTTCTTTCAAATTTTATTTAGAATCTTTTCAACTTTTAATTTTTCCTTATTGTCATTTAGATCTTGAAAGTAATCTTTGCAAGATTTTAGTAATTTTATAGCCAATTCCTTCTCTTCTAATTTAATTAATATTTCACTTTTAGCTACTAAACTCTGAACAAATTTCTTGCTTTGTTCGTTACTCTTTTTACTATAAATAACTCTCATTCCAATCCCTAAATAATCAATTATTCTTTCATTGGCTGGTATTAATATCCCCTTGATTATATCACCTAATGATATTTTTCTCATACAAGTATCAATAAGTGCTATTTTTATTGAATTAATGAGTCCCTTTGTGAGAATTTTTTCACCATAAAACAATCCAAGTTGTTCGATTTCCAAATCAAAATTAATTTTAGTTGTGTTTTTTGAATTTTCATCCTTTAATTTTAATTTCTTTTCTGTTTCAATTTCAATCAAAACAGATTTAATTTTCTCTATTCTAATTCCTTCTGTAATCCTTTCTTTTTTTGTTACTATAACACTATTTTCAAATAATCTTTCAATATACTCTATTGTAATTCTGTTGAAAGATTGTTGTTGAAATTCTGCATCAATTTCAGCAAAACCTTTCATTTTAAGTAAGAATTTTAAATCTCGTAGATTTGGTATTTTACCTGGTTTATGAAATATTGAGTCAATTTTCTTGCTTTTAGGATCAACGATCCGAAAAACTTTCACATCATCCTTTCTGTTTGTAACTAAAGAAATAAAATTATTATTAGTTGCTGCATACCCAAGAAGCATTTGATCATCAGTTTGGCTATGAAAAACTTGATTTGGGTGAGAATGATATATACCCACAACACCTATTCCTTGTGGTAAACAAGATGTTAGAATGTCGATTTCTTCAGGTGTAGGTCGAGCACCTACAATTGTTTGAATGTCATAATTAAAACAAGGCAATGAAGTTATTACCCAAACATCACTATTATCACTGAATCCTAATAACCATCCGTAGATTTCTTTGCCTGAAGTATCATAATTCAAATGCTCTTTAATTTGTTTTAGTACAATATCAGAAAAAATTGTTTTTCCTCTAAATTCGGACAATATAACTCACCATTAATCGTTTTTCTTAGCTATTTTTTTCATATCCTTTACAATATCAATAATTTCAGGATCAATTTCCTTAATAGGAATAACATCCTCCGCTTGTTTCTCTCTGCTTTTTCTTGCTTCCTCACCACAAACCGGACAATCAGGATCCATTGTTATTTGTAGGTAGAGGAATTGTCCTTGAAGACCGTTATAAGAAATATAGTCTGGAATTTTGCCGAAATTATCTAAAAGTGTTTTGAGAGCATGCTCAACTTGAAGACTAGCAATTAATGCAATAGTGGTTGGAAGAGAGGCAGTACATGGTTCTCCTTCCGCATCAGCCATTTGTTTACCAACTTCTAACGTACCTGGACATCGGGAGCAAGCAGTTTTGTAGGGAATAATTCGATGAACATATCCACCTAATCCAGATCTTGAGGCACCAGAGTCAATATAGGTGAGATTGTGAGAAATGCACATAGTATTGACATAATCTCGAGCAGGGATATTGTCTAATCCCATTAAAAGGAGATTAGCTCGCTTTAGCATCAGTTTAAATTCTTGCTCGAAATCTGGAGAACAAATATCAATTGAATGCTCTTCAATTTTCACATCAGGATTTATTTCGAGAAGCTTCTTTTTCGCAACTTTGGTTTTTGCTTTCCCAATATCCTTAGCTCTGAAAAAAAGTCTGTTAAGATTCTTGACAGAAACAGTATCTAAATCAATGATATCTAATTTTCCAATACCACACCTAGTTAGCATTTCTGCTGCTAAACTGCCGACACCACCGATTCCAGCAACAATTACTTCCATGTCTTTAAGAGATTCCCAATTAATATCAAAACCAAATTTTGTAAGATCTTTCAAACGAGTATACCGATTAATCTCCTCTGGCATAAAATATAATCTCTCCTTTTACAGAAATACAATTACAGTATCTTTTTTAAAAAATTCTATCATAATAACTCACAAATCACATAACAATAAAGAATAAAAGCAGTAAATGATTAAAAATATGGCATGGAAATTGGTAAGTTTAAAATAATGGTTCAGATGCGAGAAGGGGCAATGGTTGGTTATCCAAATGGAGTAAAACCATCTATTGAAGAAGGAGATTTTCTATTAATTATTTTAGATGATATTAATAGGAAGTATTCAGTTGGAATAAAAGTTACTTCAGTTACAAATCATGACGATTTAACGGAACCAACAATGATTATTGATTCACGAATAGCAGGTGAAATTGCCTCTGAAGATCATGTTCGAGTAATAAAAACAAGAGCACCAGAAGCAAGTTATGTAGAATTAATGATTCCCGACATTTCTAGTATTTATCAAGGAGATTGGACAACTGTCATAAAACCACAATTACAAGAAAAAATTTGTGATTATGGGGATGATTTGCGATTCTCAACACCAACAAAAGATGGTGCAGAAGATGCAATAAATCTGATAGAGGGTACAGTCTTAAGAACATATCCACCCGCACCAGTAAAAATAGGCTCTGAAACTACAATAAAATTGCTTAAAAGATCACCAGAAACAATTCAGGATTTTAAAGAAAAACAACTAATAGATAAAAAGACTCGTGCAGAGAACTTCTTAGTAGAAATAGAGAAGAAAATGTTTGATATCGTACGAGAGATGAAAAGTGGTGAATTAGAAACATACTCAAGAAAATATGAGTTTAAAACTAGACCAGAGGATTTCTATAATTCTCTGAGACAATTATTAGATTCAAATTATACATCATATGATAATCAGATTTATTTTAAGGAAATTACTGATGACGATGATGATATTACAATTGAGAAATTATTTTCAGGAACAATGAGCTATTTTTCAACAATTGATGGTTTGCCAAATGTAGTAATTGAAGCGCTCATAAATGGAAAAGATGATAAATGCAACATGATTCTTACTGTTTACTCAAAGAATAAAATTGAATCAATGCAATTTATTGAAGAACAATTACATGATAAGATTTTCAATATTTCAAAAGGAATAGCAATCCAAGCTGAGATTGCTTTAGAATCTTGTTCTTGTGGTGCTATTTTCAATATTTCTGAAGCAAATGTTAATGGCTGGATTAAATGTAAAAATTGTGATTTAATATCTCAATTACCTGCAAAATATCGGAATATTAAAATTTGAAATATAATTAAAAAGTGGAATTATATTTAGAAGTAAAAAAACTAACTAATCAAGAAGGCTAAAATCTTCTCAAATATTTAAGATCTGGAACCATTCACTTCAATATCAATTTGGAAAATGGTTCAAAACATAAAAACAAATGAAGATGAATTATTGGATTTTCTAAAAATAATTTTCCAAGAAAATCCAAATTTGGGTGAATTATATATTGATTAAGATACATTCAAGCCTAATGGTAAACTAGCTAGTTATCTTGATGATTTAATATCAACATTTGGTGAAAAAAATGAAAATAAATAGATGAATTAATTAAAATTAGCAAACTCATCAGCTTCTATTAAATTGAATGTTTTATAGAAATATTTTTGACCTAAAATTATTACTAAAAAAATATAAAAACAACTGAGCTATTTATTTCATGTTAAATTAAAGGGATTTAAATTAGATGAGACAATTTAGAATAAATGTACTTATAGTCAGTTTGTTTTTTACATCATCTTTTTTTGTTTTTATTATTTTATCTATGAATACTAACACTCACATTCAAAATGTCAGTGCAAATGGTTCTCTTATATATTCTGAGGATTTTTCCTCTGATATTTTTTCAAACTCTATTTGGACCCATACAGATAATAGTGTATATATCGATGATGATAATGGTTGGTTACATATATCATCTGATTCAAATTATGATGATTATGCAAGTATGAGTTTTGAATGGAATTTTCCTTTTACAATAGTTATTAGTTCTAGATCAAGTGGTGGTCGTGGATATCGCATGCCAGCTTTCGAATTTTATAATAATCTTGATAAAATTTTTTCGATAACAGCTGGAGAAATGTGGGTTTTTTATCAAGCCACTACAAATACTAGTTTTGTGCCACCTAGTGATGATATTTGGTGGGATATAAAGGTTGATTTTGGAATAAATAACCAGAAATTATATGCTAAATCGAAGGATAATTCTATTTGGAATTTTGTAATGGAAACTAATGCTGCTGTTGATATATTCACCTCATTGAGAATTCGTCAACATTGGGATGCTATAATAGATGTTGACTATATTAAAATCTATAATCTAGAAATCTACGAACCATTTATTAGTAATGATATTTGGTCTGATCCAGATTGGTATAGAAGTGGTACTTATTATAGTGTTAATGAATTAGAGGGATGGCTACACAAAGATCATGCTGGAATCAATGAAGATACTGTGGATTATAGTATTCCATATACTTTTCCTTTTATTTTTGAATATAGAGGACGTTTAACTGCGGGTGGAAATGGTTACACGTTTCCAGCTTTTCATTTTAATTTAGATAATGGAGAACAATTTTCATTTGTTTATGGATATACTGATAATGGTCAATGGAGATTTCTGGATGAATATATCGATTCAAATAATGGTCCAAATTCTGAGGGAATTTGGTGGTCAGCAAGAATTAAGCTTGATTCAAATGTACAATCTTTATATGCAAAATCAGATTTAGACAATAATTGGACTTTAGTAGCTACTAAATATAATAATCTTAATGGTGAAACGATTTCAGTAGGATTTCATGCTTCTTGGGATTCTATAATAGATATTGATTATTTTAAAATAGAAATTCTTTCTCCCTCAGACACTCTTTCTCCCTCTAATTCAATAAAAGATGATTTACTTTTATACGGAGTCTATTTTCTACCTATATATTTAGTATTTGTAGCATCATCCTTTGTAATATACAAAAAAAGTAGTATAAGAATAAAAGCAATTAAAGAAGTAAAAAGTATGAGAGGAAATACTCAATCTCTATGTAATTTAGTGGATAGCAATAATTGGCCAACAAATTTGTATGCAACAAAAGCTCTAGTAAAAAATTATTCTGAAAAATCAATAGAAAAATTACTCGAAGTCCTGGAAAAAAATGAAAGTCCAAAAATGAGAAAAACAGCTGCAAAATCATTGTATAAACTAAAGCCACTAAATAAATTTGAAAATATTATAGAAATCATTAAAATAGAGAGAAAAATTACGATCCGCAATAAAATACTAGATATTATGTTAGCAATAAATTTGAAGAAAACGTTAAATTTCTTAATTGATTTTAGAAACAAAACATCTTATCGAAAAGAAAAGAATTGGGTAAATAATCGTTTGAAATTTTTAAGTAGAAAATACAACCAAGAGAATTACGAACAATTAATACAAAAAATAGAATATCAATTCGAAATAGCTTTTAATCTGGTTAAAGAAGGTCACGAAATATATACAAGAGGATTTTTTGAAGAAGCAAAGAGTAAATTTGAGGAAGCTCTTCGAATAATACCTGATAGTGAAAAAGCTCATGAAGGGAAAGCAATCTGTGAATTAGCAATTCGTTTAAGACCAATTAAAGCATATCTAAGTAATGGAAGAGATGCTTTAGTGAATGAATTGTTTGTACAAGCAGAAAGTTTGGTAAAACAAGCATTAGAGCAAGCAGAAAAAAGTAATGAACATTCGATAGATCAACAAATATTTCAGTTACAAAATGATATCAAATCAAAAAAACAAGAGAAAGCAAATCACTATTGTGAACTGGGAGAAAAAGCTCTTTCTATTGATAATTTCAATGAAGCAATCAAGTTATTTGAAGCTGCACTAATATATATTGAAAATTATTCTAGAGCTTTTAAAGGATTAGAGGAAATAAAACTAAGACAAGAGCAAATACAAAAAGTATCTGACTTTATTAAACTAAATAACAAGAGTGTACCAATAGCAATATCTGTAATTGCAGAAAGATTAAATCTTTCTAAAAAGGATACTATAAGGGCATTAAAGACAATTATAAAAGTACAACCAACATTTGGAGAATATTATGAAACTGAAGAAACATTTCTACCAATGTTGGAAGAAGCTAAAAAAATAGATGAACTTTTGAAAAATTTTGAGAAATTAGAAAAATATGGAAAGGTTAAGAAAAGCTAAACTTTTCCTTCTGATTGTTCCATCTCTTTTACTAATTTATCTATTTGTTTAGCCTCTTCTGAATTTGTGTAGGAAGTATCATTTATAGCCATTTTTCTTAGAGATTTTCTAACTCCAGCTCCAAAGTGATATCCTAAATATCCCAATGGTACATTTAATATTGAACCAAACAAAGCAATACTAAAAGAAATAGCTAAGCAGAAAAGAAAAATTATCGGTGAATTATAAAATTCAGTTTGATTATTCAAAGAATTTTCTAATGCCAATAAGAATTTTTCTTGAAGAAAATCGAAAAGTCTCATACCTGGTATAATTTGCCAAAAATCTAATAACATATCAATATATGGATCTTCTAGTGGTAAATTCTGATAGCTAATAACTTTCTCTTTATTTACAAAATAAACAATTGGAAATATTCCAATTAGGAAGACAATACCTGTGAGAGAACCTGCAATCATCCCCTTCTTTGAGTCTTGCGAAAGTATACCTGCAATTATGCCTCCAAATAAAGTACCAAAAACTGCTAAAATTATAATTTTGATCCAATAATCTACCTTATTTAATCCAATATAAGTAAAACCTACAAGTACTCCTAAACCAATTACTCCGCCTATTATTGTACTGATAATAATCTTTTTTTTGCTCAATTATTACACCTAATTACAATATCTTTCTTATTAAATTTTTAATTTAAAATTTTTCTAATTTAGAATTTCTCATAAAAATCTACATTAATTAGTTCATTTAATTCTTATATGAAATAAAATCTAGAATAAAATTAATTTTTTAATTCTTTACTAGTTGTTTCATATTTCCTTAGTAAATCATCAATAGCACTAGAAGTTGAATCCAAACGAATAAAAGTTTGTTCCAATTCATAATATTTGCCTAATTCGCGAAACTCTTTTAAAAGATCCCTAATAATAATTTCTGTATCTTGTTTCGGAAGTTTAGCCTTCACAGAAATTATACGTAAACTAATCTGTTCATTACTAGGCACTTCTTTAAGAATATTTAATACCGCTATTTTTTGACGTTCAATATGGATTGAAGATATATTAATCACCTTATGATTTTTTTCCTTGTGCTTTTTCTTCAACTTCAAAGAATCGTTTTAGTAATTTATCAATTGCATTGGTAGTTTCATCAGAGCGAATAAAGATTTGTTCTTTCACATCATATGAACCGATTATTTGTTCTTCTTGTAAAATCTTCTCAATAGCTTCTTGTGTTTCATTAATCGTTAAATTAGTTAATTCTGCTATTCTCTCAACTTCAGTTTGAATATGAGGTTGGAAATATTTCGTGATTTCAAGAACACTGCGAATATTTTGTAGCTTTAATTCAATTAATAGGACTAATTTGTTAGCTTTTTCATGCTTTGGTACAAAATCCAAAGCTTGATTAAGTTTTGTTAATGCTTGCTCATATTTTTTCTCTGCTAGTAATTTTTCTCCTTCTAATACAAGTGGTTCTGCTATTTCGTCTTTTCTTTTTCTGGCTTCTTCTTTTAGTTGATGAATTTTCTGAGCGTATTTATTATATAATTCACTCTCAAAACCCAGTACTTGAGCACTCCATAGTCTTTTTTCTGCTTCTATATAGTTCTTATCTTCAATAAATGTTTTACATTCCTCTAGTAAACTGTTATGATTTTCCAAATCTAATTCTCGTAATTGTACCTTTCTTTCTTTGTTTCGTTTCACACGTTTTTGAATTACAACAATAATCGGTATCATTGCGACTATAAAATATAGAGGTAAAGCATAAACGGAAAATATTCTAATATAATTATCCCATTTTAAAGGATTTGTTCCTCTTTCCAGTTCTAATCCATCATTTTTACCATCGCCATCTGTGTCAGGATTTAAGGGATCAGTACCAATTCCAATTATCTCTTGCCCATCTGTTAAACCATCCCCATCTGTGTCTCTTAGGAAAATAGACGTGTGATAGTATTTGATTTCGTTTTCATTATCTAATAAATCCCCATCTCTATCTAATAGTTTGTCATCACTTTTCGGATCTAATCCAACTTGTATTTCATAACCATCTAAAAAACCATCTTGGTCTGTATCACTTTCATTAGGATTAGTTTGGTAATATTTCTCTGTTAAATCATCTATGTAATCACTATCTGAGTCTATATTTCCAGTTTGAAAAGTTGATCCTTTATAGCAATACCAGCTTTGTTTACCTGAATTAGACACTCCATTTAATTTGAAAGCGTATAACTTCTTTTCTGTGGAAATAATAATTTCTAGTAAATCATCATCATTAAGATCAACTACTGTTGGAGCACCTTCAAATGTATCATTTAAAATTCGATATTTGCAAATTACATTTCCTTGCTCATCAAAACAATATAATAAAGCTGTATTTCTTAAAACTGCCCAATTCGCAATTATTATTTCGAGTTTTCCATTCCCATTTAAATCTGCTAGAACTGGTGGATTGTAACTAAAGCCACTTTCTAATTCATCAAAATATGACCATCTTAAGCTACCATTGTAATTATAACATATCAATCTATAGTCCGAAAAAATAATTTCCTTAAATCCATCACAATCTAAATCACCAATAGCAATTTGAGAGAAGTGATCGATTAATGATCCTAATTCTTGTGTCCAAAGGATATCTCCTGTTGAATTCAAACAATAAATGGAATTACTTCCATCTGAGATTAAAATCTCAATTTCATTATCATTCTCTAAATCTGTAATTGTGGGAGTACACCACTTAAAATCTGTATTTGAAAATTTTCTCCAGATTACATCTCCTTCATTACTGATACAATAAATTCCTTTTTTACTTGTTCCAATTAATATTTCCAATTCTTGATCATTATTGATATCTGCTATAGCTGGTGTTTCGCAAAAAACATAATTATCTTCATATTCAAAATCTACTTTCCAAATTATATTTCCTGCATAATCTAGACAAAATAAATCTTCTGAATAAATTATTATTTCTGATTTTTTATCATCATTGATATCAGCTATAGTTGCTGAGTAAGTTTCTGCTCTATCTATTACTCCAAGTTCATATTGCCAAATTACCTTACCTTCTTTATTTAAACAAGAAATTTCCCTTTCATCGCAAGATATAATCTCCATAAATCCATCCCCATTTAGATCTGCAACTGTTGGACTACTTTCACTATATATTTCACTGATCCATTCTATTTTACCTTTCGAATCTAGACAATATATTAGATTATTTAAATTTATTATAATCTCAACTTCCTTATCTTGATCAATATCTATAATAGTTGGCTCCATGGTGTGAGCTGTTTTATTAAAATTAAATTCCCAATATGCTTCAAGTGTTATCGAATCGGAAGTAATCTCTTTACTAATTTGTTTATTATTCTCTGTTGAGAAATAAATTTTCGATTCACTTAGTTGAATTAAAAAAAGAACAAATAATACTAATACTATAATTTTGAATTTTTTTTCTCTCAGATTGTTAAACCTCATTTTAGATTATTAATTTTAGATTTTAAGCATGATATTTTATTGAAGAAAGAATTACATTTTTCCTTGTCCTTTTTCTTCAAAATCCTTGAAATTTCTCATTAATTTTTCAATAGCATCATTTGCCTCATCAGATTCTTGAGTAAATTTTTCCCTTGGAATTACTAATTCATCTCCCTCCAAATAAAATTCTAATTCGGGTGGAATTGAAAGTAACCATTTCTTTAATTGTAATTTATCATTAAAAGAAAGTAAAGATGCTAATTCATCAACTTTGATACTTTTATAACGAAGGATGATTTTTTTCAAAACTTCTTGACGTTCATTTAGGAATTGCTGCTCCTGTAGTTTTTCTATATCTCCTTTTTTTCTAAAATTACGTATTTTTATATAGATGTAAACTCCTGAACTAATAACGAAAATTATTCCTGCAATAAGAAATCCCCAATTTAAATATGGTATGCCAAAATTAAAACCAACCCAGCTTAAAGTAAAACATATTGCTATTACTAATAAAAATCCAATTAATAATATAAATTCTGAATTACTGAATATCTCTTTCCTCTTTTCTGGCAATAAATCACCAAAAGAAATTGTTTTTATTCTATATAATTTTTCTTGCTATAATTGTGTAAAAAAATTTTGATTTTGATTAATATTAGCTTTTCTAATTTGGAAAAATATATAATAAATTATAATACTAGAAAAAATCTATAAAATAATCTCTTTAATCTAAGTTTTTCAGTAAAAATTAGAAAGAAGTTGGATTTATTTTTATTGACGAGATTTGGGAATATTCTATAAGATATTTATAACCAACTTCTTTTCTATCCTATTCTAGTAGAGTGCTGGATTCAATTCGAAGATAATTTCCTCAGTATCTTCGATTAAATCATATAGAGCAACCACATTTGTGGAATGGTAATCCGCGCGAGTGTAAATTAGAAATTCATCGTCTATACAGAAATGCATTTCAAATATTGTGAAGACATTAGAAAGAATGTGTTGTTTCATAGTATCTATATTGTAAATTATTGGTTGAGTTTTGAAATCTATTTTTCTTTTCGCTAGCAAGAATTGCTCATCTTTTGAAATTTCTATTGGAATTTCGTTTGTATAACCTGAACCATACCAAATAATTTGCTTTGTTAGTGTATCAAAAATTGCAGTTCTGATTATTCCATAACAATCACTATGAAATGCTAATAATGAACCATCTTCTGAGATATCAACTAATATTTCATTTGACATTGAAGAGAGATCTAATACTTCTTTTTTAGATGATCCATCTTCTTTTACTGCTATAATTTTATACTTTTTATCTTTACATTCCTTGAATGATAAATAAATCCAACCATCCTTAGTCCAAAAGGAACTTTCTCCAAAAACTCCATCATTAAATTCAATTTGTTTTAATTTTCTCGAAAATAAATGATAAGTAAATAGATATTTTAGATTATTAATAGTTGTACTAAAACAGATTTCGTATCCATTAGAACTAATACACAAAGGTTCTTCGATTAATCTTAATGGAATTTTAACTTTTGAATATTCATTTGTATGTATATTGAAAAGCCAAATTTCTTGGTTGCTATTTTTTTCTAGTGAAGTTAATATGAGTAAAGTATTTTCATTTAACCAATGGCATTGTATTGGTTGTTTGAAATCTTCTCTTATAGCTATTTTTTTTATTTCTTTAGTTAATGGATTTACTAGATAT
>Ga0307377_10002246_pt1 | contig 23056 bp, 7 predicted proteins | sample TR3MG_FD_202535 | JGI IMG/M metagenome (GOLD analysis project Ga0307377, IMG submission 202535) | Soil microbial communities from Risofladan, Vaasa, Finland - TR-3 | ecosystem: Environmental > Terrestrial > Soil > Coastal area > Acid sulfate soil | place: Finland: Risofladan, Vaasa | collected...
AGGGAAACCGGAGCATCGGCATCATTTACCGCCTTGTAGTTGCCCGTGGGGACGTGGATTATGACGACGATGGTTGGGGCGATCCGGACGACCCGATCACTAGCACCCGTGACGGGGATCTCCCTTACCTCGTTTTCGACATTGCACCCGCTAATCAGACGGCTTCGGCGGGTATCGCCCGGCTGACGGCGGGCCAGCTAGCAACTCTCGACGGGGGCCTCTCCGAGGACCGGGGCGACCGTATCGTCGAGGTCATCTACACCGTATCCCCGGCTCGCTTCTGGTGGACGAGGAATGACCGCTACGAGAAACGGTTCGGTTGGAACGGTCAGAAGCAACGCTGGGAGCCCTACAAAGGTGGCCCACCCCAGGATCTCGGCCCTCTCGCCTTCGACACGACCTACCAACTCACCCCCAGGTTCGCGAACCTACCCATCAACGCCTACCTGCCGGGCAACGCTTTTACGCCCGATGCCTACGCCATGATCCGGTTGGGCACGACTCCGGGGGCGACCAGCCTCCCCGTCGCCCCCGACGGGACCTTCTCCGGTGTTCGGGTCAAGGCCGACGCCGACGTGGAAGGCTTCGATTTCTCCACAGACCCTCTCGTCTCCGCAGTCGTCGGCCAGACCAACGGCCTCTTGGTTTTCAATCCGAGCTACATCCGGCTGAACGCAGGGCAAACGATCTGGTACAGCTACCAAGGGTTTGTTGCGGATGCCACGGGCATTGTCGGCGATCTTTACCACGCCGATGTGAACCCCCGGTTCATCTCCCCCATCCCGGGACCTTCCGACTATCCGTTCATCACGCTGGGCTCCCGGAGACCCCTTTTGGTCACCCTCGCGGAATCCGACGCAGCAGCGGACTCCCTTCCTCCCCCACAGGAGGGGACGGTCATCGTCTCCCTCTCGACGGGGTGGTTGCGTTTGAGTTCGGCGGACATCGCGAAGTCCGATCCCAAGAGCACCTTCTTCGACAAACAGTTCCTCGGGGCAGCCGTCATCTACAATGGGATTGCCCTCAACCACATCCCGCAGCCGACAAGGGCATCGACCGCGTTGCTCGACGATGCCGGGGTTCCGGTTCTTGTGACACTGGGCAACAAGCTCTACATCCCTAATGCGACGTATCTGCCGGACACCATTTTCGGCAGTGACCCCTGGCGAGGGCTAGGCAGATCCGGCATTTTGGACGCCCCTGATGGGACGGGGGCGATTCCGGCCCAACCTACAGTTCCCGCGAGTGTCCGTCCCGGCGGAGACACGGTGGGGGACACGACAACGGGACGGATTCGCCAGGTCACCGACGGGACAGGAGACGCTTTCCTGTTCCACTGGAGAGGTGCCCTTCAAAACATCGTGACTGTGGATACCGAAGATGATCTCCCATCATCCACGAGTATTCCGGTCGGCACCGCCTACATCTGCAAGGAAGCTGTGGGGCTTTCCTCTGGCGTCTGGGGATCACGGGTGGAGATCAGCCGTGACGACCGAAAGCTCGTCTACGGCAAGTACCTGTACTTCAGCCAGGCGACAGTCACCCCGGCGAACTACACAACAAAAGCCCAACTGCTCTCGAAAATCCGCAAGATTTTCCGTTTCGCTGGGACTGAGACCCTGCACATCGCTATCGACGGCGTCTATTCGGTCTGGAGTTCCTCACCTCTGGTGCTCTCCAACCCGACCCTGAGTTTCTTCACGGCGGATCAGGTCGCCGCCAGCATAAACAGCGTCCTGAATGCGGGTAAGGCTCGGGCGCTGAACGAACGGGTACTCCTGGAATCCCTGACTTCTGGGGGTTCGGTCGAGATCGGTTTCGGCACGGATGGGGAGAAGGATCTCTCCGGAGCTGCGGTCCTCGGATTCTTGCCTGGCTGGCGGGCCGTTGACGGGATCGTCAACTGGCTCCCTGATTGCGGGGCCAGTTTTGGGGTTTTCCGCAGCCCCGTGAATCTTAACAGGTCGAATGCGACGGCGGACTTCAATGCGGTAGCCCGGCTAGAGGATGTCGTGCTCCAAGAGGAGGTTTCACCTAATCCATTCGTGTTCCTCGACAACGTGCCCCTTCAGGACATTGCGGGCTACGACGAGGACGTGTTCTTCAATTTCTCGAATGTCATCACCGAGGGTGAGGCGGTCCAGATCACCAGTCGGCCTTTGGAGCACTTTGAGGACATCGTAAACCACTTCGAGGAGCGCAAGTTCAACTGGGTCGAGAACAACACGGTCACCGGAGTCGTCCAGCAGCCGGTTACCACCCTCCCGCTCGAAAGATCCTCGATTGTGTCGGAATCTCTCCTTGGGGCCCCTGGGATCGGTGGGGGTTTGTACTCGGCCCCGGAGGGGGGTAGTTTCAGTCTCCTCGACCCCGAGACTGATTACGTGCTTCCCCAGGACGGTCTGACAGGGGAAGCCATCCTCATCGAGCGGTTCGGGAATCTGAGCAGCTACGGTTCTCTGGGCACGTTCACGGAAGGATCCACGGTTTTCAATGATCCTTCCGCCCAATTCGTGGCGGGCGATAACCCTGTCCAGGACGGATACCGGCTTAAGCTGTCCACGGGGGATGCTCGGGGTTCATACACGGTCAAATCGGTCACGGACGACAACAACCTCATCGTCGAGCCCGCGTTCCTGTTTTCCTCGGAACGGCCGATGCCATGGGAGGTCTACAAAGGCTACACGGCGGATCAGTACGACCCGGCTCTCGTCGCCGATGCGGTTTACCAGGAGTTCGACCACCTCTCTAGCGAGCCTTTCAAGATCCGCGTCTTGACCCCTCTCGGGACGACGCCGGTTTCGGAGACGCCTCGTCTTCGGATCCCCAGCACCGAAGCGATGCTGACCAGCGGACGACCGATCTCGATCCGGTTCAAGCTCGAAGAGGCCACAACGGAGAACACGGCATCTCTAGTCGAGCTTGCCCAGAGCCAACTGGGCACGATCGCCAACAACGCCCTCATTTTGTCTGACAACGCTCGGGTCGATGCGGGGGCATTCAAACTCCGTATAGGGTCTACGTCGGTTCCTCAAACAAGCCCGCCGATCACCCTCACGGGGGTCACGACATTCTCTCCTGACCCCGGAGACGGGGTGGAATACCTGACCCAGGATGCAGTCATCGACGGGGAGAGCGTCCCCAAGGGCAGCGTGAAGTTCGGGAGCCCGCTCCTCTCGACTTATGCGGGTTCGGTGGTCTGGTACGTCGAGCTATTCCAGGCGGCCTCTGCGGTCACGACCGGGACGGTGGAGTTCGATACCCTGACGGGCGACCTCAATTTCAGCCAGGCGGACATGACTGCTCACGAGGGGGAGGAAGTCTACCTCGTCGAACAGATGATCACGGAGGAGCGTAAGGACGTAGCAATTGCCCCTACTATCGGCTCGGTCACATTCAACACCCCGATCCAGACCGGTCAGACGGTCGAGATGGACTATTTCCAGGCCACTACGGATGGCCGGAAGCTCGGAGATCAGATCACCGAGTTTTTGCCCGTCTTTGTTCAGAATGAGGTGGCGGTCAAACAGACGACGCCATCCAATGTGTACCTGTTCAACTCCGCTCTTCGCACGGTGGATCAGACCATTGAACCGATCGTCTACATCGGCCCAATGCAGCAAAATTTTGGGGGAGTACCCGATTACGTGCTGGAGTACCCGGAGCACCTGAATGGGCAGGGGCAACTTACTTTTTCCCGGGGTATCGCGGACTACATCGAAATCACAGTCTCCTATGCGGTCTACGAGGCCCTAGGGGGTGAGTCCTCATACGAAACGAGTACAAAACCTGTCTACCGGCCGCCTTTCTACATTACGGCGGCTCAGGATCAGTTCGGTCTTCGTGGCAATCGCGTCGCGGAATTCCAGGTCGGGCAGATGTTGCGGGTCGGAAGCGACTGTTTCTATGTACGGGGCACAAAATACTACCCCCCGAGGATCGACGACGGCCATGCAGCCGGGGACATCACCGCTGTTCTCATTTTCCCCTCGACAACTCGGGAAGTCGGTAGTCGATCACCTGGCAACGACTCGATTTCAGTCATCACGGGTATTCCGATCACCACGGTTGTCGACCCGGACGGAACGACGCCTGTTCCGACGACAGCCCCCGCTGGTTTCATGCAAACCATCGATCTCGGAGATTTCCCATTCGAGCCGGTGACCAAGGGGCAGACGAAAATCACGTTCCACGGCAACCTCACGCGGTTTGCCGTGCCTGGGCACATCATCGAGATCGGCGGCTACCCACTCACCATCATTCAGGTCGACATCAATGAGGACGGTAGCCGTACCAAGATCACGGTGGCTTCCCCGTTCAATGCAGGTTTCATAACTGGGGGCCAGCCGACGGTGAAACTCTCCGTGCGGCCGGTTTACCCACCATCGTCGCGGGATTTCTTGGGCGTTGGGCCATTTCTGGGCACGGAACCTGTCGATTTGATCCTATTCGGGGAAACGACGAGCACTGGGCTGGAGAAGCCGGGACGATCACTCATCCCGGACATCGAGTACAACATTGACCCGGATTCCGGGTTAATCAAGCTCATCGATCCAGGCCAGGCGGCACTGGGGGGCACACAGCGGCTCCTTCTGGCGTTCACCCGGCGACGGATCATGCAGCCCTTCTACCAGGACGGGGCGCTCCTGTTCCCGAGGTATCACGCCGACTATCTCTACACCACGATCCCGAGTGCCCAGAACGGCCTCGAAGGCGGCCAACTCACGGCGACGTACACGTTCAGCCATCCGGACGCTTTCTATTTCCGGGCGGTCCCCATGCCGCAATTCATTGGGGAGGCCGCGCAGGAGGCCCAGAAAGAGATCACCAGCAAGCAGCCTGCGGGCGGCCCTGTCGTGACGACCTCCGGCGGGACGTTGAACTGGCAGCAGGGCAACATAGGGCTTCTAGGCGAGCGTCGGCACCTGGCGGACAAGGACAGGGCCGCTCGGTCTTTCCTGAGCTTCTACAACACCACCGTCATCGGCTTCGAGCAGGTACTCGAAACGATCTCGGGTGGTCTCATTGGCGACCGGGACGGTAAGTTCCGCTTCTGGGTTGGGCGCGGAAAGGACTACACGCCCCCCGGCTACGAGGACACGATCACCGGGCTCCTGAATCCGAGGCTCTTGTGGAATCAGGTCTTCCAAGAGGCTCGTGCTCCGTTGACGAGCATTTGGGTGTTGGAATCGGATCACATCGTCGAGCCCTCGACCGCTACCTTGGACAACAAGGTGCTCGAAGGGTCTTTCCCTAACCCGTACCATCTCGACAAACTCATGCAACGGCAGAAGTGGATCGCCGCCAATGACGTCGATGACAGGCTCCTGACCGGGATTTCGGACACGCAGTTCCATTGGTTCTTCTACTTCACGGCCACGGGGCGGTATCAGCGGATGGCCGACCCTCACCGCTTCTCCCGGCTGTTCCCACAGCGCACCAAGGCATTCTTCTTCACTTACCCCGGCGTCGGGGCTGATACGGACTCAGGGGATCCCGGCGTCTACACTTGGGGCCGGATGTTTGGGGACGAGAACGCCCAAACCTACGGCAAGCCGATCGGGCAGCTTCAAAATCCGGTCCTTGGGAACATCGAGCAAGTCAGTAAGGCCATCCTCTCGGACAGGCTCCCACGGGCACGTATCTGGGGGTACTTCCCTGACGGCATTCCCCAGAGCGTCGTAGACAACTGGGTTGCGGCGGGCGCATTTCCAGGAGGGGCGACATCGATCACAGGGCCTTGTCTGGTTGCGACGCCTCTCATGCTCCGGGATCTGCCCATCGACCCGGAGACGGGATACCCGGACATCTCCCAGTTCTTCGATGCGTACCCCGAGGGTTCGATCGCCAGCCTCACATCTGGCGATCCCAGCATGGCAATCCCGAAGTTCGAAGGTGGCCAACAGGTTGCCTGGGGGCAGCCGGATGGAAAAACCTACCAGGCATTCATCAGCCGATTGATCGACGTCCACGGCACGCTTGGATTGGTGGGCGTTTTCATCAGAGATGTCCAGTACGGGTGCGTCATCCGGTTCCAAGACGACCTTGGGAATCCTGTCACGAGCCCGCTGAACCTTCTCGTCGGAACCGCTCCGGATGAGGGTATCCCTGCACAATACTTCCCCATCGAGCAGGGGGACACGATCTATGTCGGACCGCCTGGGGGAGTCTCCACGGCCCCGACGGACCCTCCCGATGCAGCAACCCTAGCCGAGCTTGTCAAGGTGCTTCCTGGCTACCGGGAGGGCTACGACCTCGACGTGATCTCCAACGGGCAGATCATCGACAAGACGTGGCCCTCTTGGTACGACCCGTTCTTCCTTGGCATCAAGGAGATCCTCGGGCAGAACCCACCGAAACCGCTCTACCCGTTGGAGGGGCCGGTCGATTTCGCCTACACGGCGCAGAATCCCCTCGAAATCCCAGCCCTGACCGGCGGGGAGTTCGACGATTCAGGCGATCAACGTATCCCCTACCTCAAGACGGGGCTCACCGAGCTTGACAGGTTCGACGAGGTAGATGTCTCGGCAGCAGGTATCTTGGCCGCCCTGAACGCGGCCGGAACTCTCTTCATCTACCCGGACGAGGTTTCGGCACACGACGGAGAGACGGTCGATCAGGTCACCCCTTGGGGCGTAGCGGAGAAGGAGCCTGGCACTCTGATCACCGCACAGGATGTCGAGCCGAAGACCCTCGCCCACCCTCTGGCGGACGAACCCGGCATCGGCAACGTCGGGGGTCACGATCTTCTCCTCGTCCAGGTGGATGACCTCGGGACGCACATCCCGGTGGGTGCTCAGGGCATTCTCAGCGTCGGGGCTGCGGAGTCCCGGAAGCTCGACACCAACGTCTACGGCAGCATCATCGAGCCGCCTCGGTTTATCACGCAGACGACCCCGGCCCTCGGCCCAACCAACCAAACGGGCTCTCCTATCCGGTACGTGTTGGAAAACGCCCAGGTGTTCCTCAACCCGCCCTATCCGCCGGACCCGCAAGTGGCTCCTCCGGATGGCGTCTACATCACCGAGGACTCGGGCACTGGCCTGACCTACCTCGACTTCTCGTCGCTGGACATCACTCTGAATGATGGGTTTACCCTCGGCACAGGGAACCTAAACGACATCTGGGCAGCGAGCGCCACGAACCGGATCACCATCGAGATCCTGGCCCGAGCCGACCCGAACATCGCAATTCCGGCCCCGTCGCCGGGCGGTGGGACAGTGGTTCTCAAGCTGGACATCCAGGGTCTCAACCTGACGGTGACGGACTACGCGGGGGCGGTCACCGGACCGTTCATCATGACCGCACCCCCGGTCTTCGGGACTCACTTCGGAGCTACCAATCCTCAAGTGGATTTGAATCGGCAGATCCACCTAGCGATCGTCGGGGCTATCCCGCTGAACGCTCCGGCAGGGCTGGAGTCCACCTGGATCATCCCCTACAACGCTTCTGTTCCGGGCGTCAAAAGCACTCTCTACGGCTTCGAGTTTTCCGTTTCCGTGGACACCCACACGGATGCTGCGGCGAAGTCGGATACGGCCTACGTCGCAGACGATCGGCTCTCTTTCGTCGAGGTGCTCGACCTCCAGCTTGCCAAGAAACGGGGGACAACCCACTCCGTTTCCGGGCTTGACTTGGAGACGAGCCTTGTCGTCCACGAAGTCACTTGTGCCGGGCAGTTTTCGACCATCAACGCATCGTCGAACGGCGGCCCAACTCCGGTCCCGTTCACTTTCGTTCAGCGTTCGACCGCCATCGGCCCAGAAGACGCGGGGGGCACCTGGACGAACCGGCCCAACGCAGCGACCCCGGAGAAAGGAACCCTCAAAGTCCCGGCCATGGAGGCGTGGGGCAACGTCCCGATCGAAGTCGGCGGGCAGCCTTTGTCGGGCGTGCGGTTCGCCGCCGTCCCATCATGCCCGGACGAGGAAGATGGCTCGACCATCCTTCAAGGAACGGGAGTCACCGCGAGTCAGTATTCCGGGATCACGGGGGCAGCCGAGTACGACAACCGCATTCGGAGCATCACCACGACTGCCGGAGCCATCTCGAATGTCTTGCCGGGGGACATCGCGATCATCAAGGAGGCGAACGCCGGAGCCGATCTGGCTACTACCAAGGCGGGGACTTATCTCGTGCGGTACGCTGCGGCAGCGACCCCGGGCCAGCAATACTTCGAGGCTTCCGCCGGGGACACCACGGCGGGCGTGGGGGAAGACGGCGACTACTTCGACGGGGAATGGCGGCATGGTGGCTGGCTCCCCGAGAAATTCCCGAAGGTGATCTCCTACACGGACACTTCCGCTACGACGGCAAATCTCGTGGTGGGTCTGGAGTGGACGGCCTTCACCTGGGGGGCGTCTCGCCTCTACATCGTTATCTCCTCTCCAGGGCTCCTCGGTTCCGTCCTGGCGGACTATCGGGAGGGGGCACTCAGCGTCGATTTCACAGCGGTCACCGTGGGGGCGGAAACTGTCTCGATCGCGATTGACACGACCACGTTCCGGTACGCGGACAACACCACCGCAACCGCAGCACAGGCCACAGCCCTCATCGAGCCTGACATGATGGTCTCCGGAATGACGGAGATGCCTGTCTCGGTTCGGGGTGGGGCTTTCCCTGACGACCCGAGTGTGTCGGGCTATCAGGACGCCGCCGCTTCCTTGGGCTTCACGGCTCTCACGATGGCGGTCCCTCTCAGGGCCTCGGCCGCATTCGATATCACCGGCATCACGGCGGGCGGTGCGGCAACGCTGACGAGCACAAACCCCACCTTCGAGCCATGGATGACGGGCTACTACATCCGGATCTCCGGGGCGGATGTGGCTGACCAGGACGGTGAGTTCGGGCCGATCACATGGGTCAGTGCGACCCAGGTCACCTATGCAAACCCGGCAGCTCCGGCCCTCCCTGCGACGGCCGGGACTTTTTTGCTCGTGTGGCCGCAGCTCACGGCAGCGGCGGGCGAGATCGAAGCCAGTGCGGCTCCGGCGGCGGGCCACCTCGGGGTTCAAGCTCCGGCTCCGGTGCCGGTTCCGCCCTACATTTTCCCTGCGGCAGATGACCCGATCTACGAGAACGTCCCTCGGACCATGTACCTCAACCTTGAGGCACCACTCTGGGAGACCCTGAACAACCCCCACCGCTTCGGACCGACAGGGGCGGTGAACGATATCACCGCAACGGTCGGGCCGGACACGGTGGTCCTGACGAGCACGACGGCAGTTTTCCTGCCTTGGATGACCGGGCTGTCTATCACGGTGGCCGGGGCGACGGTGGCCGGACAAAACGGTCTCTTCGGCCCCATCACCTATCTGAACCCGACCCAAATCCGGTACGACAACTCAGGGGCTTTCCCCGCTGAGACAGGCCCGTCCCCTGCCACCTGGCAGCTCGGAGCGGGCGTCCAGTGTATCCTGCCCTGGACGGACTTGTCCCTGACGTTCCGGGTACAAGCAGGGTTCTTCCTAGAGCCCTCGTTCCCCCGTTCCACGACGAACCTCGGGGCGGCCCAGCCCCATGTAGTAGATGCCGGGCACAGCCTCCCCAACCCAGCACCACTTCCTGACCGGGAGCGGGAGATCGGGATGCGGGACTACAACTCGTATCTCGGGACCGGGGCAGTGGCTCGAACGACCCCGGAACCTGTGAAGTTCGAGGTTCGGAGGATTCGTCGATTCCACGAAGTCAACGACATCCTCCACGGAAGTCTCCGGCCGCTCCAGTACGCCTACGAGATCCGTCGGGGGCGCATCAGTGCGCCTCCTGTCATGGACATCAAGCAATTCTGCGAGGTCACGGCCCTGAGTTTCGTCATGGATTGGGAGACCACCAAGCCTGTCGGAGCCCCCAAGGCCCCCGACGTGTGGAACGACGGGAGTGAAAACACGGGTACGAACCTCGGGGACTTCGAGGACAAAGACGTAGGGATTAACCCCGGAGACCGCTTCCGTGTGCTGGACGAAAACGGTGACTTGTTCGAGGAAGGTGAAGTTGTCTCCGTCGTCAGCGAAAGCAAAGTTCTACTGACCCCCCCGGGACTTTCGAATCACACAAATCCGGCGGACTATGTGGGGATGCGCTTCGAGGTTTTCCTCCGTCAGGCTCCTGTGCCCCATGAGCAGTCCTGCGAGCAACTCCTTGATCTCATCACAAGTAGGCGGGTAACCAGGACTTTCGCGGACTACACCACCGATAAAGGCGGCTACGTTCCCGAGATCCTGACGGGGCAAGCCTTCGGGGATGTCGCCAACAGGCTCTACGATGATCTGAACGCCGACGGTTCTTCGGGCAAGACCTTCTCGGCTCTTGGGGTTCGGAGGGATGACATCGTTCTCATCGACCCCGCTGGGCGCATTCCGTTGGACGGGGGTCTACCGTCGCCGCAAGAGCGGGGCATCCGGCCTTTCGGGGACCTGGGGATTGTCGATCGGGGGGCGGCCTACACCGCAGGGGGGCCGAGCATCTACGATGACAACCGGGGTTTCTACCGGGTCACAGCGGTTGTGGATAACCAGGGAACTCCTCGTCTCGAAGTGACAGGTGTCTCGACGTTTGCCGGAGCAGCAAACACCCCGATCGTTTTCCCGGAGGATACGGCCACACGGGCGGTTTTCGGATACACGGTGTACCCGACCATCCACGAGTCGGCGCTCAACCAGCCGCCTTACGTGACGCCGGATCCGGGGGTAGGGAACCGAGTCGAGGGTCAGGCGGATCTACGTCCGACAAAGGCTCGCGACGCCACAACCAAATCGTTCGAGGGGAATTCGTATTCTCTCCGCCCCTTCTCGTACACGATCATTCGGCCATCCAGCCTGTTCAGTGACGAGGCGGTCGACCTTGCGCTCACGATGCGAGAGAGGATGTTATCTCTCATCGAACTTTTCCGGGGGCCGATGCGAGGACGCCGGAACGGGGCTTACTACATCTTCCAGCGGGACGAGCACATCGACGAGCTTTGTGACCCCACCGATTCCGAACTTGGGCTCGGGGTATTCTCGAATCTCATCGTGCAGAACATCGTCGGGCGGCTAGGGGTGACCCCCTTCTCCAACTTCTCGGACGGCCTGTCGCTCCTGGACCGGCGCTTCTGGGTGCTCGATCGTCGGTTGGACAGTCTCACTTCGGCGGGCGACGGTGTCTCGATGAAAAAGGTCGTTCCGGGGGACACGCCTTACACGGCCTATACGGACACCACAGGGGGTGGTGCGTCGGTGCTTCCGGTGCTGCCCGACAGGGTGAATCTGGTGCTCGACCAGACGGACAAGTTCAGGCCCCTCCGGTACGTCTGGCTGGCCTACAGGGTCCACAGGCTCCTCGGGACGCTGGCGGCAATAGAGAGGTTCGACACGGAGCTTCCCGAGAGACTCGCCCAGCAGGAAGCATTGCTGTTACTCGAAGACTCCATGAGCAAGGTGGAAACATGACCCCGGAAGAGATCGAAGCGAAAATCAAGGCCCTCGGACTTGATGTTGGAAAATGGGATGGGGTTGAGGAGCACAAAGCCGGGTCTGAGAGATTCCACGAAATCGTAGAGGGTTTGACCCAGCTCCGTGACATCTTGAGCGGGGCCGCCGAAGCTGATCGTGAGAAAATCCTCGAACTGAAACTCCAGGTCAACCGCATGAAACGAGGAGGGGGCCGCTAATGGCTTTCCCACTTCCCGCCCCAATTGATCCCGCAGTGGGTGACTGGGCCACCCTCAAGTTCGAGATCCCTGATTTCATTAAGGACATTGCTGCGGCGATCAACTCGGTCGCGGAAATCCTGATCACATTCCTCGACATCGGGCTAACGGTTCTCCGGTTCGTCAAGTCCTTCCTGATCGCGTTCCTCGACCCCATCAAAGCCATTGTCGAGGCGATCCTTGCCCAGATCCGGGCGCTCATCGATGCCCTCCGCAAGATAGGCGCATACCTAACAAGCGATTACCCCCTACTCACACCACCATATCCAGATTTGATTGGGGGCTATGCCGACTTCGAGCGCCGCATGATCGGCAAGCTCACCGATAGGACGGACCCAACTCGTCCCGACACATCCGGGCAAATCAAGACCCTGGCCGCGTTTTTCTATGTTTCTGCCGATTTCACCGAAATCCAGCGGTTGATCGAGACGATCAAGAAGATCCTCAAGTTCTTCAATCAGACCTTCACGCTCGGCGGCGGCCCACCCACTCCCGCTATCACCGGAGTGAAGTACGGTTTCGCGGGTGGTACGGGTTTTACGGGGGCCTACACGGCGGCTTACGATAGCCTCGTAGCGGTTTTCCGGGATGGTACCCCACCGGACGTAGCCGAGGTTGCATGGCAACTCACTCCCAACACAGTCGTCTCGGAGTACCTCCCGACCCCGCCATTTCCTCCTGGTGGATTCCTCGTTACGGTTTCGACGTTGCCTGAGGGTATCAGGCTCGTCTACGACCGCCCGGACAAAAATCGGGGTGACGCTTCGAGTCACGCGGCCCCAAGCAAGAAGATGCAGCCCCGCGATTATGGCCCCGTGCTAGAGCTAGATAGCGGACGGCCCGCCATCTTGCATGGTGGGGCGGACATGATCCTATGGGACTGGGCTTTCACCTATAACAAACCCCTCAAGGGAGACACCCTCGCCCCAGGTTTCACGAGGATCTACGGTCTCAGCCCGGATAACGAAGTCATTCCCTTGGATCTCATCAAACAGGGAGATGTCTACCTTTTCCAGCGGACTTTCTGGGTGGAATCCTTCGCGAGAGTCCTCGACTGGATGTCTGGGGGGTATACCTACGCACTTGAATATGATCAGATGCCGCACATCGCGGACGTGCAGACAAATTCGGATGGGACTGTCGCACTCGTAGATCGTGGCCCCGCATCGACTTTCTACGTCCGCATCGCCTCTTGCACAGAGGATGTCATCAAAAACAGGTCATTCAAGTACGACCTGTTTTCCTACGCTCCCATGCGGGATGCCGGGATGCCTGTACAGGTTCCTTTGCGGGGAGCCGAGAACACCAGTGCCTTCTCTCAGCCCTTCAAGGTCACATTCCCGTCTGTGGACACGGCGGAGTACCTGAAAGCCGTCGAGACGGCCCTGGCGGTTCTCGTTCTGAGCCGGGCTGACATGCCGGTACTCGACGAACTGACGGAAGTACCCGACTCGCAGAAGAAGCTGGCCGAAGAAGGCCAGTTGATGATTCCGGGGGTGGCTCTCCAGAGAACAGGACTTGAGGGGTTGAAGTCCCTGATCCGACTTCTCTACATCGAAACAGATATCGTAACCGAATCCAAGCGCCGGGGTGAAAACCCGAGAGACTTCCGGGTGAGCCTCCGAAACCGAATCCACAGGCTGGTGCTCGATCTGTACGAGAGGACCGGGCCGATGCCGGATATCGAAGCTCGGGTGGTAGAACAAACGGGGGCCCTTCGGAACGTCACTTGGAAGCAATTGCTCAAGGAGGCTGGTGAAACAGGCATCGCGAACTGGTGGGCCGGTACGGATATGACGATCCTGGAGTCCATCGACGTCCACGCCGAAGAGTCCGATGCTCATGCCGAAGCCGATGATTACGGGGTTGCCCTAAACCCTTATTGCATAGGGGTGACGGAACCCACGACCAACGAGCTTTTCTTCGTCGATGGGCTCATCCGTGGGAGGTCTCCGCATTTCATCGTGACTCAGCTCGGGGGGGATGTCCCAGTCGTGCGTTCGACTTCCTCGGCGGCGGAGACTGTGAAGTTGTTGTCCTCGGGCGACTATTTCATGCAGCAGTTTTACGCGCAGTTTGTGAGGAATGACGGAAAACTCGAAGTGCCGGACGATTTCTACGATGGGGTGACCCAGGTCATCCAGAGGGGTCGCAAGGATGGGTCCGGGGACATGGCTCCGGTGTTCTACTCCGACAAGAGTCAGATGCAGAGCATGAGCGGCACCAGCACCCTTCCGGGATCCAATGTGGGGATGGTCTTCTGCCGGGACATTTTCTCCAAAGCCGAGGGTAACCGTATCTTCGGGCAGGCCGCCTTGGCTCTAGGGATCGCCGCTTCTGCGGCCAAAAACCTCGGTCCGGGGCAGTGGGTGAGTGTCCGTTTTCTCGCTTCTTTCCCGGGCCTCGAAGGGATTTTCGATACCCTCCTGCGCTGGCTTGAAGGCATCGCAGAGGCTCTCAAGGGCGTTATTGATCAGATCATCAAGTACATCGAGTTCCTGGAGTCCCGTCTCGTCGAGCTTCAGCAGCTCATCCGGCGGATCAATGCCCTCATCCAGTCGATTCTCGGGTTTGTCTTCCAGATCCCCTCGTGCTCGGCCTTGTTGCTCCTCTCCAACGGGACTGACGGAGTTCTCAGTGATTTCGTCACAGCAGGGAACAAACCCTACGATAGTCCCCTAGCCTATGGGGCGGGCGTTGCCGCAGTGATGCCTTTGATTCCCGGGGCTCCCATTGACTTCCTCCTGAACTTCTTTGTCAGGAGCGACGACCCCGTTGTCCCAGGGGCCACGATGGGGGAGCAGCCCGTAGGTGAAACTCTCATGGGGGTCGAGAACCTCCCGGCTCCTACTGCGCCCACAACTGACGAACCGGATGTGCTCTGATGTCGACTTTCGCGAAGATGGCCGTGTGGCCGACTGGGTACTTTCGGGCTTACTCAAGCTGGCTACTTCGTAACCGTCGAGACGTAGTTCTCCAGATGAATACGATTACCGCTGAGTTACGCCGGATCGGGTACGTTAAGGTGTCCTATCTCATCCAAGAGATCGACGGAGAGAACCGGGCGACAGAGCAACGCTCGGGCTTCGCGGTGACAGCGGGCTCTAGTTTGGCCCGGCTCTGCCAAGCCTACATCGCAAATGGTGGAAACCCCCTAGATATTTCACCGTTCATGTACCCCGACGCTACGGAGATCGTCTCTACGGATGCACAAGGCAACCCGATCCTAGCCGAGCAGTACCCTTATGGAGGCGTGGTCGCCCCTCGATCAGTCGATACCACTAGCCCGGGAGGGAAGCCGGGGGGGACGGGGTATGAGTCGTACGAGGGGGGTTGGCTCAGGACGGACAGGTATTACCCGGCCCGGCAGAATGGGCGGCGGGACCGAGGAGGCTTCGACAGCGATAGCATCGTCCGGCATATGCACGCCATGAGGGGGTGGGCAAACCAGATAATCAAGGAGCGGCTTCAGAACATCGAGTGGCAGATCATCAAGCTCTGTGATCTCCGGGAACAGCTTGAGACCGAACGGGATGAAATCATGGTGCAAGCCTTTGGTGGCACGCTCTCTGGGGTGGGGGCTTTTGACGAAGACAGGTTCTCCACGGGACTTCGTGTGCAGAGCCTCGTGGCGGATATCCAGGACCTCATCTTCGAGCAAGATAATGCGGAGCAGAGTTTCAAGGACAGCACTCAGATCGGTTTTCTGTCCTTCACTTTCCCAACCGTGCCATCAGAGGACAGGTTTCCGCTTGGCTGCTAGGCGGTGGCTTTCCTATACCAACCCCTGATGAGGTCGTGGAAGAAACGTGTCTAGGGATTTTCAAATTGCCTGGCCCTGTCCACACGCCACCCTCGAAGAGGTGGTGCGGTTAGGGGCGGATCGTCAATCGCTGGCCTGTCGGCAGCCTGTGGCTTCGGCCAACACCGTCAGGATCATGGTCAATAACGAGTTGTACGTGCCTCAAAGCGGGCTGTACACCCCGGCAACGCTCTTCGGGACGCAATCCGGCCCCTTCGACGTGATCGAAAACGAAAATCTCCTGACCGTGGAAACCCCCCTAGGGTCTCAGACGGTTGTTTTCCCTGTAGCGGGGACCGCTCGGTTCAGTGCAGATCAAACCGTCACGGAAATGCTCCGGCAGAACTTCAACGTCGCTCAGGTCAGTCAATCCAACGGACACCTTCTGCTTGCCGAAACATCACAAGTCGGGGCCGACTCTTTCGTCAAGGTCACCGGAACAGCGGCGGGGGCTTTGGGTTTCGGGACACCTGAGAATGGCTACCAGTGGAGAGCCCAAGGCCGTCAGATTTACCCCCCGTGGGGTCTATACCAACGCCCTGATACAATCACCAACAGGTTTCCGCGTTTTCAGCAGCCTGTCCGGGCGAGTCCGATCTTCAAGGTGACCTATTCTGTCCCTCCCCACAGGTGCTTGCGCTGTGGGGGTTCTTATGTCGAGAATGATTTCCGGTTCGATGAGGCCGGGCAGGGCATTCTCATCGAGAACGAGAATCTGCTCTACCAGGCGTGCCTCAAGGTTCTCCTGACCGACCGGGGGAGCAACGCCTACCACCCATGGTACGGCACACTCATCCGTTCCCGCATAGGGTCCAAGGCGCTCGGCGGAGTTGCGACCCTAATCAGCGAAGATGTCCGGCAGGCCCTCGCGAAATTCCAGGCACTCCAACAATCCCAGGGGACTTACCAACAGGTCACGTTCAAGGAGCGTCTCTACTCTGTCCTGTCTGTTCGTACTTCCCCTCATTCGCAGGATCCCACGACGTTTCTTGTAGATGTCATAGTGCAGAATGCCTCGAATGAGCCGATTGAGTTGTCGATCGTGTTCACAGTTCCGGGGGTCGTAGCTCTGATGGGGAGTAATGGTCTGATTTTGGATGGGAATCGATCGGGGATCTCACAGAACATCTTTGCAGACCCGACACGATCTCTCCTCACAGGTGGAACCTGATTATGGCTACCCTCGCACCCAAGTTCATGGGCCTGGACGGCGTGTACCGGGACAACCAGATCCTCTCGACGGACAGCTTCGTCAAGTTCTTCACGGGCTCCATCGATCCCAGCACCGTAGATGTCCAGGTTTCAATTCGTGGTGCGGGTTTCACTTCCGATCCCGACCTTGTGGTTTTTGAGGGGGCTGAATTCACGATCCCCAACCCGTCCGCTTACCCCGACGGGCTCCGGCTTTTCCCCGGCGACAATCTCATCCAGGCGAAGTCCATCCTGACGAACGGCCAGGCTACCCCGCCGGGCATAGTGACGGCCCGGCTCTCGCTAGAACGCGATGTCCAGGCTGATGCAATTGCTCCTTCCGGGATTTGGATCGAACGGTTTGACCGGACCGTGAAGATCAGTGTCGAGGGGCTCGCCGATGATCGCATCACCGGGTACAACTTCTACGGTTCGACTTCCCCAGGCGGGGGCTCCGTAGGGTACTACCGCATAAACCCGAAACTGGTACTTACGGGAGATACGACCGAGGTTGTCGATACCCTGAATAACCTCTCGGTCGATTCGACCGTAGCGACGAATCCCGATGGGAGTCCTGCTGCCGATCCGCTCTTGTTCAATGTCATAGGGAACCAGACGGACCGCCTGGGCAACATCGTCCAGGCCGATTTCAACGAGAGTGTGATCGTTTCGGAGATCGTCACCCAGCTCCGGTTCGAAGCCACCCTCTCCTCTGTCCGAACGACCCAGAGATTTTCGTTCACCCACGACCGGCTGGCGAACACCAACTCCTCCGTCAACCCGGCCGTCCCAAATGCGGATTTCAATGCTATCGCTGCGACAGACCCGATTTACTATGTCGTGACAGCGGTATACGACATTCTAGGCGAAGAGTACGAATCGGAGTTCTCCCCTGAAGTCTCGGGTTCCCCTTTGATAGTCACGCCGACGATCGGGACGTTCCCACAGGTGACCCGGCAACAGATCCTTCGGGATACGGTGCTTTCCATCCAGCGGTCGCAGCCGACTATCGACGTGAAGCCCGGCTCGACGACCCGGGATGTGTTCCTCGATCCTTTCACTTCCGAGGCGGAGCGGATCCGGTTCATCGTCGACTTCGTCCACCGGGCACAGTCCTTTGCCACCCTCCTAGAGATTGACGACCCTGGCTATACAGGGCTTTCAATCCCGGTCAATCAGTCTGCCTACAAGATTGCTTTGAAGCACGCCTTTTTCCTGAATGGTGATGCTGATGTGCAAGCGATGATCGACTCCACGTTCGATCATCTTGCCAACCGTCGTGGTGTCACTCGGGAGCCCGGAAAGCGGGCTCGCGGAGAAGTCACCGCATACATGACGACGCGGCCGACATCCACGAAAGTCATCCCCATCGGAACGAGTGCTCCGGCCGGATCAGTGAATTTCCGGACGATCTCCGCTGGACGGATCGGTACGGGAGGGGCTGGTATCTCGTACAGCCCCTCCACAGGCCGGTACTCGACCCGCCTCTTCATCCAAGCGGATGCTCCGGGGACAGCGGGTAATGTCGGAACCGGGGCGATCAAAGGTTTCACCAATGGCCCTTCCGGCGTCCTGGCCACCAACGAAGCGTGGACCTACGGCGGCACCAACAACGAGACGAACCGCCAACTCGCTACTCGTGCCGATGGGGTGCTCTCCTCTGTCGATACCGGGACATACCGGGGGTATACGCAGACAGCGGCAGGCGTCCCTGGCGTGCTCCAGGTGAACGTCGTCGATGCCGGGCACCCTCTCATGTTGCGGGACCTCAATCCCGCCACAGGGAAGCACACAGGCGGTCTGGTGGACATCTGGCTCCGTGGTGAGAATGTCGCCACGTTGACGGACGTTTTCGCGTTCTCCTTCGAGATCATGAAGAACGTCCAGTTCGAGCCGGTTGGTGCCCTCTCGGACCTGATTTTCCGAGCCGTGGACCCGAATCTCAGCACATCCAACCCCATCATCGAGATGCTGGAGATCCCCGATTGGGGGTACGAATTCGAGAATCTCACGACGGGCCAGGTGCTCGACCTGACCGATGTGGTCATCATACCGCCGGATGGGATCCAGCTCTCGTCCGCGTACAACGACCCGCTCAACAACCACTTTGGGGACATCTTCCGGGGTTCGTACCGATATCGCACGAGTGACAAATACGTCTTTCCCCGCCAACCCGTCCGGGCGATCGAGTCCCTTGCGGGAGATCCCACGCTGACCGGGGTTGTGGACTCCGATCTCTACAAGCTGTTCCATGTCTCAGATCCTCTCCTTTTGGGACGCTCCACAGAGGCGGGGGATTACCTGCAAGTCGTATTACCCGCCGACAGCACCGTGCCGACCATCCCCTCGGGGACTCCCGTTGTCGTCACAGATGAGAATCATGTCCTGCTGGGGGGGACGGAGTACCTAGAAAACCTAGGTATCAACCCTCTGACAGTAATCGTTCAGAGCCTCGACAAAACCATCACCTACGTCAGTCCGTATGACTCGTCGGGTACCCCGGACTACACGTTCGTCCAAGAAACCGGAGTAACCCCTCTCGGGTTCGATCTCACGATTGGGTCGCAGTTGGCCGTGGGCGACGAGGTGTTGGTCAGCTACGAGCACGATGAGAATTTCACGGTGACCTACACGAGCAACATCCTCGTCGCTGTGACTCAGGATGCCGTGGATAAGACCCGTCACGCGACTGCCGACGTGCTGCCCAAGGAGGGGGTGCCTCTCGGTGCGGACATCTTCGCAACGGTTGTCCTCCGAAGGAAGCAAGACCCCGCCCAAGCGGACGGGGCTATCCGTTCGGCTTTGGCGAGGTTTGTGGGGGCGTTGGGCTTCGGCGCTCCTCTCCGACAGAGCGATGTGATTGGGGTTATTGAGACTGTCCCGGCGGTGTCTTACGTGATCGTGCCGGTCACGAAACTCGCCCTGTCGAATGACTCGTATGTCGTCCAGGAGTATCTGACGGCGGCCCTGGGGGATGTCCTCAAGATAGACGCATGGTCGCAAGGCCCCTTAGTAGACGTATTCCTTCTCCAGAATCCCTTGGATTGGGCGACTTCAGATGGCGGCGGCCCGAGCAACGATTTTCGGGGTGTTTTTCAAGATGACATCAGCCTGATCCACCTCAACACGCCTCCGGACGTGAACGGGATTCCCCTCAAGAATATCTCGGAGTCGGAGTTCATCATCGGGAACCAAGGCTTGTGGATCCCTGGGTACAGCGATGACACGACCCTCCAAGCGGAATATCCATTTGCAACCCCTGCTGAGATCGACACCCAACGAGTGGTGATCACTGCGAATCGCGTACTTCTGGCGCTCCCCAAGGGTGACACCCCCCTCAACCACGACTATACGGCGACCTACCTCGTGTCTGGGGACAATGGGGTTAAGGGTATTGAGCCGGGACCGATCTCCTACGTCGTCCTCGGGACGCTCGACTTCACCTACGATGAGGACTCGAACTACCAGGAGAAGCTGTTGGGCCGGAGGGTGTAGTGGCTGATCAACCGGATCCAAAGAATCTACTCCCGTCTCTGGTAGCTCAAAACCCTTCCCCCGACGAGACGGACAGTCAAGACCGGATGAATTCGGTCCGGTCCCAAGTGGACCGGATCATGTCCGTGTTCACCCAGATCCTCCCGTCGAACTACGTGGCGAAGGTTCCGGGGCCGAGCTACACCCTTCAGTTCCAGGCCCTCGCAGAGCAGATCGCCAGTTTTCAGATCACCGCCCAGGAAGTCTTCGCGGACAGTTCCTTCGAGTACACCCGCACGGAGTTCCTCTACCAGTTGCTCGGTGCCCTGGTATTCCCGGATGCCGAGCTTCAAGGCTACCCGGAGATTCCCGGTGACCTCAGTTACCGGGAATTCCTTCGCCGGATGGTCGTCCTTCTCCTCCAAGGATCGACTGCTACAACGATCAAGGAGGGCGTGGAGCTTCTGACGGACGCCGATGTCGAGGTCATCGAGCGGGGCGTTGTCGCGAGGGCGCTAAAGGGGAAGTCCGCATGGGGCGAAGACGAGAAGCACACCATTGAGATCAACGTCTCGGCTAGTGGGGTGCCCTACACAGTCGCCAGCGGTACCCTCGTCTTCAACGGGGTCGCTTCGGTAATCTCTACGGTCCCAGCGGGGGTGCTGACTACCACCGACTATACGGTATCGTATTCTCCCCCGGACTCGACCGTATTGCAGACAACCGAAAAAACCCTCACCAGCTTCAAGGCCGTTGCCCCTTACGTCTACGGCACGGTAGCGGACCCGATCAGTGTCCCCTACGATGTGCAGGTTGCCGACAGTGCTTTCCCGACCGAGCCTTTCCGACTCCAGAGCAACGTCCATCTGGTGCTCCGGGCGCTCAAGCCCGCCCATGTCATCTACGACTACCGGCATCTCCTGAGAGAAACCTTCGGAGACCTCCTCACCGCATCGGTGAGCTTCGCCTTTCAGGATTACCACTACCAAGACCTCCGACGGTATTGGGAAGGTGCGAAGCTCGTCGGAGGGCCGGACAGCCCGCTCGATCCCCCGGGGCGCAGGCAGGTCGGCCTGTACGGGGTAACCCACACCGACCGAACCCTTTTCTCAGACCCCCATATCAGCTTTTGGTCGATCCGGCCGGGCACTGTCCTGACCATCCTGTCCGGACCAAATTCCTTGGTGGCATCTCCCACGGACGAGGGGTGGGTCGGGCGCTACCGGGTGCTCGAAGTCAAGGCGTTCCCAACCGACGAGGACACGACGGCCAGGGCGTACACGACAGCCCCCACGGGGCTCTCAGGCTTCGCTACGGTCTCAGGGACGGACATCACGGACCCCCTTCAGGACTGGTCACTGGCCGAGGAAGGGGAGATTCTGACGTTTGCCACAGGGCCGAATGCGGGTTCTTACCGGCTCGATACGGTGCTGGGCAACAACGGTGGCCCTCTGGGAGCGTATCGCCGGGTCATCGGGCCCTCGACGAGTGTCCGGGTCGCCCCAGGCATCCTTCGGGTCTATCCCCGGATGGCGAGGGCGGTGACGGACCAGGAGTACGAGGTTGCCGTGGATCGTCTGGGCGTCCAGTTGACCCAGTACGTTTTTCAAGAGGACGTGTCGGACCAATTCCGTCCCTAGGCGGTTGCCTTCCTATACCGCCGCCTCAATAGGATCACCGCCTCTCCGGTAAGGTGGGACAACGCCAGGTGACGAGGAACTAGGAAATGGCAAATACCCTATACAACATCACCCGCGAGAAGTTCGGTCTGGGCCTCTTCGACATCTTGGGCGACTATTCGGCAGGACCCCCGTACACCACCGGGCTCAAGGTGGCGTTGGTCAGTAGTGCATATACCCCGGACTTCGACAACGACGAGTTCTTCTCCGACCTCACAGGAGTTACCATATCGTCGGACGTTCTGGAAGGGAACAGCGGGGCGACCCCAGCCACGTTTCTCCTGGGGATCCTCGACGCTGACGACATCACCATCACCGGAGTTCCGGCGACCTCGATCGAGAGCCTCGTCATCTACAGCGATGACGGCACCCCCGCCACCTCACGGCTCATCTGCTACATCGACGTGGCGGCTGGGACTCTGCCGGTGACACCCACAGCTACCGTCACGATCGAGTGGAACGCATCAGGGATTCTCAGGATCTAGCGGAAGCCGGTGAGTAGATGGCGACGAAGATCACCTTCACCGACGACGTGGGGCTCGTCTCCACGGCCTCGAATCCCAGCGGGACATATCGCTGGCACGTCTACGAGCGCACGATTGCCGGGAAGACGGCGATCTACGTCCAGCGTGAGGTGAGCAGCGTCCTCGACCCCGAAGTGAAGTTCGTCCCCGACGGAGGTAAACCCCGCATCTCCTACGACGACACCCTGGCGAAGTGGATCCTCATCTACGAGTTCAATGAGCAGAGCTGGATGCTGCTCATCGACGAGACGACGGCTCCCTCCGAGCGCCCTATCCAGCAAGACACCATCCTCATCCACATGAGGACGGCCCCAGATTACCCCGATACGTTGGATGTTGCGTCTGCGGTCAGGGAATCCACGGACTCTGTCCCGAGTGTGGATGCCTACTCTTCCCCGGCGCAGCTATTTTCTGTCGGCGTGGCGGCTTCCCCAACGGAAGGTCGGTTCCGGGTGCGCTGGCTCCCGAAGAGGGATGAGTCGAACCCGCCGTTCAACGAAAATCTCATCGGGTTCAACGTCTACATGAAGCGGGCGGACACTGGGCAGATCGTCAAGCTAAACCCAAGCCTGATCCCTTTCGTGGATTACAACATCCACGAGTACGAGGTGCCCGAAGTCGGTGGCGTTTACATGGTCACCGAGGTCGAGCGCAAGGGTCGGAACACCACGTCCACTGCTGAAAGCCGTCTCGGTCA
>Ga0307377_10002247_pt1 | contig 23047 bp, 16 predicted proteins | sample TR3MG_FD_202535 | JGI IMG/M metagenome (GOLD analysis project Ga0307377, IMG submission 202535) | Soil microbial communities from Risofladan, Vaasa, Finland - TR-3 | ecosystem: Environmental > Terrestrial > Soil > Coastal area > Acid sulfate soil | place: Finland: Risofladan, Vaasa | collected...
ATCAGCAAGGTTGCCGCGGTAACGGCCACCGAGAGCGCAATCGTCGCCAACAGCGCATGGTAATAGCGCGGCGTCGTCAGTATTGCCGAGTAGGCACCCAAGCCGAGCTTGCCGGTGGCGCTGACCAAGGCCAGGCGTCCGAGCGGAAGCAGAAAGAATGCGGCGGCGATGATCAGCGCCGGCAGCACCATGAGCAGCAGGTACAGATTCTCTCGACGCCGCATCTGCACTTGCTATAGCTCGTCCCGGCCGGAACCGCGATTGCACTTGCCCGACGGGGCAAGACGAAGCGGGGCGGCGCGCTCGCTCCGCCCTGCGCGGCTACGGAAAATCCGCACTCTCAGCGGACCTCCTTCAGGTAGAGATCGCGAAAGCGGTCCTGCGCCTGCTCCATCTTCGCGTAGTCGACAGGCTTGGCCCGCTCGTACTCCGCGGCTGGTGGAAACCTGGCGGCGATCTCGGGAGTCATGGCACTGGGGATGACAGGGTGCAAAAACGCGTTGGCCCAGATGCGTTGGCCCGCGTCCGAGAGCACGTAGTCGAGCACCTTCTTCGCGTTAGCCGGATGCGGGCCGCCCTTCACCAGGCTCATCACATAGGGAACGACAATCGTGCCCTCCTGCGGAATGACAAACACGCAGTTGCACTTGTCCTTGTACTTCGCGCGCAGTGCGTTGAAGTCGTAGTCGAACATGATCGGGATCTCGCCGGACAATATGCGCGCATACGAGGTTTGCTTCGGCACGATCGGACTATTCTTCTGCAGACTCCTGAAGTAGTCGATACCCGGCTGCAGGTTGTCGAGGCTGCCGCCGAGCGCCTGGTTGACCGCGATGGCGGCTGCGTAGCCGACGAAAGCGCTCGTGGGATCCAGGTAGCCGACCAGACCCTTGTACTCGGGCTTGAGCAGGTCTTTCCATGACTTCGGCACGGGCACGCCGCGCAGCGCATCGACGTTGACGAAGAAGCCGATAGTCCCGTAGTGGATGGTAAACCAGTAGCCATTGGGATCCTTGAGGCCCGCCGGGATCTTATCGAAGTTCTTCGGCTTGTACGGCGCGACGACACCCGCTTCTTTCGCCTTGATACCGAACGACACTCCGTAATAGGCGACGTCGGCAACGGGATTCGCCTTGTCGGCGATCAGCGTCGAGAGCGTCTGGCCGGAGTTCTTGTTGTCGAGCGGGACCTCGAGGCCGAGATCCCGCTTGATGGACTTCAGCATCGTCCCCCAGTCGGCCCACTCGGGCGGACAGTTGTAGCAGATGACATCGGCAGCCGCGGCGGGCTTGGCAGCCACGCCGACAAGAACTAGTGCGGCCACTGCGAGCGTCTGAAAAATGGCTCTGAATCGCATTGAAATCCCTCCTGTAGAGTTCCAGTCGGAGCAACTGGAATAGCCAACTTTAGCGGCAGCATATTGCGGCCAAATGACCAAAGTCAAACAAAGTTTACAAAGAGCGGCCGTTACCGCTCGCAGCCCATCGCGGGGGGCCGGTCGCTTGGCCGGATGTGCCCCCGAATGTGCCCCGAATGCGCCCCCGAATGTGCCCCCGAATGTGCCCCCGATTATGTGCCCCGATTTAGTCCGCCATCGAAGCGGAATCCCAGGCTAGCAATACCGACGTTTCAAGGCAGCGTGCTTTACCTCGGCGGCGTGTACTTGGCGACCTGCTGGTCGATCGCGCCGAACAGCGAATTGCCCTCGGCGTCGAGCATCTCGATGCGCACGCGGTCGCCGAACCTGAGGAACGGCGTCGTCGGCTCGGCTCCGTCGACGGCCTCGAGCGCGCGCTTTTCGGCGATGCAGGCGCAGCCGGCGCTGGGATCGGCATTGGACACCGTGCCCGAACCGACGATGGTGCCGGCCGCGAGCGGTCTGGTCCCGGCCGCGTGCGCGATCAGCCGCGGGAACTCGATGGTCATATCGACCCCGGCATTGGGCCGACCGAGCAGCTCGCCATTGACTTGCACCGCGAGCGGCAGGCTTAGTTTGCCGCCGTCCCAGGCGGGACCGAGTTCGTCCGGCGTCAGCGCGACCGGAGAAAAGGCGGAACTGGGCTTGCTCTGGAAGAAGCCGAAGCCCTTGGCCAGCTCCGCCGGTGCGAGCTTGCGCAGGGACAGGTCATTCGCCAGCATCAGCAGGCGGATGTGCTCGCCCGCCTCCTTCTTCGCGAGACCCATGGGGACGTCGCCGGTGATCACCGCGATCTCGGCTTCCAGGTCCAGGCCCCAGTCTTCGGACTCGAGCGGTATGTCGTCGCAGGGGCCGAGGAATGCGTCGGACGCGCCCTGGTAAATGAGCGGATCGCTGCGGAACGATTTGGGCATTTCTGCGCCGCGCGCCTTGCGCAAGCGTTCTACGTGAGAGATATAGGCCGAGCCGTCCGCCCATTGGTAGGCGCGCGGCAGGGGCGAGGCGCATTGCTTCGGATCGAAGTCGAAGGCGCGGTTGCCGGGGGCGCGGTTGAGCGCGTCGTAGCGGTCGGTGAGCTGGGGCGAAACGTAGTTCCAGTCGTCCAGCGCCGCCTGCAGCGTGGGTGCGATGTCGTCGGCCTTGATCGCGTGCTTGAGATCGCGCGATACCACGATCAGCGTGCCGTCGCGGGTTCCGTCTTTGAGGGTGGCGAGTTTCATGTCGATTCAGTTTTTCGTGGGCAGCCGCATTCTAACCGTTTGTGCCCTGCGGCGGCCCATCATGGAGTGACTTGTACGCCCTTCCAGAACGCGACGTGGCCGGCGATGTTCGCGGCGGCCGGCTTGGGCGCCGGGTAATACCAGGCGCCGTCCTTGTTCACTTCGCCGTTCACCACGACGTCGTAATAGCTGGCCACGCCTTTCCACGGGCAGGTCGTGTGGTGCTCGCTCGGCCGGAGATATTGCATGTTCAGCGACTCCGGCGGGAAGTAGATGTTCCCCTCCACGGTTTCAAAGCGCTCGGTCTGCGCGATCACTGCATCGTTCCATACTGCCTTTGGCATGAGAGTCTCCTTAGAAATGATCGAAGGCGGGTGCTGCTGGTTCGCTGCCTCGCGCCCTACCCGCGCCGCCAGGCGTGAAAGCGCGCCACCCATTGCAGCAGCTTTTGCGGCGCATGCGCTTTCTTCCACGCACCCGCCGCGTATTTGTTCGCCTCGGCCAGCGTCGGATAGATGTGTATGGTGCCGAGGATTTTGTTCAGACCGATGCCGTGGCGCATCGCCAGCACGTATTCGGCGATCAGGTCGCCTGCGTGCTCGCCGACGATGGTGACGCCGAGGATCTTGTCCTTTCCCGGAACCGTGAGCACTTTGACGAAACCGTGGGCTTCGCCGTCGGCGATCGCGCGGTCCAGGTCGTCGATGCCGTAGCGCGTCACCTCGTAGGGAATCGCGCGCTCTTTCGCCTCGGTCTCGTTCAGGCCCACGCGCGCCGCCTCGGGCTCGACGAAGGTGGCCCAGGGAATCACCGAGTAGTCGGCGCGGAATTTCCTGAACGGATCGAACAGCGCATTGACCGCCGCGTACCAGGCCTGGTGCGCCGCGGTGTGCGTGAACTGATACGGACCGGCGACGTCGCCGGCGGCGTAGATGTTTGGGAAATTCGTTTGCAGGAATTCGTTGACATTCACGGTGCGTCCGGTTGGGATGCCCAGTTCCTCCAGGCCATAGCCTTTCAGATTGGCCACCCGCCCGACGGCGACGAGCAGCGCGTCGAAGGCGATGCGCACGTCCCGGCCCTGGTGCTCGGCGATCAGAAATTTTTCGCCCTGTTCGACGACGCATTGCTTCGCCTTGTGATCGACCAGGACGGCTATGCCTTCGGCGCGAAAGCGTTGCGTCACCAGCTCGGACACTTCGGGGTCCTCGCGCATCAGGATGCGCGGCGCCATCTCCACCTGCGTGACTTTGGCGCCGAGGCGGGCGAAGGTCTGGGTGAGCTCGGAGCCGATGGGACCGCCGCCGAGGACCACCAGGCGCCGCGGCAGTTGGCGCAGGTTCCACACCGTGTCGGAGGTGAGGTAACCGACTTCCTCGATGCCGGGAATCGGCGGCACGAAGGGGCGCGCGCCCGCGGCGATCACCATGGCGCGCGTCGACAGGCGCTGCGCCGTGCCGTCCGCGCGCGTGATCTCGACTTCCCACGGCGAGACGATTTTGGCGGCGCCCTGGATCACTTCCACCCCGAGTTCGGTGTAGCGCTCGGCCGAGTCGTGGGGCTCGACTGTCTTGACGACGTTTTGCACGCGCTCCATGACATCGGCGAAATCGAATTCCGCTTTTGCTTCGCGGATGCCGAATTCGCGCGAGCGGCGCATGTGGGACAGCAGCCGGGCCGAGCGGATCAGCGCTTTCGACGGCACGCAGCCGGTATTCAGGCAGTCGCCGCCGAGCTTGTGCTTCTCCACCAGCGTGACCTTGGCCTTCACCGCCGCGGCGATATAAGCGCTGACCAGGCCGGCCGATCCGGCGCCGATCACGATCAGGTTGCGATCGAGGCGGGCCGGCCTGTTCCAGCCCGCGTAAACTTTTTTCATGCGCAGATGCTCCGTGAGTTTTTTTGCGAACAGGGGGAAGATGCCCAGCAGGACGAAAGAGCCAAGCAGCGCGGGCGAGAGGATGCCCGACAGCGATTCGATCTTCGCCAGTTGCGTACCGGCGTTCACATACACCATCGTGCCGAGCAGCATGCCGGCCTGGCTGACCCAGTAGAACGTCCGCGTGCGGATGGCGGTGAGCCCCATCAAGAGATTGATTACGAAGAACGGAAACACCGGCACCAGGCGCAGGGTAAACAGGTAGAAGCCGCCTTCGCGTTCGATGCCGGCATCGATTGCGCGCAGCCGCTCGCCGAAGCGCTGCTGCACCCAGTCGCGCAGCACGAAGCGCGACGCGAGAAAGGCGAGCGTGGCGCCGATGGAGGAGGCGAAGGACACCAGCACCGTTCCCCACAGCAGGCCGAATACCGCGCCGCCGGCGAGCGTCATCACCGCCGCGCCGGGCAGCGAAACGGCGGTGACTGCGACATAGGCGAGAAAGTAGGCCAGCGCCGCCATTGCCGGATGCGCCGCGCGCCAGGTTTCGATCGCCGCTTCCTGGCTCCTGAAGAAATCGAGGCTCAGATAGCGGCCCAGGCCGAGGCTGTAATAGGCGAGCACGGCGGCCAGCAGGACGGCGATCAAGGCGAGGCGGCGAAGGGTCATCTGGATTCCAGCTTATGCAACGATTTTGCGGATGCCTGTATGGGTCGGACGAATGCCGTAATTTCTTACGCTGTCATTCGCACGCGCCGCGATTTCCACCAGACCGAACACTTCGATCCGGAGGCCCCGGCAGAATCGCGGTCGCGCAGGGTATCATCAGGCCCATGCATGGAATGGGTGGCAAAACGGTGCCATGGACAATATAGCAGAGCCGCCGCCGCGCGCCGGCTGGCCCGATTTTTCGCTGTACCGGCCGTATCCCGCGGCGGCCGACCTGCGCGACGCGCTGGGCGAGGCGCACGAACTGACCCGGACATTGACGCAGTCGCTCGGAAGCGGGAGCGGCGCCGTTCCGATGCTCGAAATCGTCAATCCGCCGCTGTGGGAACTCGGTCACGTCGCCTGGTTCCAGGAGTTCTGGCTGCAACGCGGCGGAGATTTCGCTGCGCCCTCGATGCTGCCCGATGCGGACCGGTGGTACGACTCGGCGCGGGTTGCGCACGCTACGCGCTGGTCGCTGGCTCTGCCCGATTGGCCGGCGACGCGCGCCTACTTCGAGGCGGTGTACGCGCGCACGCTGACGCTGCTCGACCGCGATCCCTTGGGCGAACCCCTGGGGGATGCGCGCGCGTATTTCGCGCAGCTCGCGCTGTTTCACCAGGACATGCACAACGAGGCGTTTTGCTACATGTGGCAGACGCTCGCTTACCCGATGCCGGTGGCCTGGACGGAGCCGCGCGCGTCGGTCGAGGGCGACATCGAAATTCCAGCAGGCACGTTGGCGCTCGGCGCAAAACCCGGCTCGGGCTTCGTTTTCGACAACGAAAAATGGGCGCACGAAGTCAGCCTGCCGGCCTTTGCGATCGCGCGGCGCGCCGTGAGCAACGCGCAGTTCCGCGATTTCGTCGACGACGGCGGCTACGCCCGGCGCGAGTTCTGGAGCGAAGCCGGCTGGGCGCTGCGCGAGCGGCTGGCGCTGGCGCATCCGCGCTACTGGAGGCGCGATGCCGGCGGCTGGTCGGTACGGCGCTTCGATCGCTGGCTGCCGCTCGCGGCGCAGGCGCCGGTGATGCACGTGAGCTGGCACGAAGCCGAGGCCTATTGCGCCTGGGCCGGACGGCGGCTGCCGAGCGAGGCGGAATGGGAGCGCGCCGCCGGCTCCTGCGGCGATCGCTTCGATCGCGGCCGGGTATGGGAATGGACTTCCAGCCGCTTCGGCCCCTATCCGGGATTTTCCGCCGATCCCTACCAGGAATACTCGGCGCCCTGGTTCGCCGAAGAGCATCGCGTGCTGCGCGGCGGCAGCTTCGCCACGCCGCCGCGTCTGCTGCGCACGACCTGGCGCAATTTTTACCAGCCCGAGCGCGCCGATATGTTTTGCGGTTTTCGCACCTGCGCCATCTGAAACGATGACGGACGGCCCGGCGAGGTCCATCTTCAGCCCAGTCGGCGTCGCTCTGGCCGCCGGGCTCGTGTTGCTGATAGTCGCCGGCCTCGCCGCCTGGTACCTGTGGCCGAGGGAGTTCAGCGTCGGTCGGGACTTCTCGATCGAGGGCACAGTAACGCAGATACGCGCCTGGGGGCCATGGGCCGCGCTGGGCTCGATAGTGCTCATGGTCGTGCACTCGTTTCTTCCGTTTCCCTCCGAAATCATCACGCTCGCCAACGGCATGGTGTTCGGACCGCTTTGGGGGAGCGCGATAAGCTGGGTCGGCGCGATGCTGGGGGCCATCAGCACTTTCGGTTTGGTGCGCCTGCTGGGCCGGCCGTTCGTTTATCGCATGCTTTCCGAAAATCAACTGCGCCGGCTGTCCGAATGGTCGTCCGCACGCGGCGGCATGGCGCTGTTGATCGGGCGCCTGATTCCGCTCATCGCCTTCAATCTGCTCAATTACGCCGCAGCCTTGACCGATATTTCCTGGTGGACCTTCATCTGGGCCACCGGGCTCGGGATACTTCCGCTTACCGTGTTGCTCAATATTTTCGGCGCCAGCATGCTGACGATGAAGGCGTGGAATTGGGTCTGGCTGCTGCTGGGCGCAATCCTTATCGTGGGGTGGCTGCTCGCAAAGCGGCGTTCAAGCGCGGCGAGGCGCAAGCAGCGTTCGAATTAGTACGGTGACACGTTGATTTCGAGGCGAGCGTGCCATATGGCCGTAGGAGGGGCGCCCTCGCCCCGACCAACGACAAAGTCGACCAAGAGTCGGCCCCGGGGGCGGGCCTCGTACCAGCGACACGTTGATTTCGAGGCGTGCGTGCCATATGGCCGTAAGAGGGGCGCCCTCGCCCCGACCAACGACAAAGTCGACCAAGAGTCGGCCCGGGGGCGGGCCTCGTACAAGCGACACGTTGATTTCGAGGCGTGCGTGCCATACGACCGTAGGAGGGGCGCCCTCGCCCCGACCAACGGCAAAGTCGACCAAGAGTCGGCCCCGGGGGCGGGCCTCGTACCAGCGACACGTTGATTTCGAGGCGTGCGTGCCATACGACCGTAGGAGGGGCGCCCTCGCCCCGACCAACGACAAAGTCGACCAAGAGTCGGCCCGGGGGCGGGCCTCGTACCAGCGACACGTTGATTTCGAAGCGTGCGTGCCATATGGCCGTAGGAGGGGCGCCCTCGCCCCGACCAACGGCAAAGTCGACCAAGAGTCGGCCCGGGGGCGGGCCCCTACAAGCTTGCTCGGTCTACACGGGTGCGCAGCAAAGACGTCGCTTGCTTGTCATCGTACTAGCCCAGTTTGAGCACGATGGGTTCCAGCGCGTCGCCCTGCGGCAGCACCCGGCCGATGACTGCTGCCTGCGCGTAGCCCAGCGCGCGCAGCGCCTTGAGGCAGGGTTCCGCGCGCGCCTGCGGAACACTGGCGAGCAGACCGCCGGCGGTCTGCGGATCGAAGATCAGCGCATAGCGCGGATGGTGCAGCGCTTGCTGCTGGTTGCGCAGCGCGCGGCGCAGCCGCACGTTGGCCGGCTGCAGCGAGCTGAGGATGCCGGCCGCGCTGGTCTCCTCCGCGCCCTCCAGTATGGGCAGCGCCGCGAGGTCCAGTTCCGCGTCCACGCCAGAGGGCTTGGTCATTTCCACCAGATGCCCGAGCAGGCCGAAGCCGGTCAGGTCGGTGCAGGCGGTCGCGCCGTGCTCGCGCAGGCATTGCGCGGCGAGGCGGTTCGACTGGCACATCGAGGCGAGGGCAGCGTCGATCCAGCGGCCGCGGGCCTTGAGCAGGGGATGTGCTGCAAACAGCGTGCCGGTGCCTATGGGCTTGGTGAGCACCAGGACGTCGCCCGGGCGCATGCCGCCCTTGCGCAGCACCGCGCGGATATCGTCGTCGATCAGGCCGTTGACCGCAAACCCGAGCGCCAACTCGCGCCCCTCGCCGGTATGGCCGCCGACCAGCGCGCAATTGGCGTCGTTGAGCACTTCGATCGCGCCCGACATCATCTGGAACAGGGTGTCTTCCACTTTCGCTTCCAACCCGGCGGGCACGGTGACGATCGCGGTGGCCGACTGCGCCTCGGCCCCCATCGCGAAAATGTCTCCGAGTGCATGGTTGGCCGCAATCTTGCCGAAGATGTAGGGGTCGTCGATGAAGTCGCGGAAAAAATCCACCGTGTGCACCATCGCCTTTCCCGGAGGCACGCGCACGACCGCCGCATCATCGGGTGCGTGCAGTCCGACCAGGACGTCATCGCGCTCGACCGGATGCAGGGCGCCGAGCGCACGCGACAGCACCGTGGCGCCGACTTTCGCGCCGCAGCCACCGCAGCGCATGGCGATCGCGGAGAGGGCTTGCGCAGCTTCCTCCTCGCCGAGGATGACCGATGACGGCGCGGCGTCCGCGGGCCGGGTCTCCATATTCGGAAACTCGCTGAACTTGCGCATGAAACGGCGGTCGATCCAGTCCTTCCAGCGCCACACCCAGGCGCCCTGCAAGCAGAGTGCGCCGCGCGAGGCCACGGCGTAGCGGTCGCCGGTGCTGATCAGCGCGAGCCAGCTGCTTTGCGGACGGTAAGGCTTGAGCGCTTGACCGTGGACGGCACGGCGAAGGTTTTCCGCCAGCGGCGGCCCCTGGCGCACCGCGAATACCCCGGCTTTCTCGCGCGGGTGGTTCACCATGCTGGCGATGTCGCCTGCGGCAAACAGCTTGGGGTCGGTCACCGTCTGCAGCGTGTCGCCAACCTGAATGAAGCCGTCCGCATCCAGCGCGAGGCCGGTTTCACGCAGCCAGGGTGCGCCGCCGGCGCGCGTGACCCAGACGATTTCGTCGGCGTCCACGTTCTCGCCGCCGGCGGTATGCAGGCGCGCCGCCGACACCTGATTGACCTCGGCATTGCAATGCAGAACCACGCCGCGCGCGGCCAGCACCCGCTCGAAGGCGCGGCGCACCGAATTATTGTGGGTCGGCAGAATCACCGGATCGCTGGTAAGCAGGTGAAAGCCGAGTTCATCGGGATCGCGCCCGAGCGTGCGGAGTTCCTGGCGCAAGCGGTATTGCATCGCCAGCGTCAGCTCGACGCCGCCCGCGCCGCCGCCGACCACGGCGATGCGCGTCGCGCCGGCGTGCTTGCGCACGCGCTCGAGCAGCAGCAGCCAGCGCTGGTTGAAGCCGTTGATCGGCTTGACCGGCACCGCATGTTCGTCCGCGCCGGCCACCTGGCTCATTTGCGGCGTGGAGCCGATATTGATCGACAGGTAGTCGTAGGGCACCGGCGGGCGGTTGCGGCAGATCACTTTGCGCGCGTCGCGGTCCAGGCCGATGGCTTCGTCGCGAAAAAAGCGTGCGCCGGCAAACCGCGCGAGCCTCGAGAGGTCGATGTGGACCTCGTCGTAGCCGTAGTGTCCCGCGATGTAGCCGGGCAGCATGCCGGAATAGGGCGTGTGGGTATCGCGGCAGATCACCGTCAGGCGCACGCCCGGCAGCGGATGCATGCCGAAGCGCCTGAGCACGCCGACGTGGCTGTGGCCGCCGCCGACGAGCACGATGTCCCTCAGGACCGGTTGATCCCGCGATTGCATTGCGATGTCCCTGTCTGCGTAAGGCGTGATTGGTCGTAGCGCGAGCTCGCCGAATGCATGCGGCGGGCGGGCTCAACTTCTGCTTTTTTAGTTGCGGCATAATGCGCGTCGCGCATTAGCCTCCACTGACACTTCGTTTTCGAGCACGTCCGGGATTCTACGCGACGCGTGGCGCAGAAATCCGGTCTGGCGCGTGAAATCGGCTCTTGGCATGATGGTCTTCACGGCGGTGGGTGAATGTCCGGATCGGCGGAGGTCACAAGCTGTAGCGGCCTTGCCACACGCCTCCGGCAAAGTCGATGTCGACCTTCTTCGGGGCGATTCTACTGACTGCCGCGTTGTGCAATTCCATTTCCGGTTGGCGGCCCAGGCGTTCGGCGACTTCGAAGCTGCAAGCAGTCGATGTCACAGGACGAAAATAAAGGTGCAGCTTGCCGCTCGCCGCTACCGTTTCCCGGTCGCGAGCGTCGTCGTGAAAGTGCACGAACTTCTTTACCAGGCAGGAAAAATACAGCTCCAACTCGACGACCAGCGGACGCGAACGCCGCGCAAGTTCCCGTGCCGCGGCACCGGTCCACTCGACTGAGACATTCCGGCCATTGATGACGACGCAGGCCGTTCGCTTGTCTTGCGTCATGCGAATTCCCCCGCTGAAAGAAGAAAATGGGATGTGCGGCTCCAATGCGACAAATGGCTGCCTCTAAGAATGCATTTCAGAATGATACTTTCAAATGGGCCCATTCCCTCGAATTCTTAGCTATTGCGGGTTTAACGCGCAAAATCCCTGGGGTTCGACGCCCAGGGCGGCATTGAATTTGCTGGAGAGGTTTTGAAATGCTATCAGTCCGGTCAGTTCGACGATGGCGTCGTCATCGAAATGCTCGCGCAGGCGGCGGAAATGCTCGTCCGTGGGCTGTCGATCGGTATAGGTCACCGCCTCGGCGTAACTCAAGGCGGCCTTCTCGCGCTCCGAGTACAAGTCGCCGTCCTCGAAAGACGACAGAAGCAACAGTTTCTCCTCGTCGATGCCGCGCTTCAGCGCGGTGCCGGAGTTGATGTCCACACAGAAGGCGCACCAATTGATCTGGGAGACGCGCACGGTGACCAGCGTGCGCAGCGCAGGTTCCAGCGGCGACGAGCCGCGGTCGATCGCGCCGTACATCAGGGCCAGCGTGACAAACAGCTTGGGCGAGCGCCCCCAGAAGCGGGCCGGTTCCAGCACCGCGCCGTAGCGGCGCTTCTGGTTCCAGAAAAACAGGCGCACGTACCAGGGAAAGCGGTGTTCCTTGGGTGTTTCCATCATCGGCATGTCGTCGCTACTCCATTATGCGGAACCGCCGTTGCCGCGCGTCCGTGCTGGGCGATTGCGGTTCGTTCCTGAGTTACCCTGCACAGCAGGGTATGTATTTGACATCCTTATTGAAGGTTTGTGCCGCAAGTTTCAATCCCTAGCCCATATGCGGCATCGACCCGCGCGCCCCGGCGCGAGCTTCCGGAAAGTGCCTTCCGATTTGATCTAGGTCGAAACGTCGAATGAGAGGTGATCGCAAATAGGAAGGCACGCCGTATGCGGTGAACTGCCATTCCAGTTGGACTCTCACTTTGGCTGACAGTCTGCGCTCCGGGCGCTATAATCCGGGCAGCATTAAAGCCCCGCACGCTGTGTCCTCGCGTCGTCGAAGGAAGACCGCCATCATGCTGGAGTTGTGTCAGGGACCTGATCCGCATCCGCGGCAACCGCGGCTGCCGCCCCTGAAGCTGGCGACTGACACCCACTTCCACATCCTTGGCCCCGCTGGCCGCTATCCTTATGTTTCCGAGCGCGAGTACACGCCGCCCGACGCGCTTCCGGGTGCATGCCGCAACCTGTTCCAAACGCTCGGCATCGAACGCGCGGTCATCGTACAGCCGAGCGTATACGGCGCCGACAACCGATGCGCGATAGACGCCGCCTCTCAACTCGGCGTACCGGCCCGCGTCGTCGTGGTCGTACCCTACGACACACCGGACAGCGAACTCGATCGCCTGCATGCGGGAGGCGCGCGCGCTATCCGCTTTATCATCGCCCACACGGGCGGACTACCGCTGACCGATCTCGAACGGTTTTCGGCCCGCGCCAAAGACCGCGGCTGGCACGTCCAACTATTGCTGCGCGCGAGCGATCTCGTTGCCCTCGAGCCGCGCCTGGCCAAGCTGCCCTCGAACTTCGTAATCGACCACATGGGCTTCATCAAGCCCGCCGAAGGCGGAATCGAGCAGCCGGCGTTCCAGGCGCTGCTGCGCCTGCTGCGGAGCGGGCGTTGCTGGGTCAAATTTTCGGGCGCCTACCGCCAGACAGACGAAGCCCCACCTTATCCCAGTCTGTTCCCTTTCGCGCACAGCTTGGTGGACGCGCGCCCCGATCGCATCATCTGGGGCAGCGACTGGCCGCACGCAGTGTTCAAGGGCAGGATGCCGAACACGACCGAGCTATTCGACCTGCTCGGCGACTGGGTGCCTGACGAGAAAACGCGTAAGCGCATCCTGGTCGACAATCCGGCTATGCTTTTCGACTTCTAGCAATGCAGCAGGAATATGCCAGCGCAGTCCCGGAGCGGCGCAGACCGCCCCCGATCGCATCGTTCCACGCGTAGTTCAATAACCAAGGAGGAGCAATATGAAAGATTTGAATCGTAGAGAATTCATCACCCGCGGGCTCGGGGTCGCAGCCGCGGCGAGTGTGGGCGCGACCGGCCTCAGCCTCGCGCGCCCGGCGCGCGCGGCGGGCCAACCGGTCGTGCTCAAGCTTGCCATGCCGGACACACCCACGCACCCGTCGCACCAGATCGCCCTACACTTCGCCAAACTGGTCGAGGAGCGCACCGGGGGGTCGGTCAAGATCCGCGTGTTCGCCGGAGGCCAGCTCGGCAGCGAGGTCAACATCGTCTCCGGGCTCACCACCGGGATCGTCGACCTGACTATGCACACCAGCGGCTTTCTGGAGAACTTCTTCCCCCACATCCAGGCGATTGATCTGCCGTTCCTGTTCAAGGACTCCGCCTCGGCCGAGCGCCTGCTCGACGGTCCGATCGGGCAAGAACTGCTCGACGACATGCAGACCAAGGGAATATACGGGCTGACTTGGGGCCATTACGGCTGGCGCGAGACCGAGACCAACGACCGCGTGGTTAAGGTGCCTCGGGACTTCGCCGGACTCAAGATCCGCGTCCAGCCGGGCGTGATGTTCGCCGCCATGTTCAAGACGGTGGGCGCCGTACCCATCGTAATCGATCTGGCGGAACTCTACATCGCGCTGTCGCAGGGCACGGTCGGCGGCTATGAGTTGCCCTTCATCGCGGTAGTGTCGACGAAACTGATGGAAGTGACGAAGCATATCAGCATAACCAACCACGTCTACAACGCCGGCGCGTTGATGGCGAGCAAGGTTCGCTTTGACACCCTCACGCCGAAGGAGCAACAGGTAATCCGCGAGACGGCGAAGGAGATCAAACCCGAATGGCGCAAGCTGATCGCTGAAAAATCAGTCGAGGCTCGCAAGACCTGCGAACAACACGGCCTGACCGTCAACGAAATCGATTACCCCGCATTCAGGGCGGCGATGCAGCCGGTCTATGCCGAGTTCCGCGGCAAAATCGGCCCCGAGTTCGTCGACAAGGTGCTCAAGGCTGCAAGCGCCTGAACGCGCAGTGCGCCTGCGCCAAGGAAGCGCCGTGGATTCGGGCGCGCGATGTTGTTGCGGCTGCGCCAAGCGAACGTGCGCGGGAGCGATTGAAACATGAGCACTGAATCGCAACCGCTGCGGACGGACCTCGATCCGGCCGCGCCGAATCCGCGCACGCAAGGCCGCGCGACCCGCGCCCTGGACCGGACGCTCAAGAGCGTGCTCGCGCTGGCGCTGTTGTCCGAGATCGGCGTGGTCTTCTTCAATGTCGTCGGCCGCTCGTTCTTCGATTTCCCCTTGCTCTGGTCCGACGAGGCGGCGAAACTCGCGCTTTCGACGATCGCCTTCATCGGCGGCGCTTTCGCCTACCGTCGCAACGAGCACGCCTTCGTGCACACACTGATCGCGCCGCTGCCTCTGCAATGGCGACGTGTCTCCTACACGTTGACCGAGGTTCTGGTGCTCGCAATTGCGGTCACGGCGGGGATCAATTCGGTGCCGCTGTTCATCGCGCGCTGGGAGGAACTGACGCCAATCCTGCAACTCCACGCGAGCTGGTACGTGCTTCCGCTAATCATCAGCATGGTGGTCCTTGCGTTGACGGCGATCGAGCGGTTACTCACGCTACACCGGCCGACGGTATACCGGGTCGGAGGAATTTTCCTGGCATTCGTGCTGATGCTCGCGCTAACGCGCGACGCTTGGCGCCCATGGTTCGCAGGAGACGCGGCTCTTACCCTCACGCTCGGCCTTTTCTTCGGTACGGTCCTAATCGGGCTGCCCGTCGGCTTCGCTCTGCTGCTCGGGACCCTCGGTTTTCTGTACGCCTCTGGCACCGTGCCGATGGTCGCGCTCGCCCAGAACATGGTCGACGGCACCGGCAATTTCGTGCTGCTTGCGCTGCCGTTTTTCATTTTCGCCGGCATGATCATGGAGACCGGCGGCATCAGCCTGCGCCTGGTGCGCTTCGTGCACACCCTGGTCGGGCATTTCCGCGGCGGGCTGCTGCAGGTCATGGTGGTGAGCATGTATATCGTCTCGGGACTCTCGGGCGCGAAGACGGCCGACGTGGCCGCCGTGGGTTCGGTCATGCGCGACATGCTGCGCCGGGAAAACTACAGTCTGGAGCAAAGCGCGGCAGTGCTCGCAGCCTCGGCCGCTATGGGCGAGACCGTGCCGCCGAGCATCGCCATGCTCGTGCTCGCTTCGGTCACGACACTCTCGATCGGTGCGCTGTTCGTCGCCGGCATCATCCCGGCCGCGGTGGTTGCCCTGTGCCTGATGACGCTGATCTACGTGCAGGCGCGGCGCTCCAACGCCAAACGCCTGCCGCGCGCGACCCTGCGCCAGTTGGCGACCGCGGGCGCAGGCGGCATCCTGCCGCTGCTCATGCCGGTGATCCTGTTCGCCGGCATCCTGCTTGGCATCGGCACCCCGACCGAAGTCTCATCTTTCGCAGTGATATACGGCATCGTACTTGCCGGCCTGATCTATCGCGAACTCGGCATGCGCGAGTTCCTGCGCTGCATCGTCGACTGCGCCGCGATTTCTGGCATGATCCTGTTCATACTCGCGGCCGCGACGAGCTTTTCCTGGGTGCTCACCGTTGCGTACCTGCCGCAGCGCATGGTCGAGATTCTGGCCGGTGCGCACCAGAGCCAGTGGCTGTTCATGCTCGGCTCGATTCTGCTGCTGATCGCGGTCGGTTCGATCCTCGAAGGCTTGCCCGCCCTGTTGATTCTGGCGCCAATCCTGCTGCCGATCGCGACCCAGATCGGCATCAGCCCATTGCATTACGGCATCGTGCTGCTAATCGCGATGGGTATCGGGTTGTTCATGCCACCGATCGGTGTCGGCTTCTATGTCTCCTGCGCCGTATGCGAAACTACCATCGAGAAATCGACGCGCGCGATGATCCCGTTCCTGCTTGTGTTATTTCTCGGATTGCTACTGGTAGCGCTGGTGCCTTGGTTCACACTTTTTCTGCCTGCAGCTTTCCATCTCGGCGGCTGATCGCTCTTTGTAAATCTGGTCAAAATTGCGACGGCGCCACACCGCAGTACGTCGAAGGTCTCCCCTGGTTCGAGGTCGTGTGAAAACGCATCGATCGTGTAAATAGACCAACCTCGGCAACTTCGGGGTGGCAACTTCGGGGAGACGAATTAGTCCGCAATCAATTCGTCTTTGACCCCGAGCCTCCGCGCAAGCTCGGATAACCTACCCTCTTGCGTCACATGTAGTCCGTTGAAGCAGACGTCGTCCCGAACAGAGCACGCGCGTCTCACGACAGTGCGGGCCTTCCCCTTGCTCTAATCCATAGGCGCAGGCGGAGAGCAATCGTACCAAATCGGCGTAATATCCTAGGCAATGTATCCATAGGTAAGCGGCTCCCGGTAATTAGGTCCGGACGGCAATCAAGGATGCGTCCACAATCGAGGTACATGAAACGTGCCAAAGTTCAAAAAACCAAAGCCGTCGGCCGTCTGCAGCGTTTGTGGCGCGTATTCCGGTGAGCACCAGGACATCAACCACCGGTGCTCCAGAGCGCTTAACGGCAGGCGATGCTCGGGCACGTTCAAAAGCAGCCTTGGCCTCGTGTGGGATGAATGCCAAGCCTGCTATGCAACCGGAAAGGTGGGCTCCGAGGCGTGTGTCGAGTGCTCTGGTTGGGGCTGGCACCTGAACGGCTGAGGCAGATGAACGCCTTAGCCGTAGGGCTAGTACGATGACACGTCAGTTGCAAGACAACGCGGCACGCAAGCGACATCTTTGGTGCGCACCCGTGTAGGCCGAGCAAGCTTGTACGAGGCCCGCCCCCGGGCCGACTGTTGGTCGACCTTGTCGTTGGTCGGGGCGAGGGCGCCCCTCCTACGGCCATATGGCACGCACGCTTCGAAATCAACGTGTCACCGTACTAGCTGCGGCTCGCTAGATAGCGGCGAGGATTTCCAGAAGCTGATGCGCGGCGAGAAGCCGCCGGAGCTCATTGCAAAAATCGAGGCCATGAAAGCAAAGCAGGGATCGGCGTAAGCCTCATTCACAGGCCCCCGCATGGGGGGCCTTTCATTCTTGTTGAGAAGCGCGTCGCGGCGGCTATCGACCCACTGCCGCCACTGGCAAGAATGGAAAGCGGCCGTTCGCTGCGTACGCAGATTTAGAATGCCAATTATTCAACGTTCAGATATTTCTATTCTACAATGTCCTGGATTTTGTCCTCAGAGTGCAGATCGGAGATCGCGCGTGATTCTGAGCTTTGGTGAGTATGAACTGGATATTGATCGCTTCGAATTGCGCTGCAACGGACAACCGCGCAAGGTCGAACCGAAGGTGTTTGATCTGATGACCCATTTCGCCAAGAACCCCGGGCAGGTGTTTTCCCGTGACGATCTGATCGCGTCGGTATGGCACGGCCGGGTGGTGTCGGACGCGACAGTGGCGACCTGCATCAAGAGCGCACGCAAGGTGCTCGGCGACAGCGGCGATAACCAGCGCTATATCCTGACGGTGCGCGGTCGCGGGTTCCGCTTTGCCGCCGATGTTGCGTCTGACGATGACCGCGCAGATGCGGGTGAAAAGAGGCCGGCCGCGGAAGCCGAGCATCGCGGCGGCTGCGGACCGGCATTACTGGTGGTTCCATTTCGCACCTTGTCGGATGACCCGGAATCGGCGCGACTTGCCGATGGCGTGAGCAGCGGCCTCGGCACCATCCTCACACGGATTCCGTTGTTGCGTTTGAGTAACCAGGGATTCCGCTACGTCGATAGAGATATCACCCCGAGTGCCCGGGAGATGTACGAGAACGTGGGCGTCGATTACGTGCTCGAAGGCAGGCTGCAGAGCCACGACGGTGGTTATCGCATCAATGTCCAGCTCGCCGACGCGAAATCGGGCTTTCAGTTGTGGGGGGAGCAGTTTTCGGTGCGGGGGCCTGCAGCCGCAGCCCTTGATCGCGCCATCACCGCCGTGATTGCCAAGCTGGAGCCGCAGCTGTACCGCGCGATTTACAACACGATACGTGCAACTGGCGGCGAGCCGAATGCACAAGAGTTGTTTCTGGAGGCGAGCAGCATTCTGGCGCTGAAGGGCTGGCATCCCGATTCGTTTACGATCGCTGCCGGGTTGCTGCGGCGCAGTTGCATTCTCGCTGCGGATTTTGCGCTGGCTTACGCTTATCTGGCGCTCGTGATCGGACTCGGCAATCGCATCGGCCTGCTCGGGGATCAGGAAAAGACCCGGGCTGAGGCATTGAAAGCCGCCGAGTGCGCGCTTGCACTCGACAGCATGGACTCGGCAGTGCTCGGGTTTGCCGGTTGTGCGCTGGCGGATATAGGTTATCCGGACCGGGCATTACCGATCCTGCGCAATGCGGTTGAAATCAATCCCGCGAACGCCCAGGCGTGGGCCGCTTTGGGCTCGGCCTGTTTGCTCACCGAGCGGGTTGCGGAAGCCATTCAGCACCTGACGCATGGCATCCGGATCTCCCCCCTCGACAGCCGGCTGTCGGTGTGGGGCACGATGCTCGCGATTGCCCTCATGCAGTCGAAGGAACTGGACGACGCCTTGCGCCAGGCCGAGTTGGCCTGTCAGCGCGATCACCGAAGCTACATGCCGCGGGTCGTGATGGCCGGGATCCACCTGCTGAACGATGATCAAGAGCTTGCGCGCAAGGCCTTGAATGACGCCTGCCGCATCAGATCTGATCTCGAATCGGCTCAGGTATTTCCACTGCTGGGTCAGACTCTGGGCAGCAGCCTGCTGAAGCTCAGGTAGGCCGCGCGGGAGCCAGACACGGCTCCTCACGCATTTTCCCGCAAAAGCACACGTTTTCCTCAAGCGCCGCTGCGCGGTGCTTTCTAAGCTTGCGCCTGACGGTCGCCCAGCGCAATCGACGACGCAGCCGTCAGTGATTCCAATAATTCACTTCACCAGACCAGAAGGAGATAGCCATGACTACCGCAACGCTCGCGACGCCCAGTACCGCGCCGAATTACACTGCCATCAAGACCAAACAGAAAGCGACCTGGGGATCTGGCGACTACGGCCGCGTGGGCATCACGCTACAGATTACCGGCGAAGCGCTGTGCGAGGCGCTGGATATCCGTTCCGGTCAGAGCGTGCTTGATGTGGCCGCCGGCAACGGCAACGTCTCCCTCGCAGCAGCGCGCAGGTTCTGCAAAGTGGTGTCGACCGATTACGTGCCCTCGCTGCTCGATCAGTCCCGGGTCCGGGCGAGCGCAGAAAAACTGGCCATTGACTACCGCGAGGTCGATGCCGAAGACCTGCCGTTCGACGACGCGAGCTTTGAAAACGTGGTATCCACGTTCGGCGTGATGTTTGCCCCCAATCAGGGAAAAGCCGCATCGGAACTGATCAGGGTATGCAAAAAAGGCGGCAAGATCGGGCTCGCCAACTGGACGCCGGAGGGCTTCATCGGACAGCTTTTCAAAACCGTCGGCCGGCATGTGCCGCCGCCTCCGGGGTTAAGCTCGCCAGCCGCCTGGGGCACCGAGGCGTTTCTTGACAAGCATTTCGGCCCGAGCGCGTCGAAAATCGAAGTGACACTCAGGCAGTTTACTTTTCGCTATCACTCACCGGAACACTGGCTCGATGTCTTCAGCACTTACTATGGACCGACGGTGAAGGCGTTTGAAGCCCTCGACGAAGCTGCTGGGGCATGCCTGCGCAACGAGATCGCGCAGCTGATCGGGCAGTTCAACCGCGCAACGGATGGCACCATGGTCGTTCCGTCGGATTATCTGGAGATCGTGATTTCCCGATAAACGATGGACTTCGCATCACGATCCGAAGCTGCCGGCCGATCCGTCATGGGTTCAACGGCAGGACGAGCACCCCGGCCCGAGCGGTCTCGCCCTTTGGGCCGGCTGGCCGCCGTGCGTCAGATCGTGCGGCGGCCGGGCTGATCCGATTCGGTCCGCTGCGGCTCGTAACGGCTGAAGATGCGGACATAAAGCACCATATAGACGAGCTGCAGGGCCGCGGCCACGAAGAACGGCATTTCGAGATGCCCACCCTGCAACATGAAGCCGGCCAGGACCGGCCCCGCCGCGGCGGGCAGGATCATCGACACCGCATTGACGCTGGTCGCCAGCCCGCGCCGGCTGTCGTCGACCAGGCTCACGGCCAGCGCCTGGCGCGCACCGACAGTGCCGCGACTCACCGCAGAGCGAAGTGCATAGACTGCGGCAGCGAGTCCGTAGCTGGGCAGCACGGGAAGCAACAGCAGCAGGCCGAGTCCGAGCCCGCGCCCGACCGCCACGGAGCGGACGATACCGAATGCCCGGGTGAGCGCGCCGGTCGCGACGGCGGCGAGCCCGGTCAGGATGAAGGTGATGGCGAAGAACGGCCCGAGGCCGCCGGGGCCGACGCCGAATTTGAGGTCGAACCAGTAGGCGATCAGGGGCGAGGTCAGGCCGATGGCGACGCCGTTGAACGCATTGGTGAACATCAGCAGATACAAGGCACGGTTCTGGGCGCGTCGTTCGGTGTGTCCCGCTGCCGTGTCTGGCGCGTCGTGTGCGGCGTTCGAGCCCCGCCCGCCCGGTGTGGCGAGCAGCAGGAGCAGTACCGCGAAAGCGCCCAGCGCCGACAGGGCGAACAGCGCCCGGTAGGCGAGGGCGCCTGGCCACCAGTGCTGGAGAAACGGAATGACCGCGGCGACCGCCGCCCCGAGCGCCATGCCGAAGAAACCCAGGCCGGCGTTGAGGCTGAATACCGCGCCCCGGTCCGCGGGCCTCACCGCCTCGGCCAGCCACGCGCCCTCGGCAGGCGCGAATGGTCCCGCCGACCCCGCCTGCCCACGGCCGAAGCCGCCGATGAGCGTCGCAACCAGAATCGCAACCGGGTTCGCCGTGAACACCAGGATCAGGCTGACCGTCACCAGAGTCGCCTGGTAGCCCAGCAGGAAACTGCGCCTGCCCCAGCGATCCGTCGTCACGCCGACCAGCAGGCTGAGCAGCCCGGCGCCCAAGCCGCCCAGGCCGAGCAGCGCGCCGATATGTTCGGCGCTCCAGCCCAGGCGGTCGAGGTACAGGGCGAAGCCGACCAGGAGCGCGCCCTGGCTGATGCTGCGCAGAAAGCGCGCTGCCAGCAATCTGCGCGTTGCGGGATGGAACGGTGTGTGACTGCGGTGTGGGCGAAACAAGGTGACGAAGACCGGCAAACGGGAAAGCCACCATTGTGGAATAAAGACGGCGCTTTCAGGAGGAATTCGTGCGACCCGGTGCCGGCGTCAATCGCCGTCCGGCCGGACCAGCCGGTTCCAGGCGATCACCACATACAGGCCGCACAGGCTGCCCAGGAATGCGTCCGCGACGCAGTGACTCGACGGGCAGCTTACTGATGTATTGCTGCCCGAATCAGACAGTCAGTCGGACTGCGGCTCGACCGACGTCCGGACACCCGCGCAAGATTTTTGACTGCACACTTCTCGGCCGAAGCGGCCAGTGGTGTTAGCTCCGCTGAAGGGCCGGTGTCGCGCGGGCTGCCGACGTTGACGTGGTGCGTTCGGTGAATGCCCGCTTTCGCCAGCTGTGAGAGACGGCACCCGACCCAGTATAGATAGTCCGTTCCGTTTTCCGTGATATTTGTCACCGCTTGATTCTTAACCTGGGGTCTCTCTGCAACGACGTATTGTTGCTCCTTTAAGAGAACTAGGAGCGACATTTTTTCAGAGCGACGACAGGCGGAGCACGGCTTGCGCCGTTCCGCCCATCCGGGCCTCGATATTTCAGTGCGGTTTCCTCACCCAGTCTTCAAGAGTCAGGGGAAGAAACAGCGGAGTCTTGCGGAAGAACCCATAATTCTGTGCAATGGTCTCACACGGATTTACGACAACAATCTCGTAGGAATAGCACCGTTCCGCCGGAACGCGCTCTCCCTCATAGAACGCCGACATCCGCAGACTGTCCGTGTTATACCAATCCACGTAATTGAAAAGCGATTTTGCTTCCAGATCTGACGGGGGCATTGAGTAGCCGATAAAGATCAGCCTGTCTATTTTGGCTTGGTTGCGCAGTATGCCGAATGCTTTCTTCCATCTTGGCGCGAGAGGCATCTTTGTCGTTCGATACGCAAATTTCGTGTACGTCGGCCAGGCCAATGTTCTCTCACCGATTGCACCATGCAAATGTATGATCCGCTCGCTAACGTTTAGGGCAAGTCTTTCCGCCGCCGCCTCCAGAAGCAAGTCGTAATTGAATGTCAGAATAAAGTCGTGTTTCCAATCGACCCGGCGCATAAAATCCAGAATCGTCTTGCCCTCGAAAACCCAATTTACATCGCTAACGCAAGATTTAAGGTAGGTACGCAGCGCGCTTTGAATCTCTTTTTCCCCTTCTCGAAAGACATTCCTCCCAGTCTCTAAGGAATCGGATAAGAATTTCAGTGATGACAGAGTGGACATGAACAATTCAAAACTGACTTTCCGCTGATCAAGGAAGTTTTGCTCCCGAAAATGTTCAATCGTTGTTCGTGGCTCTCGTCCTATGTCCTTTGGTTGTGGCGTACGCGGAAGCATAGGATTTAAGGCATCCAGCATCTCCATGTCGGTTGCGATGCCGCATGTCTTGGAAAAACCGGCGCCCAGGATGAAAACCGTCCCCATGCTTAGCTCCCCTGCATCGACGCGCTGTTCGAATTGCGCTTTGTTGTCAAAACCGCAGCGCTCTATATGTACATTACCAAAGACAATGCTCTTCTGGGAAATCAGCGTTACATGCCGGCCTCCGCGAAGGATCGATGTTGAGGCAGGGTTCCGCCAACTGCTATCTTAGATCGACGAAAGGGAGCGGAACAGATGGCGGAGTGAATAACTGCTGCGTTGCCGACCGATTCGAGCCGCATGTTTCAGGTCGGCTATGGCCGAGGAGTGAGCAATCAGGAATTTTGCCCCGGGGGGGGCTGAAGGTCGGCCATTGCGGTCGGTGCAGCCGCGCGCCTACGTTGTCCGCTATGCGCTACGTATCGGCCGCCAATCAGGAATGCAATGTCGAGCGGCCGCATTCAAAATGCGGCGAACGCATACTCCCAGCCAAAACGTGACGATCGCGGTTACGGTGGCATTCCGTGGCAGATGAGCCATTTGGCCTGGTTGCGGTAAGACGGGCTCTTGCGGATACATCGGTGTCCATCTGCCGTCAATCCTACTCGCTTCGCAAACCGCTTGCCATAAACG